>ENA-UZWY01006279-UZWY01006279.1-metagenome-genome-assembly--contig:-Day-2--50m-contig-6279_pt1 | contig 14226 bp, 13 predicted proteins | sample MGYA00260341_ERZ794901 | MGnify/ENA metagenome assembly ERZ794901 | reverse complement strand
GTAGAAAAACCAATGACATACAAATCTGAAGATGGTGAAAAACTAGTCAAACTAGCAGAAAAAAAGAAAGTAATTTTGACATGTGGATATATTGAAAGATTCAATCCTGCAGTAGACATAGTAAAAAATATTGTTAGAGAAAAGAAATTTGGAGATTTAGTAATGTTAGAATTTCATCGTGAAAATAGAATGCCATCCCATATCAAAGATATCGGAATAATTTTTGATTCTTCAGTTCATGACATTGATACTGCAAACTGGATTTTTGATGAGATGCCAATAGTTGTTTTTGCAAAAGCTAAAAAAATAAAACACGAACATGAAGATTTTGCAAGTATAATGCTAGGATACAAAAATGACAGAGTAGCAATAATTTCATCAAATTGGGTTACACCAAAAAAACTTAAAAAATTCAATGCAGTGTGTACGGATGCAATAATTTCATCAGACTCTATCACTCAAGAAACTACTATAGAAAAACAAGATGAAACAGAAATTATTCAAAATAAAAAACAAGAGCCATTACAACTAGAGATTCAAAATTTTCTTGGGGCAATTGAAGGCAAAAATGAGCACATTATAAAATCAAATGAAGCAGTTAATGTTACAAAAATAGCCGAAGCTGCACTTTTATCTAGTCAAAAAGGAATACCAATCTATCTGGATCTAAAATGAACAAAACAATGATGGATATTTTAGCATGTCCGATTGATAAAAATCATCCTTTGGAATTGTTTGAAATAAATCAAAAAGGAGACATCATATCGGAAGGAGCATTATTTTGTCCTAAATGTGATAGATTTTACCCGATTATTGAAGAAATTCCAATAATGCTTCCTGATGAATTAAGAGATAAAAAACAAGAGATGGAATTTCTAAAAACAAACAAAGACAAATTGCCTGATAAAATTATCACAAAGGCAAATCCATGGCATTTGTAAGGTTACCAAATAGACAATAAAAAATTCAAGAAATACTTACTGAAAAACTAATTCAATCAATATCTCACTCGACGTAACTCTGTTTTGATATTTTTAGCAATTGTGGAACCAATTTTATCGATTTCTGCCAATTTATTCACAGGTATCTTTTCTAAATCATTCAAATTCTTAATTCCATTTTTGAAGAGAATTCTTGCCCTAACTCTTCCAATTCCCTTGACTCTAACCAAATCAAGTAATTCTTCTCTAATTCCATAAACAATTCTTCGTCTAAGATCACCCAGTTCTTCAAGTAAATCTGCCCTTTCCACATGTTTTGAAATCTCACGTAGACAATAAGATAGCCAGTTTGCAGTCTCAGTCATCCTGTGCATATCACCTGACTCTATTCCAAGGCTATCTGAAAGAGATAATTCCGTAGATTCTGTAATCCATGCCTGTAAAGCCAAGAGACTTCTTGAGCAATCGTATTCTGAGATAGGTTCTAGTAGTTCAGAAGAATGGTTTTCAATCATCAGACTTGCACTTTCATAATCTTTTTTTCGAAGTGAAAACTTTGGGAAAAATTCCTCACAGTTTGAAATTAGATGTAAGAAACCAAATGGGTGTTTTCGGTCTTGAGATACATTTTCAACTGCATCTCTAAAGTATGTTGCAGTTAATGGATCAATATACAACATTGATGTCTTTTTTCCAAATTCAGTTGCTGCATATCTCTCACCTTTTTTAACAAGAAGGTATTCGCTGGAGAGGAATCTCAAAGAGATGTCAATTGCAAACTTTATTGTGGGTTTTCTTGATTGCAATCCACCCAAAGTTTCTAAAAAGAATTCCAAAATCTCTTCTTTCTTGATTCCAGGATGTGTTACTACAACACTAAGAATATGAGTTCTAAGAGATTTGTCATCAGTTATTTTAGAAATAATGGGTTCTGGTTCGCCGTTTATGTAATAGTCAATTAGATCCTCAGTGTTTCCATTTCCAACAATAATTGATTCGCCAAATTTATCATACTGTGGCCTTCCAGCTCTTCCACAAAGTTGTTTATATTCTAAAATACTAATTGGTCTATTTGCACCTACTTTTGCATTATATCGATTAACATTTGAAATTACAACTCTTCTTGCAGGGAGGTTTACTCCGGCAGCAAGAGTAGGGGTTGATGACAATAATTTGATTGTTCCATTACGAAATTCTGTTTCAATTGTTTCCCTGCAGTTTTGGTTTAGTCCTGCATGATGAAATGCTACTCCTTTTTTTACTAAAATGGCCAATGTCTTTACTAGTTCTGTATGTTCATTTTCAGATAGAATCTTTTTCGATGTCTTTTCTAGTTGAGTTAATTCCTTTTTTGCTAAAATTTGAGAAATCGCATCAGCTGCCTTTGTTGCTAATGACTTTGAACGGGTTCTAGTTTCTGCGAAAACAAGTGATTGTCCACCATCTTTAACGGATTGCACGCCTAAATCAATTGGAGTTCCACGTATACTACGCTCAACTTCAAAGGTTTTACCATCACTCATTGTAATTTCTCCTCCATCACAAACACCTTCAGCTAAAGGGACGGGTCTCCAATCATTTTTGATTAGATTACATCCAAGCCAGTTTGCAATCTCATCTGAATTTGTAATAGTAGCACTAAGACCAATAATCTGAGGTTTTGTTTCCAATAGTTTTAGTTGAGTTAGAATCATTTCCAAAGTTGCTCCTCTATTTTCATCACCAATAAGATGAACTTCATCGGCAATCACCAAACCAATTTCATCAATCCATTCAGCACCATGTCGAATTATTGAATCCATTTTTTCATTAGTTAAAATCAATATGTTATTTTTTTCTAGATTTTTTTCAATATTTTCAAAATCGCCAGTAGAAATCCCAACTTTAATTTTGTTTCCCAACGCAACTTTTTCTAATTTTTTAAATTCTGAAAATTTTTCAGCCGCTAGTGCTCGTAAGGGGCTAAGATAAATTATCTTTCCTTTGTTTTTTGAAATATAACTCATCATACTAAGCATCGCAATCAATGTCTTTCCACTTGCAGTAGGAGCCGATACCAAAACACTTTTTCCATTTAGTAATCCAGACTTGACACTATCTTCTTGTGGAGGATATAATTTTTCATAGCCTTGTGATTTTAAAAAATCAATTGCAGACTCGGGAAGATCTAGTTTCTCTATTTTCATACTCGGTTATAATGACCGGGTTTTGATTCATAAATAGATGCTTCTCTAAGCATTCTTCGGATGTAATTTCTTGCCTCGTCTTCAGTGAATTTTTCACTTTTCTCAAGTTCCTTTACAAATATTTTTTCTTCAACTGAAACTTTATTGTCACCTTCTAATCCTTTGAGAATATCCATAAACAATTGCATTTTAGATACTTCACTTCTTGGTTTTCCTTGTAATACACCAAGATCAACTTTACCAGTATTCACATCAACTCCTGCATCCTCAAGCATGCTCTGAATTAGAAAAATTGCACGTTCAGCATCTTCTTCTTCTACTTTATCCTTCATGAGCAGCCTAGCCCTAGCCGTCGCTAATCTAATTATTCCTCCTAATTGTCTAGGAGTAACAGTAATCATTTCTTCAGATTCAACATTTCTCATCTGGAGATAATAATCTAAAATTTTATTTTCTGCTTCTTTTGTTAAATCAGGTGTACCTTGTTTTGAATATGCAAGATATTTTGTTAGCAAATCAACATCAATTACAGATTTTTTATCAGTTCCTTGAGTAGTGTGTAATTCTAAAATATGTCTTGCAATTTTTTCATCTTTTTCTTTAGTTGGAATGTCTCGTACAACAAAAATCAAATCAAATCTTGTAAGTAATGGAATTGGAAGATTGACATTTTCTGTGATATTTTTAAAAGGATCATATTTTCCGTACATTGGGTTTGCAGCAGCTAAAATAGAAGTTCTAGCATTCAATGTTGCAACAATTCCTCCTTTTGCAATACTTGCAGATTGTTGTTCCATTACTTCGTGTAAAGCACTTCTATCTTCTGGTTTCATTTTATCAAATTCATCTATGCTTACTAATCCTTGATCACCTAATACAACAGCACCAGCTTCTAACATCATAATTCCTGTCTTGTCCCTGACTACAGCAGCTGTAAGTCCTGCAGCGGTTGAACCTCTACCAGAAGTATACAAACCTCTTGGTGCAATTCTTGCACAAAATTTGAGCATTTCACTTTTTGCAGTACCAGGATCTCCAACTAAAAATACGTTAATGTCTCCTCTAATTTTACTTCCATCTCCTAACACTCGTTGATTAGAACCTACAATGAGTAACAAAATTGCTTCTTTGATTAATGAATGACCCTGAATATGTGGAGCAAACGAATCAACAAGTCTTTGATATACATCAGGGCTTTGACCTAATGCTTTGATCAGTTTTTCATCTTCAGGTGAAACTTCTTCTCTGGCAATTTTTCTATCAGTCTTTACACCACGTCCACCCAAAAATTCAATGTTATTTCCCTCAATTCTTAATCTGTATAACCCACTATGCCCTCTCTGAACTCCCGCAACTGATTCTTGTTCAATTCTAACTACTCCAGTGAGAATAATTCTATCACCTGGCCTCGAATTATCTACCAAATCCTGCCTAAGTGTAACATCAATGTAATGAGGCAATTGTCCAGGAGGTAAATCCTCAGGAAGTTCCTGTAATCTAAGAATTTGAAAATCAATGAATTTACTTACTTCAGGTTTTAGATCAAAATCTCTATGTTTACAACTTGGGTTATCACATACAACTGGAATCTTTACATCCATTCCCTTTAGTTGAATAACTTTAGTTTGATGTTCATCAGGACATACAAAAATTAGTTCTTTTGCCAGGGGTTTAACTTCAGATGCTCTAACTACCATTCCTGAAACACTTGTAAGGTGTCCAATTGTTTCAGCATTGATTCGTCTTAAGCTTCGTTCTAATGGAAAATTAATTAATCTTGCACGAACTTCGTCTTTGATTTTTTCTGCATAATCAGGAAATCTTGTTTGTAATGCTTCTTTGATTGCTCTTGAAAATGCATCGAAAAGTCTATCTGGATTTTCAGAAAAAATTACTTCAATTTCTGGTTCAATTACTAAATCATTATAATCAACAATAATGTATTTTGCATTTTTAGGCATCATTTCATCAATTGCTTCAACATACTTGTAGATACCATGTTTGTCTTTGAATCTAGTTAGAAATTCTTTTACTTTATCAGATAATGCAGAATCAGTAAATGTACTAGTTTGAGTTTTACTCATTTAGATCCCCGGTAATTTGTTTTTCAAATTCTTTACTGTTTTCATAGATTGTTTGATAAAAAATATTTTCTTCAACTGTTAGTTTATTATATAATTCAGAATTTAGTTTAATAGAATCGGCAATCTTCACTAATTTTCCTCGTCGCATTCTAAATAATTCTAACATCATACTTTCAACTTTGTCAAAATCATCACGACGCAACTCTCTCATGGATTCTTTTAATTTAATGTAAAAATGTGGTTCAAGTGTAGATATTTGGTATTCTCCAACCATCTTTTCTTTTGATAATGCTTGTTTTAATTCTGTAATCATATCTGGGGATTCAAGAGTTCCAAGATTATTTTCTGATAGAATTTTTCCAATCCATTGAGGCATATTGTTTACTTCACCTTGTTTTCCTTCAGTCTGAATTCCTGCAACATTGAATTTAAAATCCTGATTAACTGTTACTTTAGCATCCTTTAGGCCATATCCAATCGAATGTACTTTTTCTATTTTATCAATTTTCATGTGAGATCACTTATGATGATTCAGATCCTAAGTATAGGATCGATCAATTCTGTTCACAAATTGGTTAGATCAATTGATCCTAATTAACCTCAGGCTGATCGCAAGGTAAATTATTGCAATTTTTATTTTAATTAATTGCATATTATAATTACCAATTCGGATTTATTAATGGGAATTCCAATAAAATACTCATATGTCTTCAAGTGGAATGTGGGTAGAAAAATATCGACCTACAAAACTTTCTGAAATTGTAAATCAAACTGAGATTATCGGTAGTCTTGATAAATTAATCAAAGACCCAACAGATATGCCTCATTTGATGTTTTCAGGTTCTGCAGGAGTTGGTAAAACTACTACAGCATTATGTATTAGTAAACAAATTTTGGGCGAATATGCCAAAGACTACACACTTGAGCTAAATGCGTCAGATGAAAGAGGTATTGGAATGGTAAGAGAGAAAGTAAAAAAGTTTTCAAGATTTGCTGGAATGGTTGAAGTTCCATTTAAAATAATTATTCTAGATGAAGCAGATGAAATGACCTCTGATGCTCAAACTGCACTTAGACGCATTATAGAAGATACATCAAAAATTTGTAGGTTTATCTTTATTGCAAATAATATTTCTAAAATTATCGATCCTATTCAAAGTAGATGTGCAACATTCAAGTTTACATCAATTTCTGAAGAAGACATAGTTAATAGATTAGAAGAAATTGCAAAAAAAGAAAAAGTCAAGTCAGATAAAAAAGGGCTAAAGGCAGTTTTTGATTATTCAGAAGGGGACTTAAGGCATGCAATTAATCTGATGCAAGCAACTGCAAGTTTAGGGGCAATTACTGAAGCTAATGTGAAATCATCAGCAGGTCTTACAAAAACTAGTGATGTGGATGATGTTTTGAAAATAGCATTATCTGGAAAAGTACAAGAAGCAAGAGAAAAAATGATTGAATTAATCAAAGTTTATGGAATGTCTGAATCAGACTTTTTGAAATATATCAATTCAGCAGTTTTTAAATCAAAACATGAAAAACTGTCAGATATTTTACAAATAATTGCAAAGTACGATTATAGGATTCTAGTAGGTTCTAACTCTGAGATCCAGTTATCAGCAATGCTTGCTGAACTTGCTGATTTAAAATAATAAAACGCAGAGAGAGGGATTTGAACCCCCGTATGCTTGCGCACACAGGCTCTCAAGGCCCGCGCCCTACCGAGCTAGGCGACCTCTGCAAAAACTGTTGAATAATAGTGATTAAAATTTGTTGAGTATTATAAAAAATAATAAAAAGAAAATAAATTCTTTTAATGACCTGAGTGAGGTCCACCGCCACTGGAAGGCATTTTTACATACGTTCCAGCTGCTTTTTCGTGCCATTCTAAATTAGATGCTTCAATTAAGATTGCGCCTTCAGGACAAGCTTCTTGACATGCCATACAAATTGTACAATCATGTTCTCTGATTGGTTGTGATTTGTCAGAAGCGTCTAAACGCTCATCCATTTCTGTTAGACCAGTACCTTCAAAAGTTTCACCCATACAATCGACTGCAGGAATATCTTTTTCAGTTCTGTACCATTGGAATGTTTGAACAGGGCATACACTAAAGCATGAACCTTGTGCTGTACAAGAATCCCAATCTACTGCGACTGTTGTACCGTGAATTCCTAAAGGAACTTGTTCTTCACCATGTTCTGCATAGGCTGCCTTTACATCTTCATTTGAGAAAGCTGCACCTTCAGAATTTCCATCACCCCAGATGAAATGTTGGTTTTCACCATCTGCGTGTTTTGTTGAACCTTTTGGCTCAACATCATCGTGACAAAAATCTTCAGATATTACTAAATCTGCCATGTAGTAGCTATTTTCGAATATTATTTAAATCTAAACAAAATTAGTTGCGACTAAATTTTAAAAAAATGATTTTTTGCTTAAAAATTATGTTTTTCTACAAAGATTTTGCAGCATTATCGTGTTTTTCAACATTTGACTGATCAACTATGATTGCCTGTGGAGGACAAACTGAAACACATGCCATACACCATATACAATCATGTTCTCTTATTGGATCTGCTTTGTCAGTCAGATCTTTACGTTCGTCTTTGACAACACTTCCAGTTCCCTCAAAAGTTTGACCAATTACATCCTTTGCGGGAATATCTTTTTCAGTTCTGTACCATTGGAACACCTGAACTGGACATGCTTCAATACATGCACCATCTGCAACACAAGAATCCCAATCTACTGCGACAAAGGTTCCACTGACACCTAAAGGAACTTGTTCTTCGCCTCTTGCTTGATATGCTGCAATTACTTCTTTATCGGCAAATACTTCAGCTTGTGAACCATCAGTGTTTTTTTCTTTTCCTGGACCCCACATAATATGAAAATTTCCATCAGAATCTGAAATTTTTCCAAGTGGTTTTAGACCTTCAGGAAAATTTGCTGCAATAGGCATGATTAAAAAATTAATGTGATTATTATTTAAAGTTAGGGAAGATAAACTAGGTATTCATAGTCAGTAATAATGAATTACGATCCCTTACGTTCATAATGTTGTACAACTGATTTTTGGGATATGGATATTATCAAGTTTGATGTGTATAGAGGTCCAAATTTAGGAGTATATCTAGCAGTTAATGATTCCATTGGATTAGTTCCAATGGGATTTGCAAAAACTAAAGCAGACAAACTTGCTGAATACTTAGATATTGAAATCCATTTTACTGCAATTTCTAATACAAGATTAATTGGAGCATTATCTATAATGAACAATAAAGGAATTTTGTTACCAACTACTGCATATCAAAATGAATATGATTACTTGAAAAAAGAAACGGATTTAGAAGTTGGTGTTCTTGATACAAAATTTAATGCACTTGGAAATGTAATTTGTGCCAACGATAAAGGGGCAGTTGTTTCTCCTTGGTTATCAAAAGAAGATTGCCAAACTATTTCAGATGTACTTGGTGTAGAAACAGTTCAAAAAAGAATTGCAGGGTTTAATCAGGTTGGTTCAGTAATGGTTGCAAATGATTCAGGTGCAGCCATTCATCCAGAAGCCAATGAAGAGGATATGAAGATGTTTGCAAATGTCTTAGGCGTAAATATTGAACAGAGTTCAATTAATAATGGAATTCCATATGTTTCATCAGGAATTTTAGCAAATAATCATTCTTTAGTAGTAGGATCATTGACAACAGGTCCTGAAATTATGATGTTGACTAGAGCGTTTCTAAATTAAAAATAGATTTTGGATCTTCAGTTAGTTTTTCTAGTGAAATAGTTCCTTCTTTTCCATCTTTCATATCACGTAATACGACATTCCCATTTTCAAGCTCTTGTGGCCCAACAATAATTGAAAATCTTGCATTACTTGCATTATCCATCTGTTTTTTTAGATTTCTATTTACCAAGTCAATATCTGCAGGAATATTGTTTAGTCGAAGTAAAGAGGTAATAGAATGAGCAACTTTTTTCATTTCATCATTAATGTAAAGAACTGCAATTCTATTTTGTGTGATTTGTGGAATTATGTTTTGTTCTTGCATGGTAAGAATAATTCTTTCTACTCCACCTGCAACTCCAGCTGCACCAATATCTTCCCGTTTGAATGCTTTAGTTAAAGTGTCATATCGCCCTCCACCTGCCAACGCTCCTAGTGTTGAGTTTTTATCAAATACTTCAAAAACAGTTCCTGAATAGTAATCCAATCCTCGAACAATACCAAAATTAATTCTAACATTTGAAACACCTCTATTCTCTAATGATGAAAATAATGATTTTAGTTCATCCCATGACTCTAGTTGAGATGTGTCAAAAGAATTTTCAATTTCTTTAATTGTTCCTTTGATTTGTGAAAATTCTAAAATTTTATCTAGTTTTTCTTTTTCATATCTATCTTGAAATTCTTCAATGATTTTATCTTTAGATTTTTTTTGTGTCTTATCGATTGCTCTCAAGATATCTGCTACTAGTTGTGGTTCTGTGGAGCCAAAAATTTTGTTGATGTAAGATTCAACCAGTCTACGATGATTGATATCAATTATGATATTTTTTAATAATAATGAATCAAATAATCTAGATGTTAATTCAATAATTTCAGATTCTGATTCCAGTGTAGGTTTACCATAAATCTCAATGTCCCATTGATGAAAATACCGATATCTTCCCTTTTGTGGTTCATCATATCTAAACACACCACCAAAACTTGATAATTTTACCGGAAGTTTCATAGATTTTTGTGATGCCATATAACGTGTCAATCCCATTGTAAAATCAAATCGTAATGCTACTTCCCTATCGCCTTTATCTTTAAAGTAGTAAATTTCATCTCTTATTGCAGGGCCCGACTTCGTTTCTAGTGTAGATAGAGATTCAATGGGGGATGGATCCATAAATGAAAATCCATACAAATTAGATAATTGTTTGAAGTGATATCTAATGTGCTCAATGTTTGTATTTTCTGTACTTTCAAAATCTTTCATTCCACGTGGCAATTCCATTATGATTATTCCATAGATAATTGGGATTTAGATATTTCTCTAGTACAAAAATTACACATAACTATAATTATGAAGAATTTGGTCTTTCAACGACTAATTTATCAAGAATTCAATTAGAGATGAACAAGTTAGTAAAGGGTAAAAAATGTTAGGAAATTTTTAGAATCAGGAAGAAAAAACACTAGACAATCCTATTGCTTCACCAAAATAATATCCAGATAAAATTGTAATAGTAGACCAAATCAATGAACCAATAAAAGTATAAAGTACAAACTTTGGAATTTTCATTTCAAGTAATCCTGCAGGAACAGAAATCATTTCTCTCATTACAGGAATTATTCTTCCAACTAATACTGTAATATCACCATATTTTCCAAACCATTTTTCAACACGTTCTAATTTTTTTTCAGAGATTTTGACATATTTCAAATAACGAAGCAAAACAATTCTACCAAGTTTTAACGCAATAAGGTAGATTGCAGATGTTCCAATTGTAGCTCCTAGTGCACCAAAGAGAATCATTGGGATCACACCAAGAATAGGAATTCCTTGTTGAGATGCTAAAAATCCGGCAGTTGGAAATACAGCCAAAGTTGGAATAGGTGGGACTATGGTCTCAAGTAACGCTGCTAAAAATATCCCCTCATAGAGATGTTCACCTAAAAATTCTGCAATCCAAATTAGAAAAGAATCAAAGAACTCCATTAGCTTTGGCTACAAATGACCACTAAATTACTTTACGAGTAATTTCTCTTATTGATTAGACACATTATTCATAAATACATAAAATTTTCAAGATTATTTTCGTTCATAGAATTCAACAGGATTATCAAATTGTCTGTTATAATCAACTTCTATCCAAAACTTTTCTTCATCAATTTCTTTTCCTTCTTTAATCCATACGTTTAGGATTTTCTGCATGAACATTTGAGTTGTATCATCTATTTGAGGTCTAACTCCAGTCTCTTTTTCAATTCTATCTCGTTCTTCTTTGAATTTTTTCAGTACACCTTTGAGATGTTTACCATTGATTTGTGCAGCTTTGTTTCTTTTTGCAGTTTGAATATCTTTTTTAAAATTAGATAAAAACCCCATCACAATAGTTAAAATGAGTTTTTTTAAAAGGATTTTAGAAGTTTGAGATATGTTTTAAATAAAATAATGAGATGAAAAATTATGCCAAGAGTTACACATTTTGATATTCCAGCAGACGATCCCGTGAGGGCACAAAAATTCTATAAACAAGTTTTTGGTTGGAAATTTGAGAAATGGGACGGACCAATGGATTACTGGATGGCAACCACAGGAACCGAGGAATCAGGAATTAATGGAGGATTATCAAAAAGGATTCCAGGACAAATTGGAATTACAAACACCATAACTGTTCCATCAATTGATAAATTTTCAAAGAAAATCATAGAAAAAGGTGGACAATTAATTATTCCTAAAATGGCAATTCCCAAAATTGGGTGGTTTGCTCAATGTATGGATACAGAATTGAATGTATTTGGAATAATAGAAAAAGATGAAAAAGCAAAATAAGATTTAGGATCACTTTCACAATCTATAAATTTTCATTAATAATGGAAAGTTTTGTGAAGATTACTACAATTAATCCTGCAACCGAAGAAGTACTTGCAGAATATGAGTCTATTCCAGCTGAACAAGTAAAAGATGAAGTGCAAGATTCTAGAAGGGTTTTTGAGTCCATTTGGAAAAAATTTGATATTTCTGAAAGAGCCAAATTATTGAGATCATTAGGCCATATTTTACATGCTAGAAAAACAGAATTTGCAACTATAATTACAAATGAAATGGGAAAACCAATTAGAGAATCTCTTGCAGAAATTGAAAAATGTAGCTGGGTTTGTGAGTATTTTGCAGATAATGGGCCTAAATTTTTAGAACCTGAGGAATTAAACACAGATGCTAAAAGCAGTTATGTTCGTTTTGATCCTTTAGGAGTAATTGGATGTATAATGCCATGGAACTTTCCATTTTGGCAAGCACTTCGATTTTGTTTACCTGCAATGTTGGCAGGAAATACTGTCGTACTAAAGCATTCTAGTGTGTGTCCTTTGTCAGGAAATACTTTACAACATGTAATTGAAGAGGCAGGATTCCCTAAAGGAGTTTTCAGGCATCTTGTTGGTAATTATCTTGTAGGAGAAGCACTTGCACAATCTCCGGTTGATGCAGTATCAATTACAGGAAGTACCAAAGCTGGAAAACGTGTTGCAGAAATTGCAAGTCAAAACTTACACAAATTTATTTTAGAATTAGGAGGAAGTGATCCATTTGTAGTACTAAAAGACGCAGATGTTGATAAAGCAGCTGAAGTTGGAGTTGCATCAAGATTTCTTAACAATGGTCAAAGTTGTATTGCTGCAAAAAGATTCATTGTAGAGGAATCTATTTTAGATGAATTTACAAAAAAATTCAAAGAACATGTTGAAAAACAAATTGTTGGGGACCCTCTAGATCCAAAAACTACTATTGGTCCACTAGTTCGTGGAGATTCCAGAGAAGTAATAACAAAACAAATTAGTGAATCAACTAAAAAGGGTGCAAAAATTTTAACTGGAGGTGATGCTCCAAATGGAATCGGGTTTTTCTTTAATCCCACAGTCCTTACAGATGTGCAACCAGAAATGTCTGTATCTCGTGAAGAAGTTTTTGGACCAGTTGCTCCAATTATTTCTGTTAAAAATCCAGTTCAGGCAATCAAGATTGCCAATGATACAGAATTTGGGCTAGGTTCAAGTATTTGGTCTGAAAAATATGCAATTGAGAATAATTTGGCAAAAGATGTAGATGCAGGAATGGTATTCATTAATTCTATGGTAATATCTGACCCTCGTGTACCTTTTGGAGGTGTAAAAAATTCAGGTATTGGAAGAGAATTATCAGATTATGGAATTAAAGAATTTGTAAATGTCAAATCAGTAATTACAAATTAAATATTATGAAATTCATAGTTTTCTAAATTACAGAATCTTTAGTCTTGAATACTCGTTTAAAGTAATCAGATGGTTCGTTTGGTTCTTCTAAATCGTTAGTGATTCCTGCCAAATTTTTGGCTAGGTTCTTCTTATATCCTACTTGCATCTGTCTTTGAATTTGGATTCTTTGTGCTTGTGGAGAACCTGCTCCATGCATTGATTCAGTTAGATATCCAACTGCATTTCTACCAAGAGTCATATTTTCAATTAGTCTTAAAATTCTCATTCTATTTTCAACATCAACTCCTTTTCTTCCTGCAAGATATTTTTTGAGTAGTGGTCCTGCTTCTGGATGTCTAAAGTCTTTTTCAGATGGAAGAGTGACCATTAAGCCACCTGCAATATCTTGTGCAAGCCTACTAATTTCATATGGGAATCGAGTTACATTGTGCTTACAAACTTGTGCAAGCATATCATCATTAAGATAAACTCCAGATTTCATCTTCTGACCTTGATGAGAAGATGCAATTCCTGCTGCAAAGATTGTTTCATTAAGATGAGTCATCTCAATAATTTTATCTTTAATGTGAGATACTTTTGGAACTCCATTATAATCAGCAATTGTAGCAGCTGCTCCAATTAACACATCTCCAAGTCCAGTTTTGCAAACATAACTACGTCTATGATAACAAGTAAAACGTTCTATCAACATAGATGCAAACTCATGTTCCCCATGCATGAAAACTTTTTCCCATGGAATAAACACTTTATCTAAAATTATGAGAGCTTCTTGCCCACCAAACTTTGCATTTCCATCATCAATATCACCTTCTTCCATACTTCGAGTATCACAAGATTGTCTACCATAGATGTAAGTCACACCTTTTGCATCTGCTGGAATTGCACCAACAATTGCCCAATCTTTATCATTTTCAGTTAATCTAATAGTTGGCATCAAAATTATCCAATGTGAATTAATACATCCAGTTTGATGTGCTTTAGCACCAGATACATAGACTCCTTTTTCATCAGTTTCAACAATTCTTGTAAACAAATCAGG
>ENA-UZWY01004996-UZWY01004996.1-metagenome-genome-assembly--contig:-Day-2--50m-contig-4996_pt1 | contig 14260 bp, 10 predicted proteins | sample MGYA00260341_ERZ794901 | MGnify/ENA metagenome assembly ERZ794901 | reverse complement strand
ATAATTGTTAATCGTGAGTGTTGACAACTTGAGTTTTATCGTTTCTTCTCTATCAATATATTTATTAATTTTAAATTATATGTATAGAATATTTTTCATTTATCTAATAATGTTAGTTTCTGTAAAGTCATTTACTCAAACCTATTCATTTAAAATAGCTAAAAATTTATTTGATGAGAAAAAGTATAGTGCAGCTCAATCTATTTTGGATGAGTTTGTTAGTTCAAATAACTATAGTGCTGAAATTTTATATTTAAATGCAAGGTGTTCTAAAGAGTTGTTTCTTTCAGATGCTGTTTTTAAATATAATCAGCTAAACAAGTTATTTCCTTTTAATGATTTTCGAAATCTAACAAATAGGGATTTAGCACTTATATACTATAGGCAAGGAAAATTTACAGAAGCTTCCAATTACCTATTGAGGCTTAAAGATTTAAGTTATGAACTTCAGTTTAAGCTAGCATATTCATTATTTAGCATAGATTCTATTCAAAATGCAAAATTGTATTTTTCTAAAATAATGAATTCTGATAGTAAATTTGCTTCGACATCCAGATATTATTATGCATATATTAATTATTCTGGAGGATTTTACCAATCTGCGTTAGCTTCATTTAAGAAGTTGCTAAATGATGATAAATTCAAAAACATTGTTCCATATTATATTTCACAAATTTATTTTTCTCAAAAAAATTATAATCAGTTAATATTCTTTGCAAAACCAATCTTAGAAAATGTGATAGCAAGTCGGAAGTCAGAAATTAATAGATTACTTGCTGAAGCTTACTTTCAACTTGATGATTTTTCAAGTTCAATTGTTCATTTTGAATCTTTCCTTCAAGAAAGTTTAGATAATAATTTAAATGAGCATTTATTATTAGGATATGCTTATTACAAGACCTTAAATTATGATAAAGCTATAGCTGAATTGCAAAATATTTCATCTGCTAGTGATAGCATTTTACAATACTCTTCTTATTATTTAGGGGAGAGTTATTTGATGAAAAGTAACTTTAGTTATGCTTTACAGGCTTTCAAAAAATCTTCTAGCTTAAATTTTGATAAAAAAATTAAAGAAGCGGCATATTATAATTATGCTAAGTTGTCGTACCAGTTAGAGCTTCCTTTTGATAATACCTTTGATGTTCTATCTAAATATGTAAAGGAATTTGACAATGAAATCCATAAAAAAGAAATAGAAGGTCTTATTGTTAAGATGCTACAGTCTTCCAGTAAGTATTATGAAGCTTTTTCCGCCTTGAATGCAATTAAATCACCTAGTTTGACACAAAAAAAAGCTATCCAGGAAACCTCTTTTTTTCTTGGTGTTCAGGAGTTTAACCAAAAGAATTTTAATAAATCAATTTTTTATTTTACTAATTCAGAGAAATTCCCAATAAATGAAACTTATTCTTATTTGTCAAACTTTTGGCTATCTGATTGCTACTATCACTTAAATCGTTTTGGAAGTTCTATTGATGGTTTTTTATCATTGCCATATAAAGAATCTCTTAAAGAGTATGATTTTTTAAAGAAATATAAACTTGGTTACTCGTATTTTAAAAATTCAGATTTTAAAAACGCAATTAAATGGTTTAGAGCTTTTGAGATAGAGATTACAGATAGTATAAAATTAAATGACACCTATTTGAGATTAGCCGATTCTTACTTTATGACTAAAGATTTTATTCTTTCTTCTAAATACTATAAGCAAGCTGTACAGTTAGACATTTTCGATTCAGATTATGCTTCATATCAATACGCTATTTCTTTAGGATTAGTTGGTGAAAACAATAAAAAATATCAAGTGCTAACGAATTTTATATCAAAATATAATGAGTCTGCATATTATGATAATTCTCTATTAATATTAGCAGAACAGTGTAAAAATAACTCTCAGTATGACCTTGCAAATGATTACTACAACAATCTTATTGATAATTGTGGTGATGATGATCTAGTTGCTAATGCATACTTGAGTAAAGGAATGATATTTCTCAACACCGGGAGTTCTCAAAAAGCAATAGATATGTTTTTGTATGTAATAAATAATTTTCAGAAGACTATTTTTTTTAAACAAGCATTATCTGGTTTGCAAGTAGCTTATTCTTCATTAGGAAATATTGATAAATATTTGTCTATCGTTGAACAATTACCAGGTTTTAGTATTTCTAAAAGTGAGCAAGACTCATTAACCTATAATTCGGCTTTTTATAAGTTTTCTGAACTTGATTATGTAGTTGCTAATAAGTCCTTTGAAAATTATATAAGTAAATTTAGTGATGGTTTATTTATTAATGACGCACAATACTTTAATGCAATTAGTTTATTATATTTAAAAGATACAGTTAATGCTGTTTTGAATTATGAAAAGTTAATTGATTGTTCTTCTAGATTTTACAAGGAAAATGCCTTAATGTTTTTGTCAAGATTTAGTTACAGGGAAAAGAATTTTGAAAAATCAGATAAATATTATTCAATGCTTGAAGATATTGTTTCATCAAATTCTGTTAAAAGAGAAGTTGTTATTAGGTTAATGAGTATAAATGAATTTTCTAATAGACAAAAGGCTTTATTATACGCTAATAAAGTTGTCGAATTTAATAAGACAGATAATTGGCTGTTGAGCAAGGCTAAAATAATTATTGCAAGAGATGAATTTGAATCAGGAAATTATGCTAAAGCTAAGTTAACTTACAAAAAAATAGCTTCTTTATCTGATTACGATGAAGGGGCTGAAGCTAATTATTATTTGGCATATCTTGCATTTTTAGATGATAATTTAGATGTGTCCGAGAATTTAATTTTTGAATTAGCAGAAAATTTTAGTAATGACTTTTATATTGCTAAAGCATTTATTCTACTGTCTGATATTTATATTTTAAAGAAGAACCTATTTCAAGCAAAGGCAACTTTAGAAAGTATTATTGAAAATCATGATAATGAACTGATAATTAATATTGCGAGAAAAAAGTGGGAATCTATTGTTGAGAGCGAGCGAGAGAAAACTGTAAAGCCAGAAGTTGTTCAGTCTTTTATTGAGATTTCAGAAGAGGTATTTGATTATGATGTTGAAGAAATTGATGAGAATTATGTTGTCCCAGGTCCTAATATTGCAGAATTAAAAATTGATACGGCTAAGCAAATCAAAACTAATTTTTTAGAAAATGAATTTGAATAAAACGATTTTAATAATTATGTTAAGTTTTAGCACTTTGTACGCACAAGATATTGGTGTTACAAATGTTGAGATTTTACAAGAATTTAAGCCAGAAATACCTGATGTTAACAGATTAAATGAAAATGCAGTGTTTGCAGATACTCTAAAGCAAGATAGAGTTTTGACCTATAATACTATCAATACTGTCTTTAATACCAATTTTAAAACTAAACCCCTAATTGCTGCTGAAGTTAAAATGGATAAGATAAACGAACTGTTGTCAACTAAAGTATACTTTGGCCTTGGCAATTTGTGGTTGAAAAAAGCAAATTTTGTTTTAAATAGTAAACGGTCAAATTCATTTTCTTACGGATTAATTGCAAATCATTTTTCAAATAAATATTCTGCTAATAAAAATAGTGATAATAATATTAAAATATTTGCCAAGAAAATCTCTAAAGATTTTGTCATAATGAGTAGTTTAAATTATGATAGAAAAACTAATCTTTATAAAAACGGAGATAAACTTTTAAACGAAGATTTTTATAGAAATCGTTTTGCTTATTCGAAATTATCTATTGATGCGTTTAGAAATAATAATAAAAGTTTGTTATCATCATTTAATTTTTTTATCTCTGATTTTAATGAAATGTCTGAGAATCAAATTCATTTCAGTGCTTTGTTAAATAAAAGAATAAAAAATCAGTTTTATAATCTGGATATTTCTTTTGATAATTATTTAAATTATAATAATAGTAATAGCAGGTTTCAAAGTCTAGATTACAAAATAGTATCTTTTTTACCTTCTACAGTATTCAAAATAAAGGGTTTTAATTTATATCTTTCTGCTGATCTAGACTTATTATTAAATGACAAGAGAATTGAATTGTATCCAGAATTTAAATTATGTAAAGAGTTGGTTGAAAATGTTCTATACATTGATGCTGGATTAAGGCATATCAAAAAAAGAAATACATATAAATCGCTCACTGAACAGAATCCATTTGTTCACTCATTTGGTACTAATCAATCTATATTTATGCAAGATTATTTTTTGCAAGAATTGAATAATTCTGATACATATGAGGTTTATTTTTTCTTAAAAAACAAACTATCATCTAATGAGACATTACAATTTGAATCCTCATATGGTAATATTTCAGAATTTTCTCAATTCACTTTGTTTGACAATAGACATTATGAAAGATATAAAGTGGATTATTTGAGATCTGTTAGTCAATTGTACTTTAGTGCTAGTTATGAGTATCTTATAAATAGAATTTTAACTTTAAAATCTAATCTTAATTATAGTTCTTGGAATAAAGATGTTTTGAATAAACCCAAGTTGCAGTTTGACTTGTCAATTCCAGTAAATCTTAGATCAAAAATTATGATCATTCCAGCTTTCTCATATTTAGGTAAGAGAATGTCTATTAGAGGTGATCTGCCTTCTCAATTTCATGCTAACTTGGGTATTAATTATTTGTACTCTCGTCAATTAACAGGTTACTTGGAATTAAATAATATTACTAACTCTAAAAAAGATATCTTTTTTGGATATCAAGAAGTTGGTTTTAATGGTGTATTTGGGGTTAGTTTTTCTTTCTAAAAGTTTTCAACTTATGTTAATAAATTTAGATGTTTAATATCTGAATTTTTACTCAACAAATAGATTGGAATAATGTATATTTGTTTAATATAAATTTTCTAATAAACAAGAAGTTCTATGAGTAAAAATAATAACAATCAAGATTATAGCGCTAATAATATTCAGGTATTAGAGGGCTTAGAGGCCGTAAGGAAAAGACCTGCAATGTATATCGGTGATGTTGGTTTAAAGGGATTACATCATTTAGTATACGAGGTTGTCGATAATTCAATAGATGAAGCATTAGCTGGACATTGTTCGCACATTGATTGCTACATAAATGAAGATAATTCAATTACTGTTTCAGATAATGGGAGAGGTATTCCTACAGGTATGCATGAAAAAGAAGGTAAATCTGCTCTTGAAGTAGTTATGACGGTTTTGCACGCAGGTGGTAAGTTTGATAAAGGTTCATATAAAGTTTCTGGTGGTCTTCATGGCGTAGGAGTTTCTTGTGTTAACGCTCTGTCATCTCATCTTAGGGTTGAAGTACATAGAGACGGGAAGGTTTTTGAGCAAGAGTATTCTATTGGAATACCTAAATATGATGTTCGTGAAATTGGTCAAAGTGATACAACAGGTACATTTGTTACATTTAAACCAGATTCTACAATTTTTGAAGAAACAATTTATCATTTTGATATCCTTGTTGCTAGACTCAGGGAGTTGGCTTTTCTTAACAAAGGAATAAACCTATCTATCACTGATAAAAGAAGAACTGATGATAATGGAGAATTTATTAAAGAATCTTTTTATTCTGAAGGAGGTCTTAAAGAATTTGTTTCTTTTTTAGATCAAACAAGAGTCTCTGTTTTAGATGATGTTATTTATATTGATGGAGAAAAAGATGGTGTGCCAGTTGAGGTTGCTATGGTGTACAATACTTCATACACGGAAAATGTACATTCTTATGTCAATAATATTAATACGCACGAAGGAGGGACACATCTATCTGGATTTAGAAGAGGATTGACAAGAACCTTGAAAAAATATGCTGATGAATCTGGACTTTTAAAAAAGGTAAAATTTGAAATATCTGCAGATGATTTTAGAGAAGGATTAACTGCAGTAATTTCTGTTAAAGTAATGGAGCCTCAATTTGAAGGTCAAACTAAAACAAAACTAGGTAATAAAGAAGTGACGTCAGCTGTTTCTCAATCTGTAAGTGATATGCTAACATTTTATTTGGAAGAAAATCCAGATAACGCTAAAATTATCGTTGAAAAAGTTATTCTTGCTGCAACAGCTCGTAATGCAGCGAACAAAGCAAGGGAGATGGTTCAAAGAAAAAGCGTGCTTTCCGGATCTGGCCTTCCTGGAAAACTTTCTGACTGTTCCGAAAAAGATCCTTCTAAATGTGAGATATTTTTAGTTGAGGGAGATTCAGCTGGAGGTACTGCTAAGCAGGGTCGTGATAGACATTTTCAAGCTATTTAACCATTACGAGGTAAGATTTTAAATGTTGAAAAAGCAATGCAACATAAAGTTTTTGAAAATGAAGAAATTAAAAATATGTTTAAAGCGCTTGGTGTTTCTATTGGAACTGAAGATGATTCACGAGAATTGAATATAGAAAAATTGAGATATCATAAAGTAGTTGTAATGACAGATGCAGATATTGACGGTTCTCATATTGCAACATTACTTCTTACTTTCTTTTTTAGATTCTTAAAGCCTTTGATAGAGCAAGGTTATGTTTATATAGCTACTCCGCCATTATACTTGTTGAAAAAAGGTAAGGATCAGAGATATTGTTGGGATGAAGATCAAAGAGACTTAATGATTACTGAAATGAAAGCAGGTAAAGATGTTAATGTTTCCATTCAAAGATATAAAGGTCTAGGAGAGATGAATGCATCACAGCTTTGGGATACTACACTTAACCCTGAGCATAGGACCTTAAAAAAAGTTACAATTGACAATGCTGCTGAAGCTGATCGAGTGTTTTCCATGTTAATGGGTGATGAGGTTCCACCAAGAAGAGAATTTATTGAAGCAAATGCAAAATATGCTAATATTGATGCATAATTATTAATTATATAAAGTTATTGAATGAAAGTTACAGTCGTTGGAGCAGGAGCAGTAGGAGCAAGTTGCGCAGAATATATTGCAATAAAAGACTTTGCATCAGAAGTTATATTATTAGATATTAAAGAAAATTTTGCTGAAGGTAAGGCAATGGACTTAATGCAAACAGCTTCATTAAATGGTTTTGATACTAAAATTTCTGGATGTACTAATGATTATTCTAGGACATCAAATAGTGATATTGCTGTTATTACTTCTGGAATTCCAAGAAAGCCGGGAATGACTAGGGAGGAGTTAATCGGTATTAATGCTGGAATTGTTAAGACAGTTTCTGAACAGATTATAAAATTTTCACCAAATGTCATATTAATAATAGTTAGCAACCCTATGGATACGATGACATATTTAGCTCATAAATCTACAGGATTACCCAAGAATCGAATTATTGGAATGGGCGGTGCCTTAGATTCAGCACGATTTAAGTATCGATTAGCTGAAGCTGTTGGGTGTCCTATGTCTGATATTGATGGAATGGTGATTGGAGGCCATTCAGACACAGGAATGCTTCCATTAACTAGATTAGCAACTCGAAATTCTGTAAGAGTATCTGAATTTCTCTCTAATGAGAGATTAGATAAAGTTTTAGAAGATACTAAAGTAGGCGGAGCAACACTAACAGGAATGCTAGGTACCTCTGCATGGTATGCGCCTGGAGCAGCTGTAAGTAGTTTAGTTCATTCTATCGCATGTAACCAGAAAAAAATGTTTACTTGTTCAACGCTTCTTTCTGGAGAATATGGTTTAAATGACTTATGTATTGGGGTTCCAGTGATTTTAGGTAAGAACGGTATAGAATCTATTGTTGAAATTGAACTTAATGAATCTGAACTAACTAAATTAAGAGCATCTGCTGATGGAGTTGTTAAGACAAATTTATTATTAAATAATATTTAGTTTTAAAATTTGTCAAGTTTTAAGTTGTTAAAATGATAAAACTTGTTAATTTTGCTGCCCTAATTTAAGATAAAAAACAATGAAAAAAGATATTCATCCAGACAATTACAGGTTATGTGTGTTTAAAGATTTATCAACTGATTATGCCGTGCTAACTAAATCTTGTGTCGAGACTAAAGATACGATTAAATGGGAGGATGGTAAGGAATATCCATTATTTAAAATGGAAATCTCATCTGATTCTCATCCTTTTTTCACAGGTAAGGCTAAACTAATTGATACAGCTGGAAGAATTGATAAGTTTAAAAATAAATATAAGAAATTTCAGAAATAGTTAATCTTTTAAAAGTATTAAAGCCCGCACTTGTGTGGGCTTTTTTTTTAACTTTGTTGTTATGAATGTAATTTTATTTGATCAAAAAAGAGACAATTTTTATCCTTTAAGTTTTACAAGACCAATTTCTTGCTTTAGATTAGGAATATTTACTTTAAAACAAAAATGGGAGTTTTACTTTAAATCTGTTTCTTACAAAACAGATAAATATCTATCAAACAAATTTAAATCAAATATAGAAAATGATAATTTATGGATTAATTCGGTTATTATTCCATCTAAACCCCTTGTTAATGAACTTAAAAGTTTAAGAACTGGAGAGGCTATGTATAAGAATGGTCAAATTATAGCATTTAGAAGTCATTCGTATAATTTTCAGAGTTTAAATATTATTGAAACTAATTTATCTTTTAAAATTTTAGAAAATTTAGAAGATATTTTTTCTTTTAATGCAGCTGAAATTCAAAATGATTTTAACCATTTGAATTCAAAAGAAAAAGGTATTTGGCAAGGCAATTCTAATGATTTAGAAGAAATTAAGAAAAAAAATACCCAGTTTGGAAATAATCCAATTTATATTGAAAAAGGAGCAAAAGTTAATCATAGTATGTTTAACACAACTGATGGTCCAATTTTTATTGGAAAGGACGCTGAAATTATGGAAGGCTCAATTGTTAGAGGCCCTTTTTCAATGTTAAATAATTCAGTTTTAAAAGTTGGCTCCAAAATTTATGGTGGAACAACATTAGGGCCTTATTGTAAGGCTGGTGGAGAAATTAGTAATTCTGTTTTTTTTGGTTTTTCTTCAAAAGCTCATGATGGATATCTTGGAAATTCAGTGATTGGAGAGTGGTGTAATATTGGTGCTGGAACTAATAATTCAAATCTTAAAAATAATTATGCTCCTGTTAAGTTATGGACTTATACTTCAGAAAATTTTAGAAACACTAATTTACAATTTTGCGGTTTGATAATGGGTGATCACTCTAAATGCGGTATCAATACGATGTTTAATACAGGCACTGTAATTGGTGTATGTGCAAATATTTTTGGAAGTGGTTTCCCAAGGAATTTTATCCCTTCATTTTCTTGGGGAGGCGCCTCAGGTTTTTCGGTATATAAACTGCCACGTTTTTTTGATGTTGCAGAAAAAGTGTATTTAAGAAGAAAAATTATTTTTAGTAATCTTGAAAAAGATATACTTAGTCATGTTTATTCTGTGACAAAGAAGTATAGAAATGAGTAAAAGCTGACAAAACTGTATATTCTTAACTTCTGGCATACTAATTGCATATTAATATACTAAATAACTATTATTATGAAGAAACAAATTGGTATTAAATCATTAAATCTTACTGATCTATTAAATGAAGAAACAGAGTTTTTACCTTTAATGAGTGATGAGGATGAAGCAAAAATTTCTAAGGAAGATGCACCAGATGTAATTCCCATATTACCGTTAAGAAATACCGTTTTATTTCCAGGAGTAATCATTCCTATTACAATTGGAAGGGACAGATCTATTAGACTCATTAAAGATGCAGAAAAGGGTAATAAAATGATTGGAGTTGTTGCGCAAAAAGATTTTGATACAGAACTTCCTGATAAAGATGATCTTCATAAGGTTGGGACAATTGCAAATATCTTAAAGATGTTAAAAATGCCTGATGGAAATATAACAGTTGTTATTCAAGGAAGAAAGCGTTTTAATATTGATGAAATGATGCAGAATGAACCTTATTTCAAAGCTAAAATTACAGAATTAAAAGAGATCAAGCCTATGGCCAATGATGAAGAATTTTCTGCTTTGGTTTCCTCAGTTAAAGAACTATCTTTAAAAATTATTGATTTATCTCCAAATATTCCAAGTGAAGCTGCAATTGCTATTAAGAATATTAAAAACAGTTCATTTATTATAAACTTTGTTTCATCAAATATGAATATAAGTTTATCAGATAAACAGTTGTTGTTAGAAGAAATAGATTTAAAAAAACGTGCGATTTCTGCGTTAGAACTGTTAACAAAAGAATTGCAAATGCAGGAAATGAAAAATAAGATACAGTCAAAGGTTCAGACTGATTTAGATCAGCAACAAAAAGAGTATTTCTTGAATCAACAAATGAAAGCGATTCAAGAGGAGTTAGGAGGTAATGGTTCACAAAAAGAAATAGATGAAATGAGATTGCTGGCTTCTAAAAAGAAGTGGAATGAAGATATTGGTATAGCCTTTGATAAGGAATTAAAGAAGTTGCAAAGAATGAATCCTTCAATGTCTGACTATGCAGTTCAAAGAAGTTATATTGAGTTGATTTTAGAATTGCCCTGGAATGATGTTACAAAAGATAAATTTAACTTGGACAAAGCTCGTGATATTTTAGATCGTGATCATTTTGGATTAGAGCAAGTTAAAGAAAGAATAATTGAACATTTAGCTGTTCTTAAACTTAAAGGAGATATGAAATCTCCGATTCTTTGTTTGTACGGGCCTCCTGGAGTTGGAAAGACCTCTTTAGGAAAATCAATAGCTGAATCATTAAAAAGAAACTATGAAAGAGTATCTCTTGGTGGACTTCGAGATGAGGCGGAAATTAGAGGACACAGAAAGACTTACATTGGTGCTATGCCAGGTCGCATAATTAAATCTATTAAAAAAGCAAAATCTTCAAATCCTGTTTTTGTATTGGATGAAATAGATAAAGTTGCAAGAGATAATCATGGTGATCCATCATCTGCTCTTCTAGAAGTTCTTGACCCAGAACAAAATGAAACTTTTCACGACAATTATTTAGATTTAGATTATGATTTGTCAAAAGTCATGTTTGTAGCAACTGCAAATTCATTATCAACAATACAGCCAGCTTTAAGAGATAGAATGGAAATTATTGAGATGAATGGCTATACTATTGAGGAGAAGGTTCAGATTGCTCAAAAACATTTACTCCCAAAACAGCTAAAGTTACATGGCATAGAAAAAACTCAGTTTACTCTTGAAAACAAAATCATTGAAAAAGTTGCAGATCAGTATACGAGAGAATCTGGGGTAAGAACTCTTGATAAAATGATAAGTAAATTGATTAGAAATGTTGCAAAATCAATTGCTATGAATCAAAAATACAGTTATTCTCCAAGCTCAAATGAAATTGAAAAAGTTTTAGGTGCTCCAAAATTTGACAGAGAACGAGTAAGTGATAATTCTGTTGCGGGAGTCGTTACGGGCTTAGCATGGACTTCTGTTGGTGGGGACATTTTGTTTATTGAGAGTAGTTTAAGTAGAGGAAAGGGAAAGTTATCCGTCACAGGAAATTTAGGAGTCGTAATGAAAGAATCAATTACAATTGCTATGGAGTATCTAAAATCTCACGCTTTATCATATAATTTAGATTTTAACGTTTTTGAGAAGTGGAATGTTCATGTTCATGTGCCAGAAGGAGCTACTCCAAAGGATGGCCCTTCTGCAGGGATCACTATGTTTACATCTTTAGTGTCTTCTTTTACTCAAAGAAAAGTAAAAGAAAAAATTGCAATGACAGGTGAGCTTACCTTAAGAGGCAAAGTATTGCCTGTAGGTGGAATAAAAGAGAAAATATTAGCAGCTAAGAGATCAGGTATCAGGGAGATAATTTTATCAAAACAAAATAAGAAAGATATTCTTGAAATTAATGCAAAATATATTAAAGGACTTACTTTTCATTATGTTGATAAATTAAATGAGGTTATTGATATTGCTCTTTTGTCTGAAAAGGTTGATAATTTTGTTGAGATTAATGTGTAACTTTGTGAAATAAAATCTACTTTTTATCGTTCCTCATAAAATGAGTTTCAAATATTTTCTTTTTCTTTTTCTTTTTGTCTTACCAGAAATTGTTTGTTCTCAAAACGGTGGTCAAAATTCTTTCTCATTTTTAAATATTGAGCATTCTCCAAGAATTGAAGCTTTGGGTGGAGGTCCTATTAGCATAATAGATGATGATGTTTCTATGATACAATCTAATCCATCATTATTAAATTCAAAAATGCATAATGAAGTTTATTTTTCATTTGTAGATTATTTTTCTGATATCAATCTTTTTTCTTTTTCATTTGCGCATGAATTTAAAAAAATAGGTGTATTTGGGCTATCACTAAAGTCAGTTAGCTACGGAGATTTTGAGCGTAATGATCAAATAGGGTCAAGTAATGGTTTCTTTAATGCTAATGATCAAGTTATATCTTTTGGGCTTAGTAAGAAACTATTAAATTATATTTTGTTCGGAGTTAACTTTAATATATTAAATTCAAATTATGAATCTTATAGTTCATTTGGATTAGCAGCAAATATAGGAATCACATATTTTGATGAATCAAAGAAACTTTATTCTTCTATACTAATTAAAAACTTAGGAAGACAGTTGTCATACTATAATTTTGAGCAGGAAAAATTACCATTTGAAATTCAATTTGCCATTACTAGAGAACTAAAATATCTTCCTTTTAAATACTTTCTGTCTTATGATAATATTAATAATTTTGATGTAAGTTCTATTTACAAACTGAAGGTGCAAACAAACCTAGAATCAGGTTCCCCACAAATTATTGATGAAAGTATAGCTAAAACATTACTAAGACATGTAACAATAGGAGGTGAGCTAAATCCTTTTAGAAAAAGCCTGTTTTTAAGAGGTGGTTTTAACTTCCAAAGAAGATTTGATTTAACTACAGACGCCTACCCAGCAATGATTGGTTTTTCTTGGGGGATAGGCTTTAGAGTCTCAAAATATTTCTTTGATTATAGTAGATCAGTTTATCATCTTTCAGGATCTCCTAATAATTTTAGTATTGCAACAAATTTAAGTACTTTTGGTTTATAAAATGAGTTTGTTTTTTAACATAGCAATAGATGGTCATTCTTCTTGTGGCAAAAGTACTATAGCAAAATCAATTGCCAGAAAATATAAAATGCGATATATTGATACTGGTGCAATGTATCGGGCTGTAACTTTGTATTGCATGCGAGAGAAAATAATTGATAATTCAATTATTGATATAGATAAGTTGTTGGAAAATATAGAGAATCTTAATATAGATTTTCAATATAATGCACATCTAAAGAAATCAGAAACTTTTTTAAATAACGAAAATGTTGAAGATTTAATTAGAGGAATTGATGTTTCTGAAAATGTATCAAATATTGCTAAAATTAAAGAAGTTAGGATTAAGTTAGTTTCTTTACAAAAAAGAATGGGACTAAACAAGAATGTTGTCATGGATGGCAGAGATATTGGCACAAAAGTCTTTCCAGATGCTAAGCTTAAATTATTTATAACTGCCAAAGTAGAAGTTAGAGCAAAAAGAAGATATACTGAGCTATTTAATAAAGGTGAAAAAGTTAATTATTCTGAAGTTTTAAAAAATATTAATACTCGAGATTTTAATGATTCAAATAGAGAATTTAATCCGCTAGTTAAATCAGATGATGCTCTATTAATTGATAACTCGTATATCTCAATAGATGATCAAAATATATTAATTGAAGATTTAATAAATAAAATTAAAGATGAGAATTACAATTGATAAACATTCTGGGTTCTGTTTTGGAGTTGTATATGCAATCGAAATGGCTGAATCTATTTTAAGAGACGAAGAGACACTATATTGCTTAGGTGATATAGTTCATAACAACAAAGAGGTTGATTGCTTAAATGCCCTTGGTTTAAAAATAATCGATACTAATGATCTTAAAAATCTAAAAGATTGTAAGGTTTTAATTAGAGCGCATGGGGAGCCACCGTCAACTTATGAGTTGGCACTAAAAAATAACATTCAACTTTTGGATGCTTCATGTCCTGTTGTATTAAAGTTGCAACATCAGATTAAAGGTGGTTATGAAGAGATTAAAAAGATTGAAGGTCAAGTTGTTATATACGGAAAAGAAGGGCATGCTGAAGTAGATGGCCTACTTGGTCAAACAAATAATAATGCAATAATTGTCACTACTGTTGATGATTTGCACAAAATTGATTTTGAGAGATCAATTTACATGTATTCTCAAACAACAAAAAGCCCTGAAGGATATAAAGAAATAACTAAAGCAATTGAAAAAAGAGTTGATAAATCTAAGAATAATGGTGTCAAGTATATTGTTAATGATACACTTTTC
>ENA-UZWY01017612-UZWY01017612.1-metagenome-genome-assembly--contig:-Day-2--50m-contig-17612_pt1 | contig 14351 bp, 10 predicted proteins | sample MGYA00260341_ERZ794901 | MGnify/ENA metagenome assembly ERZ794901 | reverse complement strand
GTTGAGCCTACTCCAGACGTAGTGATCAACAACACTAAACCAACTGTAATTTGTAAAGATGATGTTGTAACATTAAACTATACAGTATCTAATACTACTACTGGTGGTTCAGGTTCTAATTGGACATTGAATTACACTGTAGATGGTACTAGTGGTTCTGTTAATGGAACAGGTAATGGAACATTTACACATAGCTTAGGAGCTATCGATAAGGATGTGGAAGTAGAGCTTGTTAGCATTGTTAGTAACGGTGCTGCTGGTATGAAATGTGATAACTTAAGCTTAAGCGACAAGTTTGAGATTAAAGTGAACGACATTCCTACTGCAACTATTAGCGGTAATGATGATACATTATGTAACAATTCAACTGGTAATGTTTATGTAACAATAGACAATGTTAAGGTTGGAGAATCTTGGACATTAACGTATGATGTTGGAACAACAACAGGTTTATCCAAAACAGGTGTTGGACCAGGATCATTTACAGTAACTACTCCTGCATTAACAACAGGTAGCACTTACTCTAGTTATGATGTTAAATTAACAAATATTGTTAATACATCTATCACTCCAAGTTGTGCAGATGCGTTAGATACTACAGTAACTATAGCAGTTGCACCTACAACGGTTGGTGGCACAATTACTCCAGCTGCATCGTTTGGATGTTATGGAGATAATTCAGGAACACTTACTTTGAGTGGACACATTGGAGATATCCAAAACTGGGAGTATAGTGAAGATGGTGGCAACACTTGGACAGTAACTAGCAACATAGCTACTACTTTAGACTACAAAAACTTAACAGTAACAACTAGTTATAGAGTTTGGGTTAAGAGTGGACCTTGTGCTGGTGAATACAGTACAATTGCTACAGTAACCATTTACCCTCAACCAGAGGCTACAATCTCAGGTTCTCCTAAGGTTTGTCCTAATGAAGAAGCAATCTTTACACTAACGGTAACTAACGTACCTACTGGTGAAGGATGGAGCTTAGATTATATAGAAAATGGTACTACTAAAACAATGACTGGAACAGGTTCTGGTACATTCAACTTAGTGAGTGGTAAGTATCCTTATACTACTACACCATCGACAATTAACGTATCATTAGATGCAATAACTAACTTAGTTACGCTGTGTATTAATGATGATCTTAATTCTACAGCAGTAGCAATTATTACTCCAAACCCAGTTGCAGACTTTACTGTTGCTGATGCTTGTCAAGACACAGCAGTTGTATTTAACAACTTGTCTAGCATTGCAGAAGGTAGCATATCAAGTTACAAATGGTACTTCGGAGACGGTGATTCTAGTTTAGCTGTTGCACCTACTCATATGTATGCTGCAGCTGGAACGTATACTGTTACTTTAAGAGCAGTTTCAGAAAACGGTTGTATCGGTGAAACGACAAGTACTGTAACTATACACGATGTACCGATGGCAGATTACACATTCAGTAATGTTTGTAAGAATGAAGTATTTAGTCCATTGGATGCATCTACTATAGATAATGGTACAGTTGATGCTTGGGCGTGGGACTTCGGTGACAACACCGGTTCTAATGTTCAGAATCCAACGCATACATATACAGCAAGTGGTAACTACCCAGTTACTTTAACTGTAACATCGGATAAAGGTTGTTCAAATTCAGTAACTAAAGAAGCTACAGTTTATGTACTTCCGGATGCTGACTTTGCTGCTGATCCAGTTTGTGAGGATGCTGCAATGAGCTTTATAAATGGTTCGGCTATCTCTTATGGTAGTATGAATTATGATTGGGACTTTGCAAGTCAAGGTACATCAACAGATGTTAACCCAGACTTTACATTTACAGGAAACGGAAACTTTAGCGTTAAATTGGTAGCAACAAGTAATCACGGTTGTAAAGACAGTGTAACTAATGTTGTAACAGTTTGGCCTAACCCAGTTGCCGCATTTACGGTAGCTGATGTTTGTATCGGTGAAACTAGCGAGTTTGTTAACGGTTCTACGGTATCTTCGGGTACAATAGATGAGTACTTCTGGGATTTCGGAGATGCTTCTTTCTCAACAGGTGCTAATCCAGAGCATACATATGCAAATTCTAATGATGCGGGTTACACAGTTGACTTAAGAATTGTTACGGATAAAGGGTGTACTAATTCAGTATCTGCTTTAGCTGTTGTATGGCAATTACCTGAAGTTTCAGTAACTGCAGATCAATATGAGTTCTGTGATGGTGATTCTGCTTCTTTAACTGCTAACGTTAACCAAACAGTAACAGATTACTTATGGAACACTGAGGAAAGAACTCAGAGTATCACAGTTAATAAACAAGGATGGTACAGAGTTACAGTAGTAGGAGACCCTGCTAAAGGAGGTTGTACTAATTCCGATTCGACATTTATCACAGTATGGGAAAATCCAGTAGCTAATGCAGGACCAGATAGTACTATTGATAAAGGCGAGTCTATTCAGTTACAAGGTTCAGCAACGGGAGGTACTGGTTCGTACTTCTTCGATTGGACTCCAACAACGTTCTTAGATAATCCAGGTATTGATAAGCCAACGGCAATTGATATGGATAAAACTACACAGTATGTGTTAACTGTTACAGATGATAACTTATGTACTGATACAAGTTCAGTTACGATTACGGTTATTGATAGATTTAAGCTAGTTGTTTACAACGTTGTTACTCCTAATGGCGACGGACAAAATGACACTTGGATTATCGACAATATCTGGGCATATCCAACTGCAAAAGTTGCTATCTTTAACAGATACGGTATGGAAGTTTATACAAACGGAAGTACTCCATACTTGAACGATTGGGATGGTACATTCAACGGCAAAAAGTTACCTGATGGTGCTTACTACTATGTAATTTCATTAGAAGGTAGTGATGTTGATTATACGGGTTCTATTAACTTAATAAGAACGAACTAATTTTAAAATAATTTGTAAAAATATAAATTGATAAAAATGAAAAAATCAGCATTATTAACGGTAGTAGCAGTAATGTTTACAGTAACATTGTTTGCTCAGCAAGTACCGATGTATAGTCACTATTACTTTAATAGATTCTTATACAATCCTGCTAATACTGGAACTGAGGCTTATGGTCAAGCATACTTAGTTTACAGAAACCAATGGAATCAGATAGCTGACGCTCCTAGAACGAAAGCATTTACCATAGATGGTCCACTTACAAACAAACAAGTGGGCCTAGGGTTATCTTTATATCAAGACAACGCAGGTCAGTTTAACTCTACTGGAGGACAAATGGCTTACCGTTATGGTCTTAAGCTTAATGATGAACACCATTTAAATTTTGGTTTATCTTTAGGCTTCTTGGATAATAGAATTGACTTTAATAAGTTACTTCCTAAACACAAAGAGGATCCTGTATTGCTTTCTCAATACCAAAATGGTACTGGCTTTGATGCAACTTTTGGATTAAGCTACAACTACGACAAATTAACTGTTGGGTTTGCTGTTCCTCAGGTTTTAGCTAATCAAATAGTTTATGATAATATCACTAACATTTCTGATATTGAGTACGGTATGGTAAGACACTATATTGGTACGGTTAGATATGATTTTGAGATTAACGATATGCTTACTTTTGAGCCAATTGCAATGGTAAGAGCTACTCCTGGTGCTCCAGTTCAGTACGATGTAAATGCGATGTTTAACTATGATAATAGATTTTGGTTAGGCGGTATGTATAGATCTCAGTATTCTGCTACTTTTTCAGGAGCTGCTAAATTATTTAACCAGGTTATTGCTGGTTATAGTTATGATGTTGCTGTTAATACATATAAGCAGTATATGAGAGGAGCTCATGAGGTTATGTTAGGTTATCAGTTTGGTGCTTCACCTGCAGATCATCCAGATATTAAGAAAAGATTTAAAGATGTTGACGATAAACTTAAGAAAAATAAAGACGACATCAAAGAAAATCAAGACGATATCAATGATAACAAAGACGGTATCAAGGATAATAAGGACGGTATTGAGAAGAATAAAGATGATATCAAAGACACCGATGAAACGCTTAAGAAAGAGATTGATAATCTTAGAAATGAGTTTGAAGCCTTTGCAAAAGCGGTTAAAAATGGTACATTAGAACCAGGTGCTCAATACAAGTTTAACAATGTTTATTTTGCTACAGATAAGTGGAATATACAAGGAGTTGATAAAACTGAACTGAACACTATTGCTGCGATTCTATATAGATACCCAAATTTGAAAATTGCAATAATGGGTCATGCTGACGTTAGAGGGTCTAATGAGCATAATGAAAGACTTTCTCGAAGAAGAGCCGAGGCTGTTAGAAATTATCTTGTACTTAATGGTATTTCTACTGACAGACTTTCAATAGAGTCTTTCGGAGAGAATGCACCAGCATCTTCTTCTTTACAAGAGAATAGAAGAGTAGAGTTTAAAATAATTAGCAAATAGTTATAAATTATTTAAATAGAAAGGGCTACCGTATGGTAGCCCTTTTTTTATCTTATAGATTTAGAGATAAATTCAATTTTAAATAACACCTAGTTCTTTGCCTACCTTGGTAAATGCTTTTATTGCCTTGTTTATATGTTTTTTAGTATGAGCAGCGGACATCTGTACTCTAATTCGTGCTTTATCTTTTGGAACTACGGGAAAATAGAAGCCTATTACGTAGATACCTTCATCTAATAACTTAGCAGCCATATTCTGAGATAGAACTGCATCATACAACATAATAGGTACGATAGGATGCACTCCTGGTGTAATGTCAAAACCGGCTTTGGTCATTTCTTTTCTAAAATACATTGTATTGCTTTCTAGGGTGTCTCTTAGTTCCGTTGTTTCACTTAGCATATCCAGCACGGCAATACTTGCTCCTACAATGCTCGGAGCAACTGTGTTAGAAAACAGATAAGGTCTACTTTTCTGTCTTAGCATATCAATTATTTCCTTTTTCCCAGAAGTAAATCCACCACTTGCACCACCTAATGCTTTTCCAAGTGTTCCAGTTATAATGTCTATTTTACCCATTACTCCGCAATGCTCGTGAGTACCTCTGCCAGTTTTGCCTAAAAAACCGCTGCTATGGCATTCATCTATCATTATGGCTGCATTATATTTCTCAGCTAGTGCAACTATTTTATCCAACTGGGCTATTGTACCGTCCATAGAAAAACTACCGTCAGTTAAAATAACTCTTTCTTTTTGAGCTTGAGATTCTTGTAAACAACGTTCTAAATCTGCCATATCATTATGGTTATACCTATATCTTGCAGCTTTGCACAACCGCACACCATCTATAATTGATGCGTGATTGAGAGCATCACTTATGATAGCGTCTTCAGGGCCAAATAGAGGCTCAAAAAGACCTCCGTTGGCATCAAATGCGGCGGCGTAAAGTATTGTGTCTTCAGTTCCTAGAAACTTACTTATTTTACGTTCTAATTCTTTGTGTATGTCTTGCGTTCCACAAATAAATCTAACAGATGATAATCCGTATCCATGTGAATCTATAGATGCTTTTGCTGCTTCGATAACTTTAGGATGAGAGCTTAATCCTAAATAGTTGTTTGCACAAAAGTTAATTACTTTTCCGCCGTTTTTGGTTTTTATATCAACTCCTTGTGGTGTTGTAATTATTCTTTCGTTTTTGTAAAGACCAGCTTCTTTGATTTCAGCAAGTTCTTTGGCAAGTTTTGTTTTAAGTGTGGTAAACATCGGTATAGTGTTAATTTAGGCAAAGTAAAGGACATTTAATGGTCAGTAAAAATCAAGTTTGTATTTTATTATTAGTTATAGATAACAGATGGCATATTTTTGAAACTTTACAATGGCATAGTGGTTGTATTTATTAAAGAAAGTAATGGAAATAAAACTTATGGCTCAAGGGGAAAATTCTGGAAAGAAGTCTAATAATCAGCGTAATACGCCAAATCCATTTGATACTAAAAAGAATAAAGGGGGTAAACCCAAATTTAATTACCTATGGATCTATGCCATATTAGCAGTTGTATTTTTAGGAATTACATATTTAGGTCAGAATAATGGCAGTAAGAAGGGTACGGGAGATGTACTTGAAATGGTCAAAAAGGGTGATGTAAGTGGTATTAGGGTTGTAAATCGTAATAGGGCTGAAATATATTTAACTAAAGAAGCTAAATCTAAAGAAGCATATAAGAAAGATATTAAAGAAAGTCCCTTTCCTAGCTCGGCTGAGGTTTATACGTACTACCTGTCAGATATAGGTCCTGAGGATAAGTTTGATGATAAAATAAATTTAGCTCAATCAAATCTAAATGAAGATCAAAAGTTTGAGGTTAATTGGGTATATGAAACAAGCATTTGGGATAATCCGCTAGAGCGTACTTTGTTGTTTGTAGCCTTATTTGTTGGTGTTTGGATGCTCATAATGCGAAGAATGGGTGGAGGTGCCGGAGGTGCCGGTGGAGGCCAAATATTTAGCATAGGAAAATCTAAGGCTAAATTGTTTGATAAGGATACAAAAGTGAATGTTACTTTTAAGGATGTAGCCGGTTTAGAGGAAGCAAAAATTGAGGTTATGGAAATAGTGGATTTCCTTAAGAAACCGAAAAAATATACGGATTTGGGAGGTAAAATTCCTAAAGGAGCCTTGTTAGTTGGCCCTCCAGGCACAGGTAAAACATTGTTAGCTAAAGCTGTAGCAGGGGAAGCAGATGTTCCTTTCTTTTCGCTTTCAGGGTCTGATTTTGTTGAAATGTTTGTAGGAGTTGGTGCTAGTAGGGTGAGAGACTTATTTAAACAAGCAAAAGAGAAAGCACCTTGTATCATTTTTATTGATGAGATAGATGCTATAGGAAGAGCCAGAGGTAAGAATGCAATGCAGGGAGGTAACGATGAAAGAGAGAACACATTGAACCAATTACTAACAGAAATGGATGGTTTTGGAACAGATACTGGAGTAATTATTCTTGCAGCAACAAACAGGGTAGATGTTTTAGACAAGGCCCTACTTAGAGCGGGTAGATTTGATCGTCAAATCTTTGTTGATATGCCAGATTTAAATGAAAGAAGAGCCATTCTTGATGTGCATCTAAAACCCCTTAAGCTAGATGATAAGTTGGATAAAGACTTTTTAGCAAGACAAACTCCTGGTTTTAGTGGTGCTGATATAGCCAATATGTGTAATGAAGCGGCTTTAATTGCTGCCAGAAAAGATAAATCTATTATTACACAACAAGATTTTTTAGATGCGGTTGATAGGATAATAGGTGGTTTAGAAAAGAAGAATAAAATAATAACACCGGAAGAGAAAAAAGCGGTTGCTGTTCACGAAGCGGGACACGCAACTATAAGTTGGTTATGCGAACACGCTCACCCGTTGGTTAAAGTTACCATTGTTCCAAGAGGAAGAAGTTTAGGTGCTGCCTGGTATTTGCCAGATGAAAGACAAATAACCAGAACTGAGCAAATGTTAGATGAAATGTGTGCAACATTGGGTGGTAGAGCAGCCGAGAAAGTTATTTTTGATAAAATAAGTACAGGTGCTTTAAGTGATTTAGAAAAAGTTACTAGACAAGCAATGGCAATGGTGTCAATCTATGGTTTAAATGAAAAGGTAGGTAACATTTCATATTATAATATGGATGAAGGATTTACAAAACCGTTCAGTGAAACTACCGCAGCATTAATTGATAGCGAGATTAAAAAGCTAACAGATGAGCAATATCAAAGAGCTATTGATATTTTATCAGAGAATAAGGATAAGTTGATGATGTTAGCTGATAAGTTGTTAGAAAAAGAAGTAATTTTTAAAGAGGATTTGGAATCAATTTTTGGTAAAAGACCATTTGAGGATAATGATCCTTTGGAAGTGGTTGATAATCCGGTTGAAGTTATAGAAACTAAAGAAGTGCTCTCTGAAGATAAAACAGAAACTGAACCTACGGAGGAAGAAGCATAGGTAAAATTATCTTATTTTAAAGGGGAATTTGAAACATCAAATTCCCCTTTTTTAATTTATTGATTTAGGATGAGGGGCATTCCACCTTTCCCACTGCCAATAATAACAGTTTTGGCATTTTCGGATTCTGCAAGCTCCAAAGTAGCTTGTATTCCTTTTTCTCTTAAAATTTTATCTGTTAAAGAAGCATTTAATATTCTGTTTGCTGCTGCTTTTCCTTCCGCTTCAATTCTTTGTTTCTCAGCCTCTTTGCTCGCTTTTTTAAGCCTAAACTCATATTCAAGAGCTTCTTGTTCTTGTCTAAGTTTTCGTTCAATAGCTTCTTTAATAGGCACAGGTAGAGCAACATCTTTTACCAGTACTTCATTTAATTTAACATATTGGTTGTCCAATATTTTTTTAGTCTCTTGAAAAATCTCTTGTTGGATTGCATCTCTTTTAGATGAGTAGATTTGCTCGGGAGTATAACGACCCACTACACTTCTTGTAGCAGATCTAGCTGCAGGTTTAACTACTCTATCAAGGTAGTTTTCTCCTTTGGTTTTATGTAACCATCCAAGTTTCTCAAAATGAGGTCTATACCATAAAGAAACATCAAGTGATATTTCCAACCCATTAGAAGAAAGTACAGCCATCTTTTCATAGGTTTCTTGTTGTCTAACTTCATAAATATATACCTTGTTCCAGGGTGCTACAAAGTGAAAACCTTCACCCAATACTTCATCAGTATTTACACCGCCTGAAAAACGTTCGTATAAAACACCGGCTTCACCGGCTTGTACAGTTATAAAAGATTTAAAAATTAGAATAATTAGAAAGAAAACTAATACAAATCCCAAAATACCAAATCTGCTGTTGGCAGGATTAAAAATTACGCGTCTCATATTTTTTGTGCTAAGGTAGCACTAAACGAGACAAAATAAAGAGGTTTCTACTACTTAATCTTTGTAGTCATATACTTTGCAACAGCATCTGGCACAAGGTACCTAATAGATCGCCCCATTCTTACAAGGCCTCTTACATAAGTTGCAGAAATATTTAGCATAGGGCCTTTCATAACTCTAACCTTCTGATTTTTTGCAAATTCGCCACCTGGATAGCCATCTCTATAATATGCAAGAATTTCGTGGTTCATTAAGATTTGTTCGTGATCTTTCCACTTTTCTAAATGCTGAAGGTTGTCTGTACCCATTATCGGTAAAAATTCCGTTTTAGGGTGCATGTCAGTCAACTTTTTAAGGGTGTAAGCAGTGTAAGAAGGAGTTGGCATATCAAACTCCACATCGCAAGCAGTAAATTTTGGATTATCTTTAACTGCTAATTGTACCATCTTTAAACGGTGACTGGCATCCATTATGTCTTTTCCTTTTTTTAATGGATTCTGCGGAGAAACAATATACCATAGCTCATCAAGCTTTGCTTGATCTAGCATATATTGGCCAATTATTAAGTGTCCGTGATGGATGGGGTTAAAAGACCCAAAAAATAAACCTACTCTCATCTAATCTTCTGATTTTAAAAATGTTGCAACTAACTTTTCCGCAGTTACAAATGTATCACTTAATACATCGTTAACAATAACTTCGTCAAATTGTTGCTCAAAATTTAATTCGCTTTGTGCTTTAGCAATTCGTTCTTGTAACTGATGTTCAACTTCTGTTTCCCTTTTCTTCAGTCTATCCATAAGGATATCAACAGATGGAGGTCTTAAAAATACCCCTAAAGCTTTATCCCCAAAGTGTTTTTTAATGTTTAAACCTCCTACAACGTCAACATCAAAAATTACAGTTTTTCCTAATTTCCAAAGCCTTTCTACTTCAGATTTTAATGTACCGTAAAAGAGCCCCTTATAAACTTCTTCGTACTCCAAAAAATCTTCGTTCTTTATTGCTTTCAGAAATTCATTTTCAGAATAAAAATAATAATCTTTTCCGTCAATTTCTGTAGGTCTTTTATGTCGTGTAGTAACAGAAACAGAAAATGCCAACTGAGGAAATGTTTCCAATAAACGTTTTACTACTGTAGTTTTTCCAGAACCAGATGGAGCAGAAAATATAATTAGTTTGTTCATTTAATGCGTTATAAAATGTTTAATGCTTGCTCTTTAATTTTCTCTAGTTCTTCTTTCATAAACACAACTTGTTTTTGAATGCCTGCGTGATTGGCCTTGCTACCTAATGTGTTTATTTCTCTTCCCATTTCTTGGGCGATAAAGTTTAAGGATTTTCCTTTTGGCTTTTTATCCAATGCTTCGTTAAAGTGGTCGCAATGAGCTGCTAGTCTATTTTTTTCCTCATTTACATCGTACTTTTCAATATAATAAATAAGTTCTTGCTCAAATCTGTTCTTATCAAAGCTTTCATCGTCTATTAACTGTTTTAGGTTTTTAGTTAAACGAGCCTTAGTAACTTCAATTCTTTCTGGTTCAAGTTCTTCTATTTTAGGAATGCTGTTTTTGATATTATTGCTATAACCTAATAATAGTGCTTTAACTTCATTTCCTTCACGCTGCCTAAATTTATCAAATTCACTAAAAGCTGAATTTGCAACTTCTAAAACAAGATTATACAATTGCTCATCTACCTGTTCTTCGTCTTGATAAATAACATCTTGCATTGTGGTGGTTATTCTAAAAATATCGTGCTGAGGAGCATCTAAAGTTTCGCTAAGAGATTTCAGTTTTTTATAATATTGAGATGCCAAAGCCTCATTAATATTAACTTCATTATCACTAACCTTATGCTTAACAATGTTAAAAGATATTGTACAGCTACCTCTTTCTATTCTATTTCCAAAGTTTGTTCTAAGGCTAATTTCTTTTGGCATTAAAAAACGGGGCATTCTCAAATTTAGGTCTAAATACTTCCCATTTAAACTGCGTATTTCTACTTTTACTGAGTAATCGTTGGTGTGTTTTTCGGTAACACCATATCCGGTCATAGATCGAATCATTCTGCGGGGCAAATATAACCTTGGTGGCGTTTAGTGGTAAGTAACAAGAAAATATTTCCTCACTTCACTTTGTTAACTTCTGGCCGATTAACTAGCCACAGCCCAAGTAAAATAATAAGAGCATATAATGCTTTCTCAAAAGTTAGTTTATCCATACCCAGAGCTATGGCTATGGCAGTGGCCAATACGGGCTGCAGGTAGATGTAACTTCCTACTATTGTGCTATTACTTCTTTGTAATGCCCAGGCGTTTAAAAGGTATGCGAGTATAGTTATGCCAAAAATTGCGTAGAAAATGCCGAAAACGGCCTTATTTCCTAAGGTTGACCATCCTACTTGTAACAAATCGTTTATACCAACAGGCAAAATATATATAAACCCAAACAGAAATATGTAAGCTGTAATAGTAATTGCTTTATATTTTTTAAGTAAACGAACAACAAAATATAAATAAAAAGCAAAACTTATTGCGTTAAGCATAATGAGCAAATCACCTGCTAATCCACCGCTTTTTAAACTAAACCCTTCACCGTTTATCAAAAAAGCAGCACCAATAAGTGCTATAAATATTCCCAATAAAACAGAAGGTTTAATCTTAGTTTTATTGCCAATTGAAGAAAAAATAACTACAAAAACAGGTGCTAATAGCATTAGCACACTCGCGTTTATAGCGGTAGTAAGAGACAACCCTTTAAAAAAGGCAGTCATATTTAAAGCAACTCCAAAAAACCCACTTATAGCAAGGTCTATGTAGTCTCTTCTAGTTTCAATCTTTTCATTTACAAACATTTTAAAGTATGCCCAAAAGAATATAGCTCCACCACCAATACGTAAAAGAATAAAAGCATATGCAGATATAAATTCAGGCATTGCCCATTTTGCAAATGAGTAGTTACCAGCATATAAAAAAGCTACCGTAAATAATGCTAAGTGTACAAGATATTTCTTGGAGTTGTAAAGCAATGGATGTGTAATGTTTAAAAAGCTCGTTTGTTTTGCACTTGCTATGCTTTAATGTTGCAAATATGTTTGATTTTATTTCAGGGAAAACAGAAAGAATAACTCCAACAGAAGTGGTTATAGATTGTAATGGTGTTGGCTACCTTCTCAATATTTCCTTAAATACTTTTGAAAAAATAAAATCACTTAAAGAGGTAAAGCTCTATTCATATTTAATTGTGCGGGAAGACAGCCATACACTCTATGGATTTGCTTCTATAAATGAGCGAGAGATGTACAGAAAGCTAGTTGGAGTAAGCGGTGTGGGTCCAAGTACAGCACGTATGATTTTGTCTGCATTGAGCGTAGACGATGTAGTTGGAGCTATTACCAATGGTAACATTGCTATGCTAAAAAGCATAAAAGGTATCGGGCCTAAAGCTGCTCAACGCTTGGTGCTAGAATTGCAAGATAAACTAGGAGGAATTGGCTCAGAAGAAGCGTACCAATTATTAAGTGGAAATAATGAAATGCAAGAAGCAACAGATGCTTTATTGGCATTAGGTTTTGCAAAACCTGCCGTAAGTAAAGTTTTACTTAAATTAAGTAAGCAAATGGACAATAATTTGAGCACAGAAGAGTTAATTAAAAAATCGTTACAATTATTGTAATTTTGAAAGCAATTATCTACAAGCCTATAAAAGCACATTACTTTTAATTTTACTTAAAAAAACTTTTGATAAAAAACATTTTTAGAATGAATGGTTACAAGGCTTTAGTGGCTTTTTTTATAGTGGGTTTCTTACAGTTTACAGGAGTGCAGGGATATGCACAATCCGATTCTCTTAGGCTTAAACTGAAGGATAATAAGCCGCACGAAGACCCTAAAACCAATCTTATTGATTTTAAGGATCCACCTAACATCAAAACAACCTATAAGTATGATCCGGAAACAGGAAATTATTTAGAAATTATTACGGTAGGAGGTAAGCAGTTGGGTTCTCCTCGGGTAATGAAAATGTCTGAATACCTTAAAGCTAAAGAAGAGCAAGATAGAAAAGCGTATTACAGAAAAAAAAGTAATGCTGCTAACTATGTAAAAGGTGGGGGCATTATCCCAACAATTGCAGTTACACCAGAAATTTTTGACAAAGTTTTTGGTGGAGGGGTTATTGATATAAGACCAAGCGGTTCAGCCGAAGTAACTTTTGGTGGTAACTTTAACAAAGTGGAAAACCCAAACTTCCCTGTTAGGCAGCAAAAAAATGGTCAGTTTGATTTTGGCATGAAAATGCAGTTGAATGTTACTGGACAAATTGGAGATAGATTAAAATTAAATTGGAACTACGATACCGAGGCAACATTTGAATTTGAAAATCAAATGAAGCTTAACTGGGGAGGTACTGAGGATGATATTATTAAAAACATTGAAGTTGGTAATGTAAGTTTACCTCTTAATGGAAGTTTGATACAAGGTGGAAGAAACCTATTTGGGATTAAAACGGAGTTACAATTTGGTAAAACAACGGTAAGTGTAATTGCTACACAACAAAAAGGAGAAACGAGAGAAACGGAGGTGAATGGTGGTGCTCAAATAACTAATTATGATATTCAAGCATCCAATTATGATGTAAACAGACACTATTTCTTATCTCAATATTTCGCAGATAATTACGATAGAGCTTGTTCTAATTTACCTGTAATTAATTCTAACATTCTTGTTAACTATGTTGAGGTTTGGGTAACAAATAGAAATAATTCAGTTGGGCAATCAAGAAATGCAATGGGTTTCTTGGATTTAGGAGAACCTACGGACAAAACTTACAGAGATTATTGGTCTGCTGGTTCTACAAACTTTCCAGATAATAATGCAACAAACCTTTATAATAATTATGTTAAAGGTGAAGAATTTTGCAACCCTAGCGACCAAAGATTGGTATTGGGTTCAGATTATGAGTGTTTAAGTAATGCACGTCAGCTTAATCAAAATGAATATACACTTCACCCAACATTGGGTTATATTTCGTTAAACCAAACATTAAACAATGATGAGGTTCTAATGGTTGCATTTGAATATTCTGTAAACTTGGTTCAATATCAAGTTGGTGAGTTTGCCATAGATAGACCATTAACGGGAGGAGACGAAAGTCACCTTAACCTAAAGTTACTTAAACACAGTACTGTTAAAGCTAACTTACCATCTTGGGATTTAATGATGAAAAATGTGTATTCATTGAATACATATAACCTTCAAAAAAACGATTTTTCTTTGAACGTAGTTTATGCGGATGACCCATCTGGGGCGGACTTAAACTACCTTCCTGTTGATCCTACTGAAACAGCAATAGCGAATAAGCAGTTAATTACTGTTTTAAATTTAGATAGACTTAACAAGCAATTAGAGCCTAAGCCAGATGGTGTTTTTGACATAATGGATGGGGTTACTATTGATGCATTAAAGGGAAGAGTTATATTTCCAGTAAGAGAGCCTTTTGGTGCATTTTTACGGAGTAAGTTTAAAGATC
>ENA-UZWY01001740-UZWY01001740.1-metagenome-genome-assembly--contig:-Day-2--50m-contig-1740_pt1 | contig 14453 bp, 13 predicted proteins | sample MGYA00260341_ERZ794901 | MGnify/ENA metagenome assembly ERZ794901 | reverse complement strand
TACCTTCAACAAATAAAAAACTACCAAGTAACTTTCAATTCTAGTGGTACTCCGTTTCGTTCTACAATAACTGTTGTGGTTTGTCCTTTTTCAAATTTAGAAAGTGATTTCATATAACTCATCATATCCGTAATCTTGTAAGATCCCACCTGAATTACAACATCGCCTTTTTTCATTCCTGCGTTTTGTGCTGGACGATCTTCACTTACACCATCAATACGCATTCCTTTTTCATCGTAAAGATAATCTGGAACTACTCCCAGTGTTACCTTAAAATCAGGTGTTTCTTCACTCTCATTTTTCGTTTTTCTGAATACCAATCGCTGATCATTATCTAAATCTGTAATAATACGCATGATATAATTAGATATGGACTCCATCCCTTTGTAGTTTAATTTATCTGGATCATCAGAGGGTTTATGATAATCTTCATGCTGTCCAGTAAAAAAGTGAAGTACTGGAATATCCGCTAGATAAAATGAAGTGTGGTCACTTGGTCCTACTCCAGATTCCTTTTCAATTAATTTAAAATCAGTGTTATTTGCAAAAAGTGTTTGTTTAAATTTTGGAGAGGTGCCCACTCCGTATACAGCCAACGTTTTATCATCTTTTAGACGTCCCACCATATCCATATTAATCATATAATTGACCTTTTTAGTATCAATCGTTGGATTTTTTACAAAATAATTTGATCCTAATAAGCCCATTTCTTCTCCAGAAAAAGCAATAAACAAATAATTATTATTGATGTTTTTATCTTTTAGTCGACTCGCTAAATTCATCATTACTGCAACTCCACTAGCATTATCATCTGCTCCATTATGTATTTCAGGTTGATCTCCTCTAAAAAGCGAACCTTCGCTACCAAAACCAAGATGGTCATAATGAGCTCCAATGATGATCGTATTTTCTGCTTTATTATTAATATAGGCTAGGACATTTAACCCTGTAATTGTACTGTCTTCTTTATTGATCACATAAGTTGCTTCTTCGTGTGGATTTGTTTTTGGTTTAAATATAAAAGGTTGTAAATATCCTTTTACACCTTTTGGTTTTAATCCTAAGTTTTTAAATCTTTCTACCAAATAATCAGCTGACTGTCGTTCTTTTTCTGAACCAGTCTCTCTACCCTCTTGAGAATCATCAGCTAAAAAATAAACATCTTCTTTCATAGAAACTTCTTTTGTATGCGTTTCTTGCTTACATGAAAAAATGACTAATACGGCCACCAATAAATAAAATCCTTTCATCGATACTTTTTTAAATAAATTTTAATAGAAATAACACGAATCCTTGTTGCCAAAAATTCTAAAGCGTTATTTTTGTACAAAATTAATCTAAAAATGAAACGAATACCAATTTTATTACTTCTTTTATTGATTTTCTCTTGTAAAGAAACTAACACCGAATCCAGGACTTCAGATTCACCTTCAGCAACTAAAAATAAAGATGAAGCAATAAAAAAACCCAGCAAGGACTCGTTAATTTTTCCAGAGGAAAAACATTTTAAATCATTACAACAAGTAACATTTGGTGGTGATAATGCAGAGGCTTATTGGAGTTTTGACGACCAGCAATTAATTTTTCAGTCAAATAATAAAAAATGGGGCTTGGAATGTGACCAAATGTTTTTAATGAACGCTGGCGAAACTTTTTATAATGACAATATACCTCCTATGGTAAGTACTGGTATGGGGCGTACTACTTGTGCCTATTTTCTTCCAGACAATAAAAGTTTTGTCTATGGATCTACACATCTAGCTAATAAAGATTGTCCAGAAGTACCTCTTCGAAAAAACGGAAGATATGTATGGCCAGTTTATGACAGTTTTGACATATTTGTTGCAGATTTAAAGGGGAATATTACTGGACAGCTTACCAATGAGGCTGGTTATGATGCAGAAGCAACTGTTTCTCCAAAAGGTGATAAAATAGTTTTTACTTCTACAAGAAGTGGAGATTTAGAGCTATATACTATGAATCTTGACGGTAGTGACGTTCAACAAATTACCGACGAATTAGGGTATGATGGTGGCGCTTTTTTTTCGCCGGATGGAACTAAATTAATATTCCGTTCCTCTAGGCCAAAAACCGAAGAAGAAATATCAAAATATAAAGGTTTATTAGCAGAAGGTCTCGTAGAACCTACTAATATGGAACTCTATATATGTGACGCGGATGGAAGTAATATGAAGCAGTTAACTAATTTAGGAAATGCTAACTGGAGTCCTTTTTTCACCCCTGATGGTAAAAAAGTACTATTCTCAAGTAATTTTGAGGCTGAAAGAGGCTTTCCATTTAATCTTTACATGATAGATATTGACGGAAAAAATCTAGAACGTGTAACACACAGTGAGACTTTTGATGCTTTTCCTGTTTTCTCAAATGACGGAAAATACTTGGTTTTTTCATCCAACAGAAATAACGGGGGAGGTAGAGATACCAATCTTTTTATAGCCGAGTGGCAAGATTAACATTTTATAGATTTTAATTATAACTCTGAAAGCTTATTTTTAACACCATATGATTAAAATAAATACGGTATTAATTTTATGAAGTGTTAAAAAACTTATTTAATAGAGATATAATAACTTTACTCCTCGTAGTCCTAGGATTTTTATTTTATTTCTCATTTGGTTATGATTTAAGCCGAGGGGACTTTCCTAAACTAATAACTTTATATGGAGTATTGTTTTTTGTCTCTTATAGGATTCTGAAAATTAATCAGGATCGATTTTGGCTAGTCGCTGGTATTGGAGTAGCTTTTAGATTTCTATTTCTGACAAGTCTTCCTAATTTATCACAAGATTTTTATCGTTTTATTTGGGATGGAAGATTGCTTATTAAAGGAGTTAGTCCATACCTATTTATACCAGAAAATCTAATTAACAGTGATTTTAATACGCTCGGCTTGAAAATAAGCCAGGCGGAACAACTATACCACGGAATGGGGCAACTAAATGGAAGTCACTACAGTAATTATCCACCAATTAATCAATTGTGCTTTGCTCTTGCAACTTTGTTTTCTGGTAAAAGTATTTTAGGTGCAGTCATCGTAATGCGAGTACTTATTATTTTTGCTGATGTCGGTATTCTTTTCTTTGGGAGAAAGCTACTTTTAAAGTTAAATCTAAATTCAAATCAGATTTTTTGGTATTTTTTAAATCCTTTTATCATTATAGAATTAACTGGTAACCTTCATTTTGAGGGTGTTATGTTGTTTTTCTTAATTTCTTCTATCTATTTAGTGCATCAAAAAAAATGGATTGAATCTGCAGTTTTATTTGGAATTGCTGTATCCGTTAAATTAATTCCATTACTATTTCTTCCTTTATTCTTTAAATGGTTTATGACTAATTTTAATAAAGGTTTATTAAAACTTTTTTTCTATTATTTATTAGTAATTAGCACCATTCTACTAACATTTACCCCCTTTTTATCTTTAGCATTTTTTAATAATTTTTTAGAGACTACTGTTTTATGGTTTCAAAATTTTGAGTTCAACGCAAGTATTTACTATATTATTCGTTGGATCGGATTTAAAGTAGTGGGTTGGAATATGATAACAATCATTGGAAAAATTCTTTCATTAATCATTTTCATATTTATTCTAGTTTTTACATTTTTTAGAGAGAATAAATCAATGCAGCAACTTATTACCACTTTATTATTTGGAATTTCTGTATACTACATACTATCTACAACAATTCATCCTTGGTATATAGCTAGCCCTTTATTACTATCTGTATTTACAAAATATAAATTTCCAATAGTTTGGAGTTTTGTGGTTATTTTAAGTTATGTAGCTTATGGTAATGACGCATTTTCCGAAAATTTATGGCTAGTGACTTTAGAGTATTTTATAATATTTAGTTTTTTTATTTGGGAATTGTTTAAATCTAAATTTTATTTTAGGTTAAATAATACTTAATTATCTTTTTAACAAAAAAGGTATATTTTATGTGAAAACTTTGTTAAAATTTTATATAATCTTCAACTTTTATACCTTATCTTGCTGAAAACAACAACTTTAACATTATGAAAAACAATTTAAAAAAGGTTTTAGACCTTCCAAAAACTATTAACAGTAAACTACCAATGAATAATTTTAATTCAATGGTAGAAGACTCGGAACAAAACATTGCAAAGTGGGCAGGTACTTTTTATACCGTCGCTGCATTTGTTATTTTAATTAGCTCATTACTTTATGTTCTTTCTCCTATTTGGAGTGGTGGAATGGGTGAAGGTATTGGAATTTTAAGCACGGTACTTTCAATGATTATTTGGGTGTATGCTGCATTTCCTATCGCACAGGTTGTAAGATCTACAGGAGATAGCTTGGCTGAATCCAAAAGTGGTATAGTAGATTTTATATTTAGAGACTTAGCAATTGCTAATATTAAGCTAATAGGCTATGTTGCAACATTAGTTGCTTTATTCGGTGCAATTTGTATGACTCTGAATTGGGCTACTACGCTTAGTATTTCAGAAAGTTTTATGACCAATTGGACAGCTAATGTTGATTACGCCTATACGCTTCCTATGGCAGCGGTAGCAGCTTTAACAGAAATGCTGCACCTTGAATTTATAGGTGGTATTTTTGCAGATTGGTCTAATTGGGATCCAACATCCAATGCTGGTGAGGCATGGACTACAAATGGCTTTTATGCTGTATTATGGCAATATGTTGGAGTCGTTGCTATTTTAGCAAAATTATATGTTTCTTTGGCTATATATTATTTCTTTTATGGAATCATAAGTAGTTTAGTTAAATGGATAAAAAGTCCGTATTTACCTTTCAGAACAAGCTAAACAAATAAAATATTAATTGACTTTAGGCATGATTTGTTAAAATCATGCCTTTTTTAATTCTATTTTTTGTTAAAGTTATCAACAATATTTTATTTTTTTGACTTTAAGGTTGTCCTTGGAATCAACATCCTTTTGATTTCGTTGAGTTTCATTAAGGCCTCAACTGGAGTTAACGTATCGATATTGATATTTAAAATTTCATCTCGTATTTCTTCTAAAAGCGGATCGTCCAGATTAAAAAAACTAAGTTGCATTTTATCTTCCGCTATCGTTTTCATTTCATTAGTAAGTTCTTTTGATGAATGAGATTTTTCTAACCTTTTTAATATTTTATTTGCTCTATCTAGAACAGCCTTAGGCATACCAGCCATTTTTGCAACATGAATACCAAAACTATGATGCGAACCACCCGGAACTAATTTTCTTAAAAATAGAACAGTCTCTTTCAACTCTTTTACTGAAACATTATAGTTTTTTACCCTATCAAATGTTTCCGTCATTTCATTTAACTCATGATAATGTGTAGCGAATAATGTTTTTGCTCTGGAAGGGTGCTCATGTAAATATTCGCTGATTGCCCAGGCAATAGATATCCCGTCATAAGTACTGGTTCCTCGACCAATTTCATCTAACAAAACCAAGCTTCGCTCGGAAATATTATTTAAAATACTTGCAGCTTCATTCATTTCTACCATAAATGTTGATTCTCCCATCGAAATATTATCGCTCGCACCCACTCTTGTAAATATTTTATCTACTACTCCTAGCCGAGCTTCTTTTGCAGGAACAAAACTTCCTATTTGAGCTAGTAAAACAATCAATGCTGTTTGCCTCAAAATTGCAGATTTACCACTCATATTAGGGCCTGTAATCATTATAATCTGCTGCATCTCTCTATCTAAATAAACATCGTTAGGTATAAAAGATTGATCGGCAGAAAGTTGTTTTTCTATCACGGGATGTCTTCCTTCTTTAATATCAATTTCAAAGGATTCATCTAATAACGGGCGGGTATAGTTAGCCTCGATTGCTAAAGAAGCGAAAGAGCACAGGCAATCTAATTTTCCAATTAATTGGGCATTTTGTTGTACTTGACCAATAAATTGTAACATCCATTCTATCAGTTTACTAAAAACCTCTGATTCTAAAAAAGCAATTTTTTCTTCAGCACCTAGTATTTTTGCTTCATATTCTTTTAATTCTTCGGTAATATACCGTTCTGCATTCACTAGTGTTTGTTTTCGGATCCACTCTTCTGGAACTTTATCCTTATGTGTATTTCTAACCTCTATATAATATCCAAATACGTTGTTGGAAGCAATTTTTAGAGAGTTGATACCCGTTCGCTCGGTTTCTCTTTCCAACATTTCATTTAAATAATCTTTTCCTCCTTTTGCGATAGATCTAAGTTCGTCAAGTTCTTCTGAAACCCCCTCAGCTATGGCATTTCCTTTTTGTATTAATACCGGAGCATCCTCATTTAGAGTGTTGGTAATTTTCTCTCTTAATAATTTGCAATCTTGTAAGTTTTCACCAATTGTTTTGATCGCATTATTTTTAGCATTTTCTGCTTCTTTTTTGATCGGAAGAATCGCTTCTAAAGAATTTTTTAGTTGAACCACTTCTCTTGGGCTTACTTTTCCTGTAGCTACTTTAGATATTAATCGCTCTATATCGCCAATACATTTAATATTGGTTTGTATAGCTGTTAGTATCGGTTGTTTGTTTAACAAATAACTTACGACCTCGTGCCTATTTATAATTTTACTTTTATTCTTTAGAGGTAAAGCAACCCAACGTTTTAATAACCTACCTCCCATAGGAGATATCGTTTTATCTATAACGTCTAATAAGGTGACTGCATTTTGAGACGAAGTATGATAAAGCTCAAGATTACCAATAGTAAATCGATCCATCCAAACATATTCATTCTCCGCGATCCGAGCTATTTTGGTAATGTGCTGTAATTTATCATGTCTAGTTTCTGACAAATAATGTAAGGCTGCGCCAGCAGCGATAATCCCAGATGGTAAAAGATCCACTCCAAACCCTTTTAACGAAGTGGTATTAAATTGTTTATTCAAGAGTTCTTCAGCATAATCACTTTGAAAAACCCAATCCTCTAAATAAAAAACATGATAGTGAGCTCCAAACACTTCTGTAAATAGTTTTCTTTTTTGTTTCGAAAAAAGTATCTCAGATGGATTAAAGTTTTGGATTAACTTATCGATATAATCAATATTTCCTTGGGATATTAAAAATTCTCCCGTAGAAACATCTAAAAAAGAAATCCCAATTTCATCCTTCTTTTTTTTAGCGCTATTAAAATGGATCGCGGCTAAAAAATTATTTGATTTGGATTTTAGGATATCATCATTTAAAGCCACTCCTGGAGTCACTAATTCAGTAACCCCTCTTTTTACAATCTTTTTAGTTTGCTTTGGGTCTTCTAATTGATCACAGATGGCTACTCGACAACCCGCCATTACTAATTTTGGCAAATAGGTATTTAGAGAATGATGCGGAAATCCAGCTAATTCTATTTTTTCGCCATCGCCGCCATTATTCCGTGCCGTTAACGTAATATTTAATATACCTGCAGAACGTATGGCATCTTCTCCAAAGGTTTCGTAAAAGTCGCCCACTCTAAATAACAATAATGCATCAGGATGCTTAGCTTTTATGCTATTGTATTGTTTCATTAAAGGAGTTTCTTTTTTTGCCATAAATTGGATAGATAATAAGCTAAAGTAAAGAAATCTTATTTTATTTGAAACGCTTTATGATTGAATTCATTTCTTTTATCAACAATATTTCTATTAAATAATTCCAATTATGTAGGATATAAAATTATTTTTGTGTCATGAAGAATCGAAAATTAAAAAATAGCGAACTAAATAGAATAAACAATACCGAATTTAAATCTTCAAAAAAAACTCCTTTAATTGTTATTCTAGACAACATTAGAAGTCTGAATAATATCGGTTCCGTTTTTCGTACTTCAGACGCGTTTTTAATTGAAAAAATCTACCTCTGTGGTATCACTGCAAAACCACCTCATAAAGATATTCATAAAACTGCTTTAGGTGCTACTGATAGCGTTGAATGGGAACATGTTGACGACACTTTAGCTTTGATTCATCAATTAAAATCTGAGGGTACAACTGTTGTAAGTATTGAACAAGCTGAGGAATCCGTATCGCTTGAAGGGTTTAAGACTAAACCCAACACTACCTATGCTATTATTTTTGGAAACGAAGTAAAAGGAGTTGCACAGGAAGTTGTTTCTGCGAGCGATTATATCGTTGAGATTCCTCAATACGGCACGAAACATTCACTGAATATTTCAGTAAGTTGTGGTCTTGTTATTTGGGATTTATTTGTGAAATTAAAAGCCTAAAGTTTTATTGAGCTAACTGGCTATTTCTTTTAAAATAGATAGGTAATCTTCTCTATTATTTACAAAGTCTAAATTTGATATATCAATAATTTTAATTTTATCTGAAGCTTGGCTTCTAATAAACTCGATATAACCTTCATTTATTTTTTGTAAATAATTCGCTTCTATTTCTTGCTCAAAATCACGCCCTCTTTTTTTTATATTCTCTAATAATCGTTCGGTATTTTGATATAAATAAATATATAAATCAGGATTTGGAAGTTCTTTATGCATCATATAAAATAATTTTTTATAGAGCGTATATTCCTCTTCTTGAAGCGTTATTTTTGCAAATATTAACGACTTGTAACCATCATAATCCCCAATAACATTCTCTTTAAATAAATCATATTGTGTTAAATCGTCCAAAAGTTGTTGATATCGATCTGCTAAAAAAGACATCTCCAAAGGAAAAGCAAATCGGGTTGGATCTTTATAAAATTTAGGTAAAAAAGGATTTTCTTTAAATCGCTCTAAAATTAATTTAGCATTAAAATCTTTAGCCATTTTCATGGCCAAACTTGTTTTCCCTGCCCCTATATTTCCTTCAATAGCTAGGTATCTAAAGGCAGATATATTAAAATCTTCAATAGGGTTTTTTAATGGTTCCGGCACTTCTATAATAGCATCGACATCATTTGTTTCCTCCCATAAGAGATCCATACGTTTATTTAATTCTGGATGTACAAAATCTGGAGCAATACATTTAAATGGCTCTAGAATAAAGTTACGATTTGGAATTTCTGGATGCGGTATTGTTAAATTTTCTGAACATATAAGCTGGTCACCAAAAAACAAGATATCAATATCGATTGGCCTAGCAGTATACCCATTATTTACACTTCTAATTCTTCCCATTTTTTGTTCAATAGAAAGTATCGTTTCTAATAGTTTTTCGGCTACCATATTGGTTTCCAATTCCAATACACAATTTAAAAAATCTGCACTTTCAAATCCCTTAGCGGGGGTTTGGAAAACAGGTGAAATAGAAATAATGGAACCTATTTTCTCAAATATAGCCCCAATTGCTTCTTGTAAATAATCAAATTTATTACCTAAATTGCTCCCTAATGAAAGATATATGTTGTGCTGTGATTTAATGAAATTAATTTTTAAAACTGAACAACGAAATTAAGTAAAAGCTTTTTAAGTATCTTTAAAAAAACTAAAATCTTGTGTCAAAACTCAATGTAAAAGATCGACTTTCTGCTCAAAGAATTTACCTCATCTTAGGGGCCTTGTTTGTTGCATCTTTAGTGGCGTCTAATTTAATTTTTCAGAAGTTTTTTTATTGGGATTTTTTTGGTCTCTACCGTTTCGAAATTTCAGTTGGAATTTTACCTTACCCTATTACCTTCCTAATTACGGATATTATCAGTGAAGTATATGGAAAACGAAAAGCAAATCAGATCGTAACCGCTGGTATTTTCGCATCTTTTTTCTCGATGCTAATTGTATATGTATCTGGGATTGTTCCAGCAACAGAATGGAGCCCTATTAATGACACTCTTTTCAATAAGGTATTTGGAGCTACGGCCATTGCTGTATTAGCGTCAATGTTGGCGTATTTATTTGCGCAATACATCGATATTCAAATATTTCACTTTTGGAAACGATTAACCAAAGGAAAGCATCTCTGGTTAAGAAATAATTTTTCAACTTTTCTATCTCAATTTATAGATACTTTTACCGTACTATTTTTACTTTGTAGCTTTGGAAAAATTGAATGGAAATTGTTCTCGCCGCTTTTGTTAAGTGGTTTTTTATTTAAAATATTGGTGGCAGCTTTAGATACTCCTTTTTTATACTTGGCAGTGTATCTGTTTCGGAAACGATTTGGTTTAGCGATAGGAGAAGAGATCGAATACTCCTAATTAATGGTAATCGAAACAACAAATCCCTCATTACTTCTCACATTAAAAATAGTTTGATCTTCAAAAATTAAATATTGTCCTTTGATTCCCTTTAACACCCCTTCGAAATTTGGTGTTTTAACTAGATTTAAACTCTTTGGCTTTTCAGGATATTGTTTAACCGGAAAATCCATATGAGTTTCTTGATTATTCTCAATAAAATATGATAAGGCCTCTGTGGGGATATACTTTTTTAGTTTATTTCGCCATTCCATTAAATTTTCTTCTGATATTTTATTGGTGATCATCGTTCTCCAATTGGTTTTATCGCTCACATGATTTTTTAGTGCCACCTCGGTAATCCCAGCTAAATAGCGGTTAGGAACCTCAACAATTTCAATAGCTTCATGAGCTCCTTGATCAATCCATCGTGTTGGAACTTGTGTTTTTCGGGTTACTCCAACTTTTACCGTACTGCTGTTGGCTAAATAAACAATATGAGGTTTTAGTTGAACCTTTTTTTCATATTCTAAATCTCGATCTTCAATATTTAGGTGCGCTTTACTTAATTCGGGGTGCATAATCCAATCAGCTGCTTGAGGAATTTCATAAAAGCAATCATAGCAATAGCCTTGGCGATAAATTTTTTTTCTTTTTTGGCAGTTTAAACATTGATATCCGACAAAACTTATTTTTACTTTTTTATCAAGTAATTGATTGACATTCAGGAAATCATCTTTGAACACTAGATAGTATTGGATGGGAGTGCCCAATTCTGTTTGCATTTTTGTGAGTACACCTTGATAATTCATCTAAATAATTTGATTATTTTTATTGCATAAAGATACTGTATAATAATGCCGTTACCAATAGTAAATTCGATTGCCTCTTGGTTTTTAAAAAAAAGAATTCATCAAATAGATTTATTTCTAAAATATCCTATTGATGTACAGGATGAACTTTTAAAAGGATTAATTCATAAGGCAAAATCTACTGAAATTGGTAATCAGTACGATTTCAAGAGCATAAACAACTATCAAGATTTTGCTGAAAGAGTTCCAGTAACTTGCTATGAGGACAATCAATCTTTATATGAAAGAGCTCGTAAAGGAGAGAGTAATATTTTTTGGCCAAGCCCCATAAAATGGTTTGCTAAATCAAGTGGAACTACCAATGCGAGAAGTAAGTTTTTACCAGTAAGTATAGAATCTCTAGAAAATTGTCATTATGCTGCCAGTAAAGACTTGTTGTGTTTGTATTTAAATAACAATCCGGATTCAGAATTATTTGTAGGTAAAAGTTTACGCCTAGGAGGAAGTAAAGAGTTGTATGAGGAAAATGGAACCGTATTCGGTGATCTTTCTGCCATATTAATAGACAATATGCCTTTTTGGGCAGAGTTTAGTAGTACTCCAAGTAGCGAAGTTTCCTTAATGTCTGATTGGGAAACTAAAATGCAAGCTGTTGTAGACGAGACCATAAATGAAAACGTAACTAGCTTGGTGGGAGTCCCCTCTTGGGTGCTAGTTTTATTGAATAACGTTTTAGAGACTACCCAAAAGAAAAATTTATTTGAAGTATGGCCTAATTTAGAGGCTTATTTTCATGGAGGCGTGAGTTTTGATCCCTATAGGGAGCAATATCAAAAGCTATTACCAAAAAATAATTTTAGATATTATGAAACTTACAATGCATCCGAAGGTTTTTTTGCTATCCAGGATCGAAATAACAGTAAAGAATTACTTTTAATGTTAGATTATGGGATTTTTTATGAGTTTATCCCAATGGATACCTACAACACTTCCAAAGAAAAAATAATTCCTTTAAGTGAAGTTGAACTAGGTAAAAATTATGCGATTGTCATAACTACCAATGCAGGGTTATGGCGCTATAAAATTGGAGATACCGTAAGATTTACCTCTAAAGCCCCATACCGAATTAAAGTGACGGGACGCACCAAACATCACATCAATGTATTTGGAGAAGAATTGATTATTGAAAACGCTGAATCTGCATTGCGAAAGGCTTCAAAATTAACACATTCAGAGATTGTTGATTATACCGCAGGTCCTATTTTTATGGAAGGAAAAGAAAAAGGAGCCCACGAATGGATTATTGAGTTCAAAAAGCTTCCGGACGATAATTCTACGTTTAATCAATTATTAGATGCTTTCCTTCAAGAAGCCAATAGTGACTATGAAGCTAAACGGTATAATAATACCACACTAAATTTTCCAAAAGTTCATATTGCTAGAAAAAATCTATTTAAAGATTGGCTAAAAGGCCACGATAAGTTAGGAGGACAACATAAAATCCCTAGACTATCCAACTCAAGAGATTTTTTAGAAGAATTACTAAAAATTAATTAAGAAACAGCTTTCAATTTCTTAATTGTAGATTTATTGAGTTTCTGTTCAACATATTCTTTAGAAACTTCTAATTTCTTTTCTTTCCCGTCAGGCATCTCAAACATGGCGTCCGTTAAAACAGCTTCACAAAGCGATCGTAATCCACGAGCTCCTAGTTTATACTCTATCGCTTTTTCAACAATAAAATCCAATGCATCTTCATTAATAGAAAATTCTATTTCATCCATTGCAAATAATTTTTCATATTGCTTGATAATGGCATTTTTAGGTTGCGTTAAAATTGCTCTTAAAGTAGCTGAATCTAGGGGATTCATATAAGTTAAAACGGGAAGTCTACCAATAATTTCTGGTATCAAACCAAAGTCTTTTAAATCTTTTGGAATGATGTATTTTAATAAGTTATCTATGTCCACAACATCTTCCTGCATGGAGGCGCTGAATCCAACTGCTTGTAGATTCAATCGTTTTGAAATTTTACGCTCTATACCGCTAAATGCTCCACCAGCTATAAATAATATATTTTCTGTATTGACCTCGATAAATTTTTGATCTGGATGCTTACGTCCTCCTTTTGGGGGTACATTCACCAGAGTCCCCTCTAGTAATTTTAACAAGGCTTGTTGTACTCCTTCTCCACTAACATCACGAGTAATAGAAGGGTTATCACCTTTACGGGCAATTTTATCTATTTCATCAATAAAAACGATTCCCTTTTGAGCTTTTTCTAAGTTATAATCTGCAGCTTGCAACAATCGTGTTAAAATACTTTCCACATCTTCTCCTACGTAACCAGCCTCTGTCAAAACCGTAGCATCAACGATGGCTAGAGGAACATTTAACATTTTAGCAATTGTTTTTGCCATTAATGTTTTACCTGTTCCTGTTTCACCCACCATAATGATATTGCTTTTCTCAATCTCAACATCATCTTCTGTATTTTTTTGCAGCAATCTTTTGTAATGGTTGTAAACCGCAACGGACAATACTTTTTTTGAATAATCCTGACCGATAATGTAGGCGTCTAAAAATTCCTTTATTTTTTTTGGCTTTTTTAGCATCAATTCGTCGTTCAATTCGTTATTGGACGAATGATTTGATTCTTCTGTAACAATACCATGTGCTTGACCAATACATCGATCACATATATGTGCATCTAACCCAGCTATCAACAAGTTGGTTTCCGGTTTTTTACGACCGCAAAATGAACATTCTAATTCTTCTTTCGACATTTTTTTATTCTTAAATTTCTATTATACTATGCTTATGATCGGGTTAATATTTCATCGATCATTCCGTATTCCAGCGCTTTATCTGCTTTCATCCAATAATCACGATCACTGTCTTCATAGACTTTATCATATTTTTGTCCAGAATGCTTAGAGATAATTTCGTAGAGTTCTTTTTTCAGTGTAAGAATTTCTCTAGCAGTAATTTCTATATCACTCGCTTGCCCTTGAGCACCTCCAAGAGGTTGGTGTATCATGACTCTGGAATGTGTTAATCCACTTCGTTTTCCAGGTGCACCAGCGCANNAATAGAACAGCCCCCATTGAAGCAGCCATTCCGGTACATATGGTAGCTACGTCTGGTTTGATAAACTGCATCGTGTCATAAATTCCAAGACCTGCATACACCCCTCCACCTGGAGAGTTGATATATATTTGAATGTCCTTTGAGGCGTCAGTACTTTCTAAAAATAAAAGTTGTGCTTGGACAATATTTGCTATTTGATCATTGATCCCGGTTCCTAAAAAGATAATACGATCCATCATTAAACGCGAAAACACATCCATTGCCACAGCATTCATTTGTCGTTCCTCAATAATATTTGGAGTAAAACCCATAGGATTCATACTGCTTGTTATTTCATCGTAATACAAGCTGTTAATTCCTTGGTCTTTAATGGCGAATTTTTTAAACTCTTTCCCGTAGTTCATAAATTTGATTATTGTTTATTAAAAAAAAAGCGTTGAATTAATA
>ENA-UZWY01012950-UZWY01012950.1-metagenome-genome-assembly--contig:-Day-2--50m-contig-12950_pt1 | contig 14497 bp, 14 predicted proteins | sample MGYA00260341_ERZ794901 | MGnify/ENA metagenome assembly ERZ794901 | reverse complement strand
GATGAATTCTTCCTCGTCAATCTCACCGGCTGCCAGCAATTTTCTTGCTTTCCATTTAATAGTGCCTGATCCTGCTCTTTCGCCCTTCCAGTATCCGTTCATCATTGGACCAGATGAAAGGCAGATCGATGGGATATCAACCGTCGCAGCCGCCATCAACAGCGCAGGTGTTGTTTTGTCACAGCCGATTGTAAGCACTACACCGTCGATAGGATAGCCGAAAAGGACCTCAACCAGCCCAAGGTATTGGAGATTACGGTCTAATGCTGCTGTGGGACGTTTACCGGTTTCCTGGATAGGATGAACCGGGAACTCCAGAGGTATTCCGCCGGATTCACGTATGCCGTCACGAACACGGTGAGCGAGGTTCATGTGTACCCTGTTGCACGGTACTAGGTCACTACCGGTTTGTGCTATACCGATAATTGGTTTTCCTGAACGGAGTTCTGCCGCACTGATTCCATAATTTGTATAGCGTTCAACATATCCAGCTGTTTCACTCGGATCACCTGGAATACCGAACCACTCACGACTTCTTAGTTTGGTTTTTGTTTTCTTGATCACGATTTATTAACTCTCTTATAAATTTGCTTGATTGAAATTAATTTTTTCGAAGTTTTATGAATGAGAATAGTTTATTTCTTTGAAAATTCCCCGAAACGGAATTTGGAACTTCCTTCTTAAACTCTGATATTTTATTTGCCTAAGTGTCTCAGAACCTTAGTCATGCGCCGATTCCGGCATCCATAAAATAATTCCGGCGGGTACACATGCGTCCAGCGTCAGAAGCGAGAAACAATGCCAACTGAGCGATATCTTCCGGAAGTATCCGATCTGGCAGGCATTGCTTTTCTGTCATGAACTTTTCGTATTCTGGAGTCATTATTTCTTTAATCTGCCTAGAAGTCCATACCTGTCCGGGAATAATACAGTTTACACGGATACGGTCCTTACCGTAAGCTCGGGCGAGACTCTGGGTCAAGCCTTCGATGGCTGCTTTGGAGGATGTGTATCCAGGCATAAATTCCATAGCCATGTGCCAGCTGATTGATCCCATGTTAATTATAGCTCCGCCGCCGGCCTTTGCCATTGCGGGTTTTACAGCCTGTGCCGCGAAAAAATGGTGACTAAAATTCAAGCGTAAACGCTGTTCCCAGTATTCCGGAGTTACATCTTCCGGTTCATGCCGTTCATCGCTGGCAGCATTGTTGATTAGTACACTCACCGCTCCAAGCTTATTTTCAACCTCTGTCACTGCTTTTTTTAAGGCTTCAATATCAGTCAGATCGCATTTCACAAAAAGCGGCTCCGGGCCGCTGAAAACCAGTTTGCTGATAAGTTCCTTAGAAACTTTCTGTTGAATGTCCAGGAACGCAACTTTACACCCCTGTCCAGCAAAGGCTTCGACGAAAGACGCACCAATTCCGGAGCCGCCGCCTGTTATTAGAACCGTTTTGTTTTTCAAATCCGGATAATGTGGATAGGAGACGCTACTCATGTGATCAAAAATTAATGAGTTGGGCTGGAGATTAAGTCTGAAATTTGTAGCAAAAAGCAGAATTTTCAGAACTCAGATGGGTAACCGTATAAATTATATTTTACACAGCTTGAGGTATGTGTCAAATGCGTAATGTACTCTCACGGTCAAAGATAGATATTTCTGACAGGTCTATGCTGAGAGAGTTGGGCTTTCCTAGTTTAGTATCAATATGGCGTGGAAGTCTCCCGGTGATTTCGTTTCCGTAAAACTCAAAGCTAACTTCCTTTTCATATCCGGTAAGTTCTATCAGTGTAGGTTTGAGTTCAACCGGCAATTGAGACTTTAGAGAAGCGTCTTGTAGACCGATGTGTTCAGGCCGAAATCCAAAAATGATTTGCTGACCATCTTTTGGTTCTGAATCAAAAGAATAATCTTTGAGAGGAATTTTAACCGCATCTTTTTGCTGTTCAGGAATGAAACAGGGNNAGGTTTATCGCAGGAGAGCCGATAAAGTCTGCAACAAAAACGCTGTTAGGCTTGTCATAAATTTCCTGAGGAGTTCCTATCTGCTGTATGATGCCTTCGTTCATTACAGCTATTCGAGTGGCAAGGCTCATGGCTTCTACTTGATCGTGAGTCACGTAAATCATAGTAGTTCCCAACTGTTCGTGCAACTTATTAATTTCGTGACGCATTTCTACGCGAAGTTTAGCATCAAGATTTGATAGTGGTTCATCGAAGAGAAAAATTTGAGGTTCGCGTACCAATGCCCGTCCCATAGCGACACGCTGTCGCTGCCCCCCGGAAAGTTGTGCAGGTTTGCGGTTTAAGAGTTGGTCAATCTGCAGCATGTTTGAAAAATGATTGAGCGATTTTTCTATATGCTCTTTAGAGACTTTACGCTGTTTAAGTCCGAAAATGACGTTGTCTCTGACTGTCATGGCTGGATATAGAGCATAAGACTGAAAGACCATCGCAATGTTACGATCTTTCGGTTCAACACGGTTAACAACATATTCATCAATCAGGATATCGCCTTCGTCCTCACTTTCGAGTCCTGCAATTATATTGAGAAGAGTTGATTTCCCACAACCTGATGGTCCGAGCAGGACGATAAATTCACCATCACTTACCTCAAGATTGATTTGCTTTAGTACCTGAGTGTTACCGAAATTCTTGGTCAGATTACTGACTTTTAAAGTTGCCATTTTTTCCTTAAATATTTGTAAGCTTGCTGACTTTTAAAGATTGTGACTCTTAGCCTTTTACTGAACCTGCAGTAAGTCCACGTATGAAGTATTTTCCAGCGAGAACATAAACGATTAGAGTTGGTATTCCAGCTATGAATGCTGCAGCCATGTCAACATTGTATTCTTTGACGCTGGTGCTGGTGAGAACCATATTGTTGAGTGCTACCTGGATCGGAGCTGCTTCTCCAAAGGAGAAAGAAGAGCCGAAAAGAAAATCGTTCCAAATATTTGTAAACTGCCATATCACTGTAACGACTATGATTGGCGCAGAAATAGGCAGCAGAACCTTAAAGAAAATTTTGAAAAAACCTGCACCATCAATCCTGGCAGCCTTTATCATTTCGTCGGGAATAGAAACGTAGTAATTACGGAAGAATAGGGTAGTGAAACTCAAACCGTAAATCGAATGTACGACTACCAATCCGGTGATAGAATTTGAGATCCCTAAAACACCTAGGGTTCTGGCCATTGGCAAAAGGATTGCCTGATATGGAATGAAACAGCCAAACAGAAACATCAGGAATACCACGTTATCTCCTCTGAAACGCCACTTGGTAAGAGCGTAACCATTCAGAGCACCAAAGAAAGTTGAGATCACGACTGCAGGTACTACCATTTTTATTGAGTTCCAGAAGAAGGGTCGAAGAAAGACGTTGCCGGCATCAATTCCACCGCGACCACTCCAAGCAGTCTTCCATGAATCGAAAATTATCTCTCCGGGTAAAGTCATTAGGTTACCTTGCCTTATTTCTTCCATGGTCTTTAGAGAAGTGACAATCATCACATAAAGTGGTGCAAGATAGTAAAAAGCGAAGAGTCCGAGCACCAGAAACAGGAGCCAGCGAAAAAAGGTGCGTCTACGGGAAGCGGAACGTTCAATATTTTCCATCTCTTGAAAATCAAGCGTTTGCATCCTGCCTCCTCAGTTCTGAATACAGGTAAGGTACAACAACGGCCAGCACTGTTAGAAACATCATTACGGCACTTGCTGAAGCCAGTCCAATTTCACTTCGGTGGAAGGCCATTTGAGTCATGAACACCGCGGGCATGTCAGAAGATATACCGGGACCTCCCCCAGTCAGAGCGATCACCAGGTCATAACTCTTTATTGAGATATGTAGCAGAATGACAATGGAACTCATAAAAACGGGACGCATCATGGGTAGGATGATGGTGAAATAAATGCTGTATAAACTCGCTCCATCGATTTTGGCTGCCTTGACTATTTCATCGTCTATTGAACGAAGTCCAGCCAGAAAGAGGGCCATAACAAACCCAGATGACTGCCAGACAGCTGCAATCACGATAGTGTAAATCGACATGTCTCGGTTTACTAGCCAGTCAAAAGTAAAGTCTGTGAATCCCCAGTCCGTGAAGAGCTTTTCAATGCCCATACTAGGGTTAAGCATCCATTTCCATGCAGTTCCTGTTACTATAAATGAGAGTGCCATTGGGTAGAGGTATATTGTCCTTAAAAAACCTTCTGCTCTGATCTTCTGATCCAATAAAATTGAAAGTAGAATGCCTATCAGTATACAAATGAATACGAAGAGGACGGTAAAAATTAGCAGGTTCTCAACTGCAATGAACCAACGCGGATTAGACCAGAGACGGAAGTGCTGGTCTATCCCCCAGAATTCGTAGCGAGGTAACATCTTTGATTTTGTAAGTGAAACATAAAAAGTCCAAAGTACAAAACCGTAGACAAACCACAGAATCACCGCAAATGAAGGCGAGATAACAATTTTTGGAAGGTTTTTCTGAAGCCAGTAAAACATTTAAAAATTTTTGATTAATTTTCTGTGTTTCGAACAAATAGAAACGCACCCTCCGGAGAGATCAAACATGAAGGTTTGGGAGGGTGCGATTAAAAGATTCTCTTAAAGGCAGTTATTAGGAATCCAAATTTACATGGATGCTCTCACAGCTTCTGCCAGTCTCCTAGCCGCTTCATGAGAAGACATGTTGGAGTTGAAATGCTCTGTTACAACGTCCTGGATTGCTCCCTTTTGGGCGTTTCGGAGAGCCATTCCATGAGCAAAGCTCGGTAGCAAGCCACCTGTCATAGCGGAATACTTCAGATCAGAAGCCGATCCCTTAGCACACATGTCGAATTCGTCCATAGGGACGTCTAGACGAGCAGGTATAGAACCCTTATAAATATTAAAAATTTTCTGAAAGTTCTTACCCATTATAGAACTAGCAAGCATTTTTTGACCAGCGATTTTGCTTTTACCTTTCATTCCGTAAAAAATGAAGCTGTCAACATTATAGAGATAGCCATGGTTTGAAGGAGTAGGCAGACAGTAGAAGTCTATTCCAGGTTTCAAACCAGCATTGGAGAATTCCCCTTTAGCCCAGTCACCCATTATCTGGAATGCAGCTTCACCTTTCATAACCATTGCTGTCGCTACGTTCCAGTCGCGTCCCGGCATGCCTTTGTCCGTGAAACCCTGAAGTTTTCGCATTTGGTCGAAAACCTTTACCATTGTTGGCCCACTCAAAGCACTCTGGTTTAATTCGACTATGGCTTTTTGGTAAAATTCATTTCCTCCTATTCCAAGCATTACTGCCTCAAATACTGTAGCATCCTGCCAGGGCTGACCTCCATGAGCAAAAGGAATTATTCCAGCGGACTGCAACTTACTTGCAGCGGCATTAAATTCATCCCAAGAGGTTGGCATTTTGAGTCCATGGGCATCTAGAACTTTTTTGTTAGCCCAGAACCAGTCAATGCGGTGGATGTTGACCGGAGCAGCGCAATACTTGGTGAATCCATCACACTTCATGTGATTTGCCACCTGGGAACTCAATAATGAATCCCATTTTTCGGCTTTAGCTACTTCGTGAATGTGGTAAGGAGCTACTACTCCTGCTTCATCATTTTCCTGAATAGTAGGCCCTTTAATTTGTGAGGCTGTAGGAGGATCTCCTGCAACTATTCTTGCCTTAAGTGTGACATTTGCGGCATCTCCACCACCTCCCGCAACAGGCATATCTTTCCAAGTGCCACCTTTTTTAGCAAAATCGTTTTTAAGGACCTGCAATGCTTTGGCTTCACCTCCAGAAGTCCACCAATGTAGAACTTCAGCTTCTCCACCCGCCATTACAGGGCTTAATGTAAGACCCATGACAAAAAGAAAGGCGGAGGTAGCCATTAATACTTGTTTATACATTTTTTTCTCCACAACAAAATTTAACATAAATGAAAACCATTTAAATAATGACTCTCATGGATAAACAGATACCGACCATCAGAATCTGTATCTTCCAGCTAAAAAATAGCTGCAAGTTCATTCATTATTCTTAATTATCGCAATCAGTAATCAGAAATTATATATGCAATAATTTGAACTCTACAAACAAGAATAATGCTTAAAAATCATAAATTATTCATACCCCTGTCCAGTACACATAGTCCTGACCAGGGATATTCTCGTAGTAAATATTAGCGGAAGCGGACTGTGGTAAAAGCTTTACCTTTAATTTCAAATTCTTTATAAGAACCTGAAGCCTCTCCTCCTCCGACCAACTCTACATTTGTTGCTCCAACATAATCGACGGCTCCTCCACTTGCAAGGATTCGCAGTGCTTTACCCAATTCACCAGGCATAATTTTTTCACCTGGAGTGTTGGCAACTGCCAACACATTTGAAGCAAGTGCTGCACGGTCAGTAGAACCTCCGGACTGCATGGCGAGCACGAGCAGTGCTGCTGCGTCATAGGATTCACCGGTGAAAGGACCTCCAGCTTTGATTCCAGCAGTTTTTGCCATTTCAGCAAAACTTGCGGCACCTTTTGAATCAGTTCCAGGAACTGTTCCAAATGTTCCGGAAAGGTCTCCGTCTACATTTTTCAACAAAGAATCGCCAAACATTCCGTCTGCCAAAATGAACTTGTCGAAAGCTCCGGAATCTATGGATCCCTGGATAATGTGACGGCCACCCTGATCTACGTAACCAAAGACCGCAAGCACATCAGCTCCGGAAGCATCCAGCGCACCGACTTCTGCAGAATAATCAGCTTTACCTTCATCATGAGGAACGACAGCGCTCACTTTTCCACCCAGACCTTTATATGCATTAACGAATGAATCAGACAAGCCTTTGCCGTAATCATTATTGGTGAAAGTGACAGCAACTGTTTTGATGCCACGTTCCATAGTGATTTGTGCCAGCACTTGTCCCTGACGTGCGTCTGAAGGTGCAGTACGGAAGAAATAACCGTTATCCGCAATTGTGCTTAATGCTGGTGAAGTAGCTGAAGGTGAAACCATTGTTACTCCATTTGGAATAGCAACATTATTGGCAATTGCCGTTGTCACACCGGAACAGTCTGCTCCCATGATGCCTGCCACTTTATCAGAAGTGATCAGCCTTTCTGCTGCTGCAGTAGCGGCCGCAGCGTCAATACAAGTTGAATCAGCACGGACAACTTTAATCTTTTGTCCTCCGAGTAGTTGGCCTGAATCAGAAGCTTCTTTGAAAGCCAACTCTGCAGAATTACCCATGTCCGGGGTTAGTGATTCGATTGGACCTGTAAAGCCCAAAATGATTCCCATTTTGATATCAGCAGTTGCAAAAGTCGGAATGATCAATGCCCCGACAGCCAACAGCATGAGTCTCTTCAGGATGCGGTTTTTATTCATATTTCTCCTTATCAAAAAGAAAATTGTGTTTTTATGATTGAACTCTACAGTAGACCATTCTCCTGTAGAACCCTAAGAAAGAGTCATTTTGAATTCAAGCTGAATTGGTTTCAAATTTGACTTCGTTTCTGTTCAATATTAAGCTTATGAAAATATCATGTTTGGATAGAATTACAAGTAAAATGATAAAATTAATAAAAAATGTTTACTTGCATAAATCAGCCAGCTAATTGATTGAAAAACATATTTTTTTGGGCTAAGATAAAATTTTCCTGCATATTTATATTTATTTTTCAAAGAAATAAATTATGCCTCATACCTATTCTAGTTATCTTAAAATTAATGAACTATTAAATCTGCAAGAATGTCAGTCAGATGGTCCTGAACATGATGAAATGCTTTTCATCCTTATTCATCAGNNTTTATGAACTTTGGTTCAAGGAAATTTTGCACGAACTTGATTATCTGACACGTATGTTGCGCAAAAATGAGCTTGTGCGTGCTCAACACACTTTGAACCGTGTGCTAAAAATTTTTAAAACTTTAGTTTCACAACTTGATGTTTTAGAAACAATGACACCGGCAGAATTTTTGTCCTTTCGTAAGTTTTTGGAGTCATCCAGCGGTTTTCAGTCTGCACAGTTCAGGGAGTTAGAGTTTTTGCTGGGGCACAAACGTCCGAAAATGATGGAGTACCATGATCAGGGATCAAGTGGACGGCAACGTCTGGAGCAGCGTCTTGCTGAACCAAGTTTGTGGGACGCTTTTCTGAACTGTCTTTCGCAAAACAATATTAATATTCCACAGAAACTGCTTGAACGTGATTTTACTCAAGCCGATACTGCTTCCCCTGAAGTCCAGTTAGAACTAATTGAAGTTTATAAAAACACACCATTACTGGCTCATTTGTGTGAATTACTTGTTGATTTTGATGAAGGTTTACAGGAATGGCGTTACCGTCATGTTAAAATGGTTGAGCGTACTATAGGTACAAAACGTGGAACCGGAGATTCGCAGGGTGCAGAGTACTTGAAAAAAACTCTTTTTCAACCTGTTTTTCCTGACCTCTGGGAAATTCGTGCTGAGTTGTGATAAGTAACTTAGGCACTGAGTTAAAAAAAGAAGTTTCAAATTTCAGAGTACGGACACGGAGTGCCGTGCCCTTGCAAAGTAGTTGTGTTCCTGCATGGCACTGTTTCGGATTAAGTTATAATTTTTCAATTATTTAAAATGACAAAATCCAGCAATAAAACGACAAAAATTCTTTTCATCTGCATGGGTAATATTTGTCGTTCTCCAAGCGCTGAGGCTGTAATGCAGGCACTGGTTAAACAACAAGGTATGGAAAAAGAAATCTTTTGCGACTCTGCCGGGACACTGGATTATCACCGTGGAAAACCCGCTGACGCAAGGATGCAAAAACACGCTCGTTTACGCGGCTATGAGCTGAACAGTATTTCACGTCCTTTCGAGTATGATGATTTTGAATTGTTTGATTGGATTATTACGATGGATGAAGATAATTATCAGCAAATAAAGTGGTTTGACCAAAGAATTAATTATGCAGACAAAATACGACGTATGACGGAATTTTGCAGCACTGCTCAAGTGTCGGAAGTGCCTGATCCTTATTATGGAGGAAAACAGGGTTTTGAAAATGTTCTGGATCTTCTTGAAGATGCCTGTCAAGGTCTGCTGGAATTTGTCACACTTAAAAAAACATGAATGCTGACTTACAATCTCGCCTGGAAAAAATTCTCTCTGAACCTGTAAAATCAACAACCGCGGTTTCTGGAGGTTGTATTGCGGATTCGCGTAAATTAGAACTGAATTCCGGTAAATTGTTTTTTCTCAAACTTGCACGGAGGGGAAATTCCGGGATGTTTAACTCAGAGGCACAAGGCCTTGAAGAGTTGAGAAAAGCTGCAGCAGTCAGTGTTCCGGAAGTCGTAGCGAAAGATACGGATTATCTGTTGCTGGAATGGATAGAAGAGGGAGATGTCAGTGATGATTCCAGCATGGAAAAGCTGGGATTTCAATTTGCGGAACTTCACCGTTTTCGTGGAAATAAGTTCGGATTTATGCAGGAAAATTTTTTAGGAGATTCTCCTCAAATAAATATCCCAAGCTCAGCAGGCAGTGAAAACTGGGGAACTTTTTATGCGGAAAATCGCCTGAATCATCAAGCAGAACTGGCGGAGAAAAATGGTTATGCAACACAGGAAATGCGTGTCCTGCTGGATCTTTTAATCATGAGAATTCCTGATCTCCTGTCCGGTACAGAAGAAAAACCTTCTCTGTTGCATGGAGATTTATGGTGCGGAAATTATTTAGTAGATGTTTCCGGAAACCCGTGGCTGATCGATCCGGCTGTTTATTACGGTCACCGTGAAGCTGATTTGGCGATGACCTCTCTTTTTGGCGGATTCTCTGAAACTTTTTATTCTGCATACAAATCCGCTTTCCCACTGGCTCCGGATTATTGTGTGCGTGAGCCTCTGTATCAATTGTATCACCTGCTTAATCATCTTAACCTGTTTGGAACAGGTTACTACGAACAAGTATTTTCTATCCTCAAACGTTATGCTGGTTAAGGATAGTTTCAATGCTCTAAATCAAATTTGTGTTATTAAAATCCCAGCAATACAAGTATTAGAAACAAGTACCTCTCATTTATTCCTTCAAAATAATCTTCTGTATTCACCTGCTCGTAAGTAGACCTAAAACTCAATCAATGTTATTGAATATAAACAAACTAAAGATTTGACTTTTATCTGATGAATCATATAATACCCTGACTTCAAAAGGATAATATAAAATTTGTAAAAAATTAAATTTGAGAATACATGAGAGAAAGCGAAGCTTACGTTAGTTTTCAGAGTGTCCAAAAAAGTTATGACGGCGAAACACTTGTCGTTAAAGATTTAAATCTGGATGCTCATAGAGGTGAATTCCTGACCATGCTGGGTCCATCCGGTTCCGGCAAAACTACTTGCTTGATGATGCTGGCCGGTTTTGAAACTGTTACACATGGTGAAATCATTCTGGACGGTACTTCTATCAACAATGTTCCCCCGCACAAACGAAATATCGGCATGGTTTTTCAAAACTATGCGTTGTTTCCGCACATGACTGTCAATGAAAATCTGGCGTTTCCACTTCAGGTTAGAAACATGTCTAAAAGCGATATTGAAGACCGTGTCAAAAAAGTTTTGGACATGGTGCAGTTGGGCGCTTTTGGTACACGCCGTCCGATGCAGCTTTCAGGAGGACAACAACAGCGTGTTGCTGTAGCAAGAGCACTTGTATTTGAACCGAAACTTGTTTTGATGGATGAACCGTTGGGCGCGCTTGACAAACAACTGCGTGAGCAAATGCAGTATGAAATAAAGCATATACACGAAAATCTGGAAGTTACAGTGGTTTATGTGACTCACGATCAAAGCGAAGCTTTAACAATGTCCAATAGGATTGCGGTTTTTGATGACGGTGTTATCCAACAGTTAGCAGCACCAGATCTATTGTATGAAAAACCAGAAAACGCGTTTGTGGCACAGTTCATTGGTGAGAATAACACGTTTTATGGAAAAGTTATCGGTCTTGATGGCGATATTTGCACTGTAGAAGTAGAGGGTGAAGAAAAACTCAAGGCGCTTGCGGTCAACATTCAGGGAGTCGGTTTTGACACCATGATTTCATTGCGTCCGGAACGTGTTACAGTTAATCCTGAAAGTGGACAGTGCTCGAGTACTGTTACCGGTAAAGTTGAAGAATTGATTTATCTGGGAGACCATATTCGCTCCCGTATGAACGTTTGTGGTCATGACGATTTTATCGTCAAGATTCCAAACTCTGCAGACCACGCGCAATTGCAACCGGGCGATAAGGTTCAAGTTGGCTGGAAGGCAGAAGATGCACGCGCATTAGATGTGCCTGTGTCTTGAAAAGCTGTAATCATGATGTTGGATATGGGGATTCACTCCTTATGCCAGGAGCTAGCTTCCAGCTTTGTTTAATAGTAGTCTCTATTCTGGGACAAACTAACAGCCCATGTTGGGCATAATAAATATAATAAGGAGATAGTATGAATAATTTCATGCGAAATATGATGGCAGCTGCAGTCATTGCAACGTTTGGTTTTGCCGGTCAGGCAATGTCAACTGAACTGGTTGTCGTTTCATGGGGTGGTGCTTATACTGCAAGTCAGCAGAATGCATATCATGCCCCCTATATGAAGAAGAATTCGGGTGTTAAAATCATCAATGATGATTCTGCCGGTAGTGCCGTTGCTAAATTGCGGGCGATGAAACAGGCGGGAAATACTACTTGGGATTTGGTTGATGCAGTAGCATCTGATGCAATGATGCTTTGTGATGAAGGTTTAGTTGATGAAATCGATCATAACAGTGCTTTAGCATCTGCTCCTGACGGTACTTCTGCAACAGATGACTTTGGAGAATTTATTGTTTCTCCATGTTTTGTTCCGCAGATAGTTTATTCTACCACTTTTGGATATCGCAAAGATAAAGTCAACAGGCCTATGTCAAGTATCTGTGATGTGTTTGACTTAAAATCTTTTCCAGGCAAGCGTGCCTTGGAAAAAAAGCCGATAAACAATTTGGAGTGGGCCCTTATTTGTGATGGAGTTGCACCCGCTAAGGTCTATGATGTCCTTGGAACAAATGCTGGAGTAAAACAAGCACTAGCTAAGCTGGACACAATAAAGAGTAATGTTGTCTGGTGGACTTCTGGATCACAAACTCCTCAGCTTTTAGCTGATGGTGAGGTTGTCGTAGGTTCGACATATAATGGCAGATTGTTTGCTCTGATTGAAGAGCAAAAGCAGCCTGTAGCAATGCTTTGGGACTGGCAGGTTTTCGACCTCGATGGATGGGTTGTGCCTAGCGGTGGTAAGAATAAAGCTGAAACTATGAAGTATCTGAAATTAGCAACTGATACACAGCGTCTTGCAGACCAGGCTAAATTCATTTCCTATGGCCCGACCCGTGCTTCCTCAGCACCTCTCGTAGGAAAACATGCTAAACTTGGAATTGATATGGCACCTCACATGCCTACTGACCCGAATAACTCAAAAACTACCCTCCTCTTCAATTATGAGTTCTGGGCTGATAATCGGGATGACCTTGATGCTAAATTCAATGCTTGGTTGTTGAAGTAGCATTTTGCTTAAATAAGTCGGGAAATCAGCAATGTTTCCCGACTATTTAATCTATACCTAATTTTCAGTTGATGGAAAAAATTAAAGAAAATATACAATTAGTTACTGCTGATGGGACCCCGCTAAAGATAAGTTTGGCAAGAGCTCAGCGACGCAGCAAAATTGTTGCTTTCATGATGGTTTTTCCTTTATTACTTTTTATTACGATTGCTTTTATTGGCCCAATTGCAGATATGCTTATGCTGTCAATAGATAATACAATTGTAAAAGAAATCTTACCTAAATCTACAGAAGCTCTCCAAAACTGGGATGAATATTCGGGTGAGCTGCCTGATGATTCAGTATTTGCTGCTATAGTAGCCGATATAAAAAAAGCTAAGGCCACAAAGCAACATACTAAAATAGGATCTCGTTTTAACTATGAAAGTTCAGGTTTTTCGAGTTTATTTAGAAAAACTGGAAGAAAAATAAAAAAAATAAAAAACTCTCCTTATAAAGAAGAGCTAATTAAAGCAGATAAACGTTGGGGAGAGATTTATACTTGGCAAGTTATTAAACAAAATTCATCAAGTTATACTGGTGGATATTACCTTGCAGCTTCTGATTACAAAAGGGAATTTTCAAGTGGAAATATTAAGTCACTGGAATCGAAAGACAGCATATATCTGAAATTATTTTTCAGAACGATCGTACTAAGCACACTGATAACATTTCTCACTTTTGTTATTGGTTTCCCTTTGTCATACATGCTTTCTCAGGTTTCTACTCGTATTAGCAATATCCTTATTATTTTTGTTCTTTTACCATTCTGGACATCGCTTCTTGTACGAACAACTTCTTGGATTGCTCTTTTACAACAAGAAGGAGTGATTAATGATTTCTTAATTTTGGTAGGAATAATTAATGAGGAAGGTCGTTTGGCAATGATTCACAATGCAACAGGGACAGTTGTTGCTATGACTCATATACTACTGCCTTTTATGATTTTACCATTGTTCAGTGTGATGAAAACTATCCCAAAATCATATGTACGTGCCGCCGTATCTCTGGGCGCTCATCCATGGAAAGCTTTTTGGAAAGTTTATTTCCCCAACACTGGTCCTGGTATCGGGGCAGGTTCAATCTTAGTTTTTATTTTGGCAATTGGATACTACATTACACCAGCATTAGTAGGCGGAAGTTCCGGGACTTTTATCAGTAACAGGATTGCATATCATATTTCAAGTTCACTTAACTGGGGTTTAGGTTCTGCCATAGGGGTTATTTTGCTGGGTATTGTGCTTTTATTTTTTGTATTCTATGATCGAATTGTAGGGATCAACAATATGAAACTAGGTTAAAATGAGTACTTTGCCTCCATACTTTAGTGTACCAGAAAGAATATGGCACTATACATTTTGGATAATATGTGGTGCAGTACTGTTCTTTTTGATTTTTCCTCTGCTTGTAATTGTCCCACTTTCCTTTAATGAAGTTCCGTTTTTTACTTTCACTAAGAAGATGCTAGCCTTTGATCCAGATGGTTATTCATTACAATGGTACAACGATTTTTTCACTAGTTTGAATTGGCAGGGAGCTGTTAGAAATTCAGTATTTATAGCTTTTTTTGCTACAATAATTTCTACATTTTTGGGCACTTTGGCCTCATTAGGGCTTTCTCGACCACAAATGCCTTATCGGACTTTGATAATGAGTCTCTTAATTTCGCCAATGATTGTTCCCCTAATTATATCTGCAGCCGGAATGTTCTTTTTTTATAGTCGTATAGGTTTACAGGGGACTCATTTGGGTGTGATCTTAGCACATGCAGCGTTGGGTACACCATTTGTTGTCATTACTGTTACTGCCACGCTAACTGGATTTGACAATAACTTGATTCGTGCCTCTCAAAGTTTAGGAGCCACGCCCACGACAACTTTTTTCAAAGTCATTGTACCTTT
>ENA-UZWY01003964-UZWY01003964.1-metagenome-genome-assembly--contig:-Day-2--50m-contig-3964_pt1 | contig 14816 bp, 14 predicted proteins | sample MGYA00260341_ERZ794901 | MGnify/ENA metagenome assembly ERZ794901 | reverse complement strand
ATCAAAAGAAGGAGTAATGCAATCTATTGGGCTCCGGCTTCGTCATCAATTCAAAGAAGCAAAGGCCAATGAATCGACGAATAAAAAACCCCAGAAAAAGGGAGATAAGCAAATTAGAAATCAGCGTAAGTCATTCAAAGGAAATACTGGTGGTCAAAGAAAGAAGAAATTTGGTCGTAAATGATCAAAGCTCTGGAGTCCATCCGAATTTGTCTTCAACCCGGCCATTCATAATATCAGTTAGAGCAGCATACAGTTCTTGCGTTATTTCACCAATCTCACCATCAGAGTAGTTTGCAATATTACCTCCATGTTCTATTGAGCCAATAGGTGAAATCACGGCCGCCGTACCTGCACAGAAAGCCTCATCAGCAGTCATTGCGAATTCAATATCTACCTTTGTTTCTTTTACTTCATAACCTAATGATCTAGCCAATTCGATAGTAGACATCCTCGTAATTCCTGGCAGTATAGTTCCTGTAAGTTCAGGTGTATAAATTACTTTATTTTTAATACAGAAGAAATTCGCAGCCCCCACCTCTTCAACATATTTGTGATTTACAGCATCGAGATAAATAATTTCAGCATAACCTTCTGCTTTGGCATTTTTAGAAGGCATCATTCCAGGGGCATAGTTTCCAATTGCTTTCACTCCACCTGAGCCTCCAGGAGCAGCTCTATGGTATTCATCAGATACTTTCAATGAGATAGGATTCATACCTCCCTTGAAGTATGGACCTACAGGTACGGCGTAAATCAAGAAAGTAAACTCTGGCGCTGGAGCAACACCCAAAATTGGACCGCTACCGAAAATCAAAGGACGTATGTATAACTCTCCTCTTCCAGTAGGTGGTAGCCATCGAATATTTTCATGAACAACTTTTCTTACAGCATTTAGGAACATTTCTTCAGATACTGGAGGCATTCCTAATCTTCTGCAACCTTCAGCCGATCTTCGTGCATTAAATTCAGGTCTAAACAAAAGGACTCTTCCATCTTCTGCCCGTCGTGCTTTCATGCCTTCAAATAATCCTTGACCATAATTTATCACTCCTGCCGCGGGAGAAATTTTCAAGTCTTGATAGTCCTGCATAATTCCATTTTGCCATTCCTCACCTTGTTTACAGTTAGCAATAAACATCTTATCGGTCTCTGTAAAACTAAATGTTAGACTATCCCAATCAATACTTGGCTTTGAATCATCTAACATCGTAAAGGCCTCTATCAAATGCATAGGGAGAGGGGACGGCTTTCAACGGTTGTGTTCAATCAAACTCAAAATAGCACTAGGAGAACTTCACAAGTGACGGTACTTACGCACCAATGATAGGCTGCGGTGTGTACTTTGGAATGGAGGGAAGATGCATGCATAATTTCTGGAAGTCACCTTGACTGGCCAAACGATTCTCAAAAAACGGTAATTGAATTATGGTGCCGTTCCAAATTAGGACATTCGATATTGTTACTAGTTAATGGATTGAAACCTTATATCGAGATATCAGATCCTATGACGAATAGTAATTCTAAATACCCTACTCTTTCTTTAGATGAAGTTACTAATGATAGTAGAGTCTTAGGGAACCCCATTGAACTAGGAAATAAATTGTATAATGGCCAGCAAAGACCTCATTGGAGAATTAATGTCACTTCTAGGAATCCTAAGCAGTATAACACTTTACAAAAAAAATTATCAACTGATGGATGGGACGTTACAAGTTCGGATATATTTCTTGTTCATAAACTTCTGATGGATTTTGATTTAGGCCCACATATTTCTTTTTCTGGTAAGATACTTTGGGCTGGTAATCGTGCACCTGATGAAGTATCTCGAACAACGAATTCTGAATTAGCTGCAGAAGAAATAAGAAAAATAGGTGGCGCAGGCCTTTATCCAGTCGATTTGATAATGCATTGTGATATTTCATGTCTTGAAAGAGCAGACCCTTTCCCAACGCCTTTTGTAACCTTTTCTTATGATTTAGAAACAAGTGTAAAACACAATAATATTTTATGTGCGGCAGCAGTTATTGACAGAAAGGGTGAACGAATAATTCGTGAATATAAAGGTACAGAAAGAGAAATTATGGAAGGGCTTACAAGATTAGTTAGAGACGAAGATCCAGATTTTATTACGGGTTATAATATTGATAATTTCGATCTTCCAAGAATGGAAGAGAGGTCGATAGAAAATAGTCCAAATTCGTTACCTGATCAAGCTGCAATGTTTGGTTGGGGACGTTTACCAGCTACATCAAATGAATTAGGTACACGTAAATATCCAGGGCGAATTTTTCCTAAAAGACAAAATAACCGAGTATGGAGAATCCCTGGCCGTATCCCTCTGGATGCTTGGTGGCAAGCAAGGCAGACTTTGAGTCCGCAAAGAGAGTCTCTGAAGTATGTGTCTAACTTATTATGGCCAGATCAAGATGATAAACAAAAACTAGATGTTGATGCTAGCCAAATGGATATGGAATGGGCGAATCGTCCAGATGAAGTTATGGAATATTGTGTGAGAGATACAATACTGCCATTAGATATTTTAGATAAATTAAAGTCAATACCTCGCAAAGAAGCATTAGCTTCCGTATCTTCTACAACAGTTGAAACAGCGTCAACTGGGACTACTAGTCAATGGATAGATTCTCTTGTCATTAGATTAGCCGATAGAAATGGAGTTGCAATTCCCTCAACAAATAGAGCTACTGGAAGAAGAGAACAGATTGCAGGTGGTTATGTCCATGAAGTCGAACCTGGTACCAAAAATTGGGTAGCAGTTCTTGATTTCAAATCTATGTACCCTTCAATAATGATTTCTAATAATATCTGTTCAACAACATTAATTCGAGAGGGCGAAAAAGACCCTAGTCATTTTATTTCTCCAGTTACTGAAACACGTTATTTATCGAAAGAAGATAGAGTGGGGCTTGTTCCTTTGTTACTTCAAGGATTGATGGATAGTCGTGATAAATATAAGAAAGCATATGCTCAAGCCATTGAGAAAGGTGACGAAGATGAAGCATTTCTAAATGATCAACTTCAATATGCGGTAAAAATTCTAATGAATTCATTTTACGGTGTTTTCGCTTCCAGTTTTTATCGTTTCACACATGAGAAATTAGGTGCTAGTATTACTGAATGGGCTAGGTATAATATTACTGAAATAATATCTAACTTAGAGAAAGATGGTTATGATGTGGTTTATTCGGATACTGATTCTATATTTGTTTGTACTCGCACCGAAGAAAATACCCCTGCTAAGAAACCTGTTGAAGGGCCTGAATTATTAGCATGGGAAAATGCGAAAGATGAAACAATCAAACTTGGTAAACAATTAGCTAACCAATTTACCAAAGAAGGTGCGGAGTTAGAGTTCGAAACAGCACTATCTGCATTTTTCTCTCATGGCGCTAAGAAAAGATACGTAGGCAGAGTTATTTGGCCACGTGAAGAATTATTGATAAGAGGTTACGAAGTTAGAAGGACTGATTCATTTACTATACTAAGTAAAACAATGACTGAAATGTTTGAATTAATATTAGAGGGTGATGAAGATGGCGCCATAGATTTAGCTAAATCTGTAATTACTGATGTCCATCATGGGAATGTAGAAACTTCAGATTTGATTGTTAGTCGAAGTTGTAAAGGTAGTTGGGATAAGAAATCAGGAAAATGGATTTTCAATAAGATATATGCAAATCCTGACAGTCTTCCATATGTAAGAGCTGCTAAAGAAAGAATTAGTCGCGGACTGCAATTTACACCAGGAATGAAAGTTGGTTATATAATTACAAACTCCAAGTCAAGTCCAATGGAAGTTAAAGCATGGTTAGTTGATGAAATAGGTGGTGAAGCACCAGATCCTGATCCTCAATATTATGTCAATCGACTAGCGAAATCGCTTGGCCGCATTACATCTGCACTGAAATTTGATGAGTCACAACTCAAAGATTATGCCAAGAATCCTTCAACTCAGAAGTCTTTATTTGACTTTTAGTCTCTATTACAGGAATCCGTAGGTTTGATGAAACAAGGATGTCACGCAAGTCACGATGACACGCGTTCACGGACTTGCATTTATGTTGGTTTTATTGATGATTAGTACACCCCTAGCAGGTTGTTTGGACTCTTTTAGCGGTAATAATGCACCTTCCTCTACGTTTTCTCTGAACCCGAATTCAAATATTCGTGCAGGGGAGGAAATAACATTCAATGCAGCAGGTTCTAGTGATCCTGATGGAGACCCCCTAACTTTTACTTGGAATTTTGGTGACGGTAACATCGGATCTGGTCTTACAACCACCCATACTTATGTTCAAGACGGTGAATATTCCGTAAAGCTAACTGTTAGCGATGGTTCATTGGAAACTACAACTAAGAAAACTGTTAATATAATTGATCCAGATGCTAGGGAGCCTCAGGCAGATATTAGTTCACACAAAGACGAAGATTGTGATGGGGAATCAGCGCCAGCAGGGAACTTTGTTTTAATTTGGGTTTGTGAAGAAGATAAAGAAATAAGTGATAAGTCAGTAGAATTTACAACAAAAATAACTCTCGATGCTTCAGATTCATGGGCTGGTTGTGATCCTGATGATTCAGATTGTTATGCTGAAGAATATATTGTAGAATGGAATTGGGATTTAGATACCAGTTACGATTCAGATAATGATGGCGATTTAGAGAATGATATTGATGCTACTGGAGAAGTAATTGAATGGGAGAATTTACCCTCTACTGGTGAAGCAATTAGTGGAGGCGCATGGATCGTAAGTGTGACTGTTGTAGATAATAATGGTCTAACCTCTTCCTCCAAGATGCAAATTTATGTTAATTATCGTGGTGTTTGGTCAGACTTTGAAATAGATCGTCGTTTAGGAAACGATCCAATAATCATGTCTTGGGAGTATCCCGTATCATACAATACCGAAACTGAAGATAGGATACGTTACCTTCGACTCAAATTAATTTATCCTAAGGAAGACGATGGTGCAGGAGGAATAACTGTTGATTCAGAGAATATATTAGATATCTATGTTTACAATAAGACTGATGACGAAGTAGCAAATACTTCTGCGATTGGAGCGGATAATAGAGATGCAGGAGATTGTGACTCGGATGATCGTTGTGTTTGGCTAGTACTTAGTGGTTCCACGATACGAGGTAAATTACCTGGTGATTGGACTGCGGATATACAAAACGAGAAAACTCACAACACTGAGGTTAAACATTTCATAATTGAGTTGCAATATCGATGAACTGCGGCGTGATTTGAATCCTTTATTTTATATTATGATATATACATTAAGATGAATGGATTCAAATATGCCTCTACGGTCGGCGGGCTACCTTAGGGGTGTATCATATGGGTTCACAATGGGAAGATAAAAAGAAACCGCACTTGAATATAGTATTCGTTGGTCACGTTGACCATGGAAAATCGACAACAGTTGGAAGACTACTTCTAGACAGCGGTCATATTGAACAGCACGTAATTGACAAGAATGAAAAACTTGCACAAGAGCAAGGTAAGGCAGGTTTCGGTCTGGCTTATGTTATGGATGGATTGAAAGAAGAGCGAGAGCGTGGAATTACTATCGACGTAGCTCACAAAGAATTCTACACTCCAAATTATTACTTCACAGTAATTGACGCACCTGGTCACCGTGATTTCGTAAAGAACATGATCACTGGAACTAGCCAAGCAGACGCTGCAGTACTTTGTGTAGCAGCAAACGATGGAGTAAACGCACAAACTAAGGAACACGCTTTCTTAGCTCGTGTACTTGGAGTTAAACAATTAATTGTTAACATCAATAAGATGGACATTAGTGGAGTAGATTACTCTGAAGACAAATTCAACTCAGTTAAGACTGAAGTTTCTAACCTATTGAAGATGGCAGGATTTAATCCAGCAGATGTTCCAATGATTGCAGGTTCTTCTTTCTTTGGAGAGAACATCTACAACAAGAGTGAAAATATGTCATGGTACAATGGCCCTACTCTTTTCGAAGCAATTGATGCTATTCAGATGCCTCCTAAACCAACAGACCGTCCTCTAAGACTACCAATTCAGGATGTTTACAAGATCAGCGGTATTGGAACTGTTCCAGTAGGAAAGATCGAGACTGGTACACTAAACTCAGGTAAAACTGTGGTTTTCAATCCAAGTCAACAATCTGCTGAAGTTAAGTCAATTGAGATGCACCACACAGTTCACGCTAAGGCTGAACCTGGTGACAACGTTGGATTCAATGTTCGTGGATTAGCTGCAACTGATATCCGCCGTGGAGACGTTGCAGGATATCCTGAATCTGCACCTAACTTCGTACGTCACGACGAAACATTCGTTGGACAAATTCAACTTATGGAAATCCCGAAAGCTATCGGTGTAGGATACACACCTGTGTTCCACTGCCATACTAGCCAAGTAGCAGTTCGATTCGTAGAACTACTAGAGAATTCCAAGACTAAGGAAGCAAACCCTCCGTTCCTAAAGACTGGAGATGCTGCTTTGATCCGTTTCGGACCAACCAAGCCTATGGCTATTGAGCAGATGGATGCGTTCCCTGAACTTGCAAGATTCGCTATTCGTGACATGGGTAAGACTGTGGCTGCTGGCGTTTGCATGAAGATTGAGAAGAAAGCTTAGATTTTTAGAGAGATTGGTGAGTGAATAAAATGCCAGTCGTTACTACTATCAAGTTAACCGGTGATAATTACAAAGATGTAGACTTAGTATGCGCTACTATCAAAGCGATTTCAGATAAATCTGGTGTTGCTTTGCGTGGACCTATACCTCTGCCTACAAAGAAATTAGTCGTGCCATGTAGAAAAGCTCCTGATGGAGAAGGTGCAGAAACTTGGGATCATTGGGAAATGCGTTTCCATAAGCGTCTTCTTGAACTTGTAACTAACAGTTCAAAAGATGAGAAGGCTTTGAAGGCAATCATGATGATTGAATATCCAGACTCAGTTACTATCGAGCTTTCACTAAGAAATCTTGGATGAAATTTGTTTTAACAAATTTATTCTTTGACTATGCTATTTTGATATGCATATATTTTGTTGAATGACCCCAAATCATTTTTCCTGGTTCTTTAAATTGGAAATATTTGGTTCCAAATTCTTTTCCAAATTCTGGGTGTTCTTTTTCAAATAAAATGATTATCTTATCTGAATTTATTCGCTGAAAAATAAAGCATTCAGCATTATATCCATCTACTGAGATTCTCAATTTCTCGAATTTCTCACCATTCATGGGGGCAATTGGTATCATTTTTTCAGTTAGTAGTTTTTGTGTAATTTCATCCATCACTATTCCTCTATAATTTTCATAACAGAGGTTTCATATAAACCGTATCAGAAATAATGATATAACACTAAAAACATCTTTACACAAAAACTCAGTAATCAATTATAGACTTCTTTTTCTAGAAGTAATTCTTTCTTGTTTGTCTTTCCGTTCTAGATTTCTCTTTTTTGCAAGAATTCTTCCATGGATTGATTTTTGTTTAGCGACAGCTTTTCCTTCACGTGATTTTTGTTTAGTAGAACTTTCTTCGTCATGAATATGTTCTCTTTTAGGAGGTAGATTTTTTCCCGTGGCCTTAATATGGCAATTATTACAAAGTTCGATCTTGTTATTTGGATTAGAAAATAATCTCTCTTGATTATTTTTTTGATTATGGTTAGAAATATTATACCAATTTGTTTCACCTTTATTTCTACAAATTGTACAAATATTAGTTGTATTTCCTATTGACATATTATTGACCTAGTCAGCATAAATATTCAGAGAGCAGCTTCATCTTTCGCCAGACTGCCCATAGGGTCCCAAGCAGGTAATACTACAGGACTTGTATCGAGGCCTTTTTTCATTTTCTCAGTAAGGTAATCAGTAGGTGCTGCAATTTCGAACATGTGTTCATCATACCATGAATCATTCATCGTATAGAACCCTTCTTTGCCACTTTCTTTAGCGCCCCATGAATTCTCAACTCGCCATCTTCTTGGTACTCCATCAACGACGTCAACACCAGTAAACAACATAGCATGAGTCATCATAGTCTGACTAAATCTCAGACGGTTTGCTTTATCCATGCCAAATTCTGCCCCATATAATTCAGCAAAGTCGAATAGTTTAGCATCCCAAAGTCCTCTTTTTCTATGCATTTGCTTCCCTACATCACAGCCCATCCATACAGGTAAACCATCTTCCAGCAACTTTTGTGTTACATCTTTCATTTCTTGACTTGGTACATTCAGGTATACNNACTGGCGGACCACCCGCTACATTTTGTAGGTAGTCGACGGTGTAAGTTTGGTAATATTCATTTCTTGGATCATTGACTATGCAAACATAATCTTCCCAATCCATATCTACATATTCTTTAGCAAATTCCTGGGGTGTCATGCTTCCTTTTCTGTGAAAATCTCCGTCTTTATCTTCCCATTGCCAATCGAATTCTTCAGGAGGTGTGCCTAGATGAATGCATAATATCCTCCAAATATCTTCGACTCTCTTATCTTTGTGTGCTCTAGCTTCCTCTTTCGAACCACCGTTATCTAAAATTTCACGCAATTCACTTGCTCCACTTCTTAGAATGTCTTTCAGTATAGCATTCATCCATCTTGTACTCGATGATGAGATACTCTCTGGATAAGCAGTTTTTGGCACTAATCCATGTTTACGGATTAGGTTCATTGCCATATTCCATTGCCCGCCGTCTCCAATTGGGTCACCCAGAAGAAATCCAATAGTTCGGTCGTCTAGAGGTCTATCTGCCGTGTCAATAATTGCTTCGAAGAAATGATTACTTCTCTCAAATTTATCCCAGAAATGAATATGCGACTGACTGAATTCAAAGTTTTTGACATTTAATTTCTTCATCGTACCTGGTCTAAATAAATTCAAAGTTGCAAAAAGCCAGCATCTTCCACTACTTTTTTGATTTGTGACTTTCCAATCATCTAATTTCACAGAAAATGACGAATCGATATTTTGTACTAAGTCTCTATTTAGCGCAACATCTAGTAGGTTTCCATTTGTTACTGCATTCTGTGCAACTTTCGCTGCAGGGTCATTTGCAAAATTAGTTCTGAATTTTTTTAGTTGTTTATTTGTTACTGATTCTCCCATCGGCTCACCTTCGGTGAGGCTAGTCGTACAATGACGACTCTAAGTCATTGCTTCCCTATATCTCTGCGGATTCAGCAAAACCTGCTGCAATTAGAGTATCCGCCATAAGTGAAGAAAAGTTAGCAACCTCGCCCGCAGTAAGTTGAATTGCAGTCCCGTCTTCATCAATAATAGGGTCCATTAAATCTTGAATAATTCTGATTCTTTTCATATTTGAACTATTTTTCATATCTTGTTCTTGGTTTATCGAAGTTGATGAGATTGCTCCGGTAGCTCTTTCTGGAAATTCATCCATTTGGCGAATCCTATCTTCCTCGTCAAATTCTGGATCATCCCATATTTCTTGAGATGGCTCCGATGTAGTTACTGAAGACACAACTTCTTCTTCTTTATCTAAATCACTAAATTCCGTGAGTGCAGCATTACCTCCTAAACTTGGTTTACTTACTGACATTGGCTTCCCTCCATGGAGCATATTATCCCAAGAAACATCATTTTTATATTTCTCAACCAATCTTTCAACATTTGTATAATAGGCTCTTTCTGAAGGGTCATGGCGTTGCCAATTTAGTGGTGGAACCTTATTTCCATTTTGTTTTCCACTCGACAGTTTGAGCAAATTTGTTAAAATTGCATGCTGAGTAAATGCATTCATCCTCATTCTTGTCAGATCTGAAACAGACGTCCTGGCTACTCCAAGTCTACGTGACTGCAATTGTGTCTTTGCATTCATTCCTTCATTCCTTATAGTTTCAGCCAGCTCATTTTCTAAATGGCTTAGTAATTGATAAATCGAAGACCAGAAATTTGGAACTGTGATTTCCACAGGTGCATTTTGACTTGCTTTTTGTTGCCTAGTCAACTCAAAAAGGGCTTTTTCGACAACAATTAGTTGTTGCTTTGATAATCTTGATGAAGCGACTTCGTCAATCATGTGAGCAACCTGAGTAACGGCAGAGAGAGGAAGGCCATGAATGATTCCTTTGTTTATCTTCTTTCAAGTCTGTTCATCCGTTGGACTCAATAAGAAAAAACATCTCGGAGGGTCGCAGGTGTACCCGAGTGGTCAAAGGGGTCGGGCTCAAGTTCCGATGCGTAGAGCTTCGCAGGTTCGAATCCTGCCTCCTGCACCATCTTCATTTACGTGTTCTAATAAATTCGTTTAGAAATTCAATTGTTCCTAAAGTCCCCTTGGCTTTTGTTAGATGATCAGCAGCTTCTTCTACACCCGCAAATTCATTATTTACTGCTACAGAAAAACCACACATTTTGAACATAGGGATATCATTTGATGCATCTCCAACCGCGATAACTTTCTTTGGATCAATACCTCTTTGTTCAAACGCAACTTTCAGGCCACTAGCCTTATTCAATTTTTTTTCAGTAATATGCACTGCAAATCCAGTAGGCACGACTTGTAAATCAGGCCACTGCGAATCCTTCAGAGCCTCTTTCATTTTTTCATAATTTTCTGTATCCAATAGGCACCATTCAGTTTCTCTCCAGCGATTTGTCTCAATTCCTTTTGGATCCAATCCCTCTATCTGAGTTGCTAGCCATTTCGCCGCATCTCTTGCTCTCTTACCATCTGCTAGACATCTTATTGGGAATCCTGCTTTACTATCCCAAACCATTCCTCCATTCTCACCTATCGCAAATCCCGATATCGCAAGCACTTGCTGTATTGGTGTGACATTTGGTAGAGTTCTTCCAGAGGCTAAAGACACAGTTACCCCCATATTCTCTATTTCTCTTATTAGAGGAATTAACTCTGGTTGAAATCCTTCAAAATCTAGTAATGTGCCATCTATATCGAAGACAATCATTTCCCAATCATCACCTTGAGGCATCGTATTCATATGCTTGCGTAGAAGTCCTATTTCATCATCTCATCGCTCAGACGTCATCTAGTCATGTTCAAGGATAGACCTCTTGTCGGATAACTATGGATGAGGAAGAATTTCTTCTTCTCGATGATGACGAGGATGAGCTCATCATTTCTTCTAATGACAAATCAATTACTGATAAAGTAGTAAAAAATACGCCTGCAGAAATATTATCCAATATCTCTAAAACAGTTGGAGATAGTATTTCCCAGATTCCTCTGAAAATGAAAGAATCATCAGATTTGAAAAAATCAGTGAAAGAAAAAAATGACAATATAATTTCATTTGCGAAAAGTGCAGATAAAATACTCGATGCTGATTTAGTTGTTGATGGCACGTATAACATAGAATGGGGAATCGGCGGTATGGATTGCGCAGATTGTGCAATGAAGGCTAGAAAAGCAGTCAATAGATTACCTGGTGTCAATAATGTGAAGGTATCAGTTACAGAAGGTATTGTTAGAATGGATTTAGATTTAGCAAAAGGTAAACTTTCTAGGGCTAACTCTGTATTAGAGAGTCTTGGACATAATCCAGAGATTCTTTGGCAATCTGTATCTGGCCTTACGCCTAGCCGTGCCGCTACTAACCTTGGAATAGAACGTAAAATGCTTAGAACAGCATTACTCGAAGTCCCAGGTATGATTAATGTAAGATTTGAAGATGGCAAAATTGAGTTTCAAAGAATTACCTTTACTTCAATAAAAATGAAAGAAATTTCTAATGAAAGGTTACAACAACTTCTTGGTAGTGATTTGAAACTTGAAGAATCTACCTCGTCAAAACTTAGACCTGACCAAGTCCAACTTTTATCAGCAGTTCTCACATTGCCTTTGCTTGCAGGTGTGATTGCTATTGATACATTAAATTCAATACCTGATTCTTTAGCCATAATGTTATGTTTAATCGGTGTTTCATTCGCTGGTTTTCCAATGTTTAAGGCAGCTATAGCAAGTATTCAAAATCGAGTACTTGGTTTTCAAGTATTGACTTCATTGGCAGTAATTGGGGCAATGTTGATGCAAGAATATCCAGAAGCACTCATAGTTACAGGATTAGTTGCCTTTGCATCTCATCTAGAAGAAAGCGCCCTTGTAAAAGCCAGAAACGCCATGCAAGGAGGTCTTGATCGGTTACCTAGGTTAGCTCGACTCTCATCTTCCACTGAAACTAGTTGCTGTGATGATGATAATTGTGATTCTATTGTAAAATCTGTTGAAACCAATTGTTGTGATGATGATACATGTGATTCTAATGTAAAAGTAAGCACATCAGAAGATGAATGGCTTCCTATTGAGTCTTTAGCTATTGGAGATATAGTTGAAATTAGATCTGGAGAGATTGTTCCTGTTGATGGTGTAATAATTGAAGGCAGTGGTGCGATTGATCGTGCTCCATTAACCGGAGAGCCAATCCCAATTAGTGTAATCAAAGGAGATTTTGTTGAAGCAGGTCTAGTGTTGGTTCGTGGCCCTATTCTTGTTAGATGCGAGGCTAGTGGCGATACAACCAGACTTTCCAGTCTTATTGATTTAGTTCGTAGTTATCGTGAGAAACCAACTAGAACTCAAACTACAATAGAGCGTTTTACTGCTATTTGGGTGCCATTTGTATTGGTTAGTTCTCTACTTTATGGCGCTTTAACCAAAGATTTCAGGACAACCCTAATTTTGTGGGTAGTTTCATGCCCCTGCTCTTTACTTTTGGCAGCACCAGTTCCTCATGCAACAGCGCTCTCAACGGCTTCTGCCTCAGGACTTGTGGCAAGAGGTGGAGATGTTCTTGAATCAGCTGCTTCGGTAGAGCTTGCATTATTAGATAAAACAGGAACTTTGACAACAGGTCATCCAAAAATAGGCGAGTTTGTTTGTACAGGTAAGCACAAGAAAGATGAAATCTTATCCATGGTTTGTGCATTAGAACAGCGTTCAAATCATCCATATGCCAAAGCTATAATTTCATTAGCAACTGAATCAAATGTTATGCCAAAGAAAATCACTGGAATTAGTGATGGTGACGCAGGAGTATCTGGTAAAATCAGCGGTCAAGAAATCATTTTTGGAAGAGCGGATTGGCTTATCTCTCAAGGGGTAGAAATTACAGATGAAATTCAATCAATCCTAGATAGTTCCCGAAAGAAAGGTCACGGTGTTAGCGTNNTTGTCACTATCTGGTAAATCAGTAGCTGCATTCTCTTTCATACATGATGATGCTAGAGAGGGAGTCAAAGAGATGGTTCAAATGTTGCAAGAGCAAGGAATTATTGTAGAAATTCTCAGTGGAGATGAACAATCATCTGTCGAATCTTTTGCCAGTCAACTGGGAATTGATCCTTCTATATGTCGAGGTAATGTTGATCCAGAAGGCAAAGCTCAATGGGTAGAGGAAAGAAGTAAAGCCCGTCGTACTTTGATGGCTGGAGATGGTTTCAATGATGCGGGTGCTTTAGCAGCAGCCAATATTGGTGTTGCAGTAGGTAGTGGTGATCAGGTTAACTTGGAGGCTGCTGATGTATTGATACCTGGTGATGACCCAAGAGCAATTGTAAGATTATTACAATTAGCAAAAAGAACAAAACTCATTGTTAATATCAATATTACAATATCAGTTGCAATAACCTTAATCCTAGTGTTAACTACTTTGTTAAATATCAATCAAAGTATTGCAGCAGGTATCGCAATCCATGAAGCAAGTGTATTTCTGATAATTATCAATGGTATGTTTGTATCAAGTAATAATTCCGGTAGAACTACTGTTTTAATCGACTTAATGAAAGACTTGGCTAAAGATCTTAAAGAAGCATTTGTGGTATTATTTGCATCCAATAATACGACCGCTTGATAACCAATAAGGGGTAGCGAGGGGTATGTCTGATTCAGCAGAGGTCGAGTCGAAACATGTAGCGCCTTTGGCAGAATGCGCTCATTGTAACCATATGTTACCACCTGGACTTGGTGAAATTCAATGCGAAATTTGTGAAGCAGTTTGTCGAGTATCTCATCAACCAACGATTGATGCATTAATCGAAGAATCAGTCCCTTGTCCTCTTTGTAACATGATACTTGTTGCAGGTACTGATGAGAGACCAGTAGATTTGACTTGTAGTGGTTGTACTGGAGTATTTTCATTAACAGCAAAAGTAGTCAAAGTAGAGATTGAATGCCCAGGTTGTGAAAGAAAACTACGCATACGACCTCGTCCAGGAACACGTCAACTAGATTGTCCAGCTTGTGAATCAGCATTTAATGTGACATTTTGAGACCTCTAATATTGTATTTGATTAATACTCAAATCATTGCAAAACAGGGATTATCGGGAGAATTACACCCGTCGTTCTCATATACTCAGGAAATACCGTAATGATGGGGATGGGTACCCATGAGTGAAAGCAAGTCGCCAACCGGAAATGATACCGAAGGTATCGAGGAACTATCGAGCCTTCGTGCTCAACATGTTCTTTCAGCGTCCTCGACTATGGATTCAGTAGCTAGAGCACGTGATAGGCTTGATGAAGAATCTAAACTTAGATCTAGTATTCGAAGAGAGAGAAGAATGCGTATTGCTGAGATGACAGAAAGAGTCTCAGGGATGCATGGAGCAATAAGAAAGGCAAATGAAATTCTCTTTGAAGAACAGTTACAAAATATTGAAGCTGATCTCCGTGCAGGTCTTGAAGACGAAATGGAGCGTCTTGAAACCGAAGCATTAGAACGAGAAGAAAGACTTCTTCGTGAAGAAATGTTACACCGATTGCGTAGAGAGGAAAATAGATTGAGAGAACAATTAGA
>ENA-UZWY01004530-UZWY01004530.1-metagenome-genome-assembly--contig:-Day-2--50m-contig-4530_pt1 | contig 14823 bp, 12 predicted proteins | sample MGYA00260341_ERZ794901 | MGnify/ENA metagenome assembly ERZ794901 | reverse complement strand
CTTCAATAATGTAAGGCGATGAAATATTGTTAGAAAAAAGTTTCCCCGTTCCAAGCCCTTGTTTCATATTTGTTGTTTTTTTGTAAACCCACTGAGCAATTGCATTAAGCCCAATATTACTTTCCAACGCACTAGTCGCCCACCATTTTACATTACTCTTTTCAGCAATATCAATCCAGTCTTCACATTTTTTCACCCCCCCGATAAGGCTAGGTTTTAATATTATATATTCCGGATCAATTAATTCAATCATTTTCTCCTTTTCAGAGTCTGGAACGTTTATTAGCTCCTCGTCTAAAGCAATTGCTAGGGGGGATCTTTCACATAAAAAAGCCATATTTTCCCATTGCCGAGTTTGTATTGGCTGTTCAATAGAGTGGATTGAAAAGTCAGATAATTTTTTTAGTTTTTCCAGAGACTCTGAAAAAGAAAAGGCACAATTAGCGTCTACTCTTATTTCCAAATCTTTCAAAGAATATTCTTTTCTAATGCTTTTTATTATATCAATCTCTGTTTTAAAATCAAGAGAACCAATCTTAATTTTGAGACAATCAAACCCCGTATCAATTTTTTCTTTGATTTGATTGATCATGAAGTTTTTTTGCCCCATCCAGATTAATCCATTTATTGGAATAGAGTCTTGATTTTTTGTAAAAGGAGAGGGAAAAAGCGTTAGAGGGTCTGAGGATTCCAATGAACGAAAGGCAGTTTCAAGTCCAAATAATATTGAAGGATAAGAATTTAAACCAGACGACAAAGTATCATATCCAGCTGAAATATTTTTACACACTTTTTTTAGCGTTTGCTCAAAGTTGTTTTCAGGATCAGGACTTAATCCTTTTATTAAACTACACTCTCCAATTCCAGTTTTATTATCACCATAAATAACAATAAACCAGCTTTCTTTTTGGTTTAAGACGCCCCTGGAAGTTCCGCTAGGGTTGTGAAAGTTTAGAATATGTTTGAAATAAAAAGCTTTCATTAGATTACGATTTTAAAAAAGTAAAAAGAAATTAAAACAGAAAAAAGAAACGCATGTAAAGCCAAAACTTTAAGATACTTATCATATTCTATTGGCTTAGAGACTTTATGAACCTTAACTATATGAAAAATAAGACCTAATGAATTAATGATTAAAAAGAAATTAAGAGAACTAGAAGAAATATTTAATTCGTATTGAAAATGGCAAATTAAGAAAAGAGCAAAACTTGTAATAACAAGGTGGTAAAGTTTTGCTTTTTGTGCGCCCAACACAACGGCAAGTGTTTTTTTACCACATTCAGCATCGTTTTGTATATCCCTCATGTTGTTTAAGTTTAAAACCCCAACACTTAATAGTCCTAGTGCAATTGACGGGCTTATTAGCTTAAATTCCAAAACAGAGTCAAATAAAAAATTTGATCCTAAAACACTTATTAATCCAAAAAAAATAAAAACAAATAAATCACCTAGCCCAAAATATCCATATGCAAATTTCCCAACTGTATACTTAATGGCTGAGAAAATTGCTAGTCCACCTAATGCAGCAAAAATTAAAACGTAAAAAGAGTCTAGCCCAAAAGCCAGAACGATAAGTGTTAGCGTTAAAAATGAAGAAGTTAAGGACAAAATAACCATACCTTTTTTCATTAAAACACGAGATATTAGCCCAGATTGTACGGTTCTTTTTGGGCCTATTCTATTGTCATCAGTGCCTTTTACACCATCTCCGTAGTCATTTGCAAAATTTGAGAGTAATTGATAGGAGACGGTAGTTAGAATTGCGATAAAAAAAATAGAAAATGAAAATTTTCCTAAAAAATACGCATAAGAAGAACCAATTAAAATTCCTGAAACAGAAAGCGGAAGTGTTCTGATTCTCCCTGCAGAAATCCATGCTTTTAGTAACGAAGTATTTTTTAAAAACAATATTTAATTATTAAGGAAATTTAGGATATTTTTTAAAGTCAGGGCTTCTCTTTTCAAGAAAAGCGGTTTTGCCTTCTTGAGCTTCTTCGGTTAAATAATACAAAAGAGTAGCGTCACCAGCTAATTGCATTAATCCATGTTGACCATCTAGCTCTGCATTTAAACTTCTTTTTATCATTCTCAACGCAAGCGGACTTCTTTTTTGCATTATAGAACACCACTCCAAAACGGTATTTTCTAAATCTTTCAAAGGCACAACCTTGTTTACCATACCCATGTCTTGAGCTTCTTTAGCAGAATATTGTTCGCATAAAAACCAGATTTCTCTAGCCTTTTTTTGTCCTACGTGACGAGCTAGATATGACGAACCAAACCCGCCATCAAAGCTACCAACTTTAGGACCTGTTTGCCCAAAAACTGCATTTTCACTTGCAATTGTAAGGTCACAAACAACATGTAGTACGTGACCTCCTCCAATTGCAAAACCGTTAACCATTGCAATCACTGGCTTTGGAATTTCTCTAATTTTTTTATGTAAATCCAAAACGTTTAGCCTAGGGACACCGTCTTTTCCAATATAACCTCCAGAACCCTTTACGTTTTGATCGCCTCCACTGCAAAAAGCTTTTTCGCCTTCACCTGTAAAAACCACAATATCTATATCATTTCTTTCTTTGCAAATATCAATTGCCTCAAGCATTTGAATATTAGTTTCAGGTCTAAAAGCGTTGTACACTTTCGGCCTATTAATAGTGATTTTAGCCACTCCATGATATAATTCAAATTTAATATCTGAATAACTTTTGATTTTCTGCCAAACTGCTTTCATAGTAAAAATTTATTAAATATAGCGCTTTCTTATCCTTCAGAACTTATGTTTATTTCAAATTAATAAAATATTTTTTAAGCAAATCTGAACTTAAATCGGAGTTTGTATGTATCTCTAAAATTTTTGGTTTAGAAGACTTATTAAAAAATGTACGAAGACGCCATCTTAATCCAATTTCAGAATTTGTTTTTAAATAACCAAAACCGTGCATTTTAGCCAAGTGTTTTGTTGTTAGTTCGTGTCTTGTTTCAATAAACTCAGCAGAAATCAGACTATTTTTATAGCCTGGTAAAATTTTAAAAATACCACCTCCTTTATTATTTACCACTATAATTCTAAAATCTGGTTTTATATGAGAGCTCCACAATCCGTTAGCGTCGTAGAAAAAGCTTAAATCTCCTGTTATTAAAAGAGTTGGGGCTATTGATTTAACAGAAGCTCCAACGGCAGTGGATGTGCTTCCGTCTATTCCGCTAGTTCCTCTATTACAATTAACTTTAGAAAATTTATCAAAGTCAAATAATTGCATGTAACGAATAGTTGAGCTGTTAGAAACTTGGATATTATAATTAAGTGGAATTTTAGATTCAAGTTGAGAAAAAACTTTTAGATCGCTAAACGGAGAGTTTTTAATATACTTTTTGTGAGCTAGAGCTCTTTTTTTTGAAAGATCATTCCAAAGTTTTTTATAATTATAGTCTAAGGCAAGTTTCTTTAAACATGTTTTAAAAAACAAGTCAGGATTAATTTTAAAATGTTCCACACCTGAATAAAAAGTGTCTTTAGCATTGTTTTGCCCTAAATGAATATGAGTAAGTGGCCTATATGCTCTTAACATTGTTTTTATTTTTTTTGAGATGACCATTCCCCCAATTGTAATCAGTAATTCTGGTTTTAATTTATTGAACAAATCAGGGTTGTTTTTAGAAAGTTCAATAGGTGCAATCAGTTGATCTATTTTGCCAAAAAAAGAGGCGTTATTTATGTTTGAAGTAGTTTCTTTTAGCACTGCTATATTTTCAAAGCTTGACAGCTCATTTACTACATTCTGACTCAGCATTTCTTTATCGTTACAACCTAAAAGAATCATTATTTTACTATAACCTTTTATAAGAGGACTGTCAAAAACAGTAAGATCATTGTTTTTTAAAGTATATTTTATTTGGCTTTTAACCTTAACTGAAGGTTGGTTTATAAAATCGGACAAAGGCTCCTCAAGCGGAACATTAAGATGAACTGGTCTTGAAAAGTCTAAAGTTTTTGCAAACAAATCAGCAATTGTTTTTTCATTAGAGCTTTGAATGCTTTTTTGAAGTTTTAATAACCCAGCTGTATTTAACGAATCAGGAATTAAGCTTTGACTGTTGCTCTCTAAAACAGAACCAGTGCTATGATTAACATCCTGAATCAAGTTTTTAAAATCAACAACATGATTTCCAAAAACTTTTTTTTGTTGAATTGTTTGTCCGTCACCAATACCTATTTTATAATCAGGTCTATCAGCTGAAATAACAATTAAAGGAATGTCACTATAATAAGCTTCTGCAATTGCGGGGTAATAGTTAAGAAGTGCAGATCCAGATGTACAGATTAAAACGGCGGGTTTTTGCGTCTGCTGTGACATGCCTAAAGCAAAAAATCCAGCAGACCGCTCATCTACAATACTATAACAGTCAAACTTTTTATTTGAGGCAAAGCCAATAGCTAAGGGAGCGTTCCTTGATCCTGGAGAAATAACAATATTGAAAAACTCAAACTTTTCACAATAAAGAATAATCGTTTGAGCGGAATTAATTTTTGGATACATCATTTGTGAAACAAATTTAGAAAATGAAAACAAAAGTTGTTAAAAAATAACATTTAACATTGTTTCAGATTTTTTTAAAATTTCCATCCATTCATTATCTGGGTCGCTATCTTTTGTTATTCCAGACCCGACATAAAGTGATATTTTGTCATCTTTAACATTAAAACATCTTAAGTTTACAAAGAAAGAAGAGTTATTGCCTTTACACATCCCAAGGAAACCAGAATAAAAAGATCTTTCATGTAACTCATACTTTGAAATCAATTTTAAAGCAGTTTTTCTTGGATAGCCAGCTATTGCAGAAGAAGGAAAAAGAGCATTGATAAGTTTAATAGTTGAGGCTTGGGTTGTTCCTTCAAAACTTGTTTTTAAGTGTTGTATTTTTCCCGCAGAAACGGTCTCTGTTTCTCCAAACGAAAGAGAAGAGCACAAAGGCCTAAGATTTTCAATTAATTCATCTTGAACTATTTTTTGTTCAGAATATTCTTTGTTTCCCCACTCTGAACTAATATTGAATTTTGTACCTGCTAAAGCCATAGTTAAAATAGAGTTTTTTTCTTTTTTAAATAAAAGTTCTGGACTAGCACCCATCCAAACCCCTTCTTTTGGGGTGTAAAAGAAATAACAGAAAGCATCATTGTATGAATCAAGAATATTTTTAAAAATTGAAACGTAATTTGAATTCGGACGCTTTAAAGTTATTTTTTTCGAGAATACTATTTTTGATAATTTTCCCTTATCAATTTCTTTTATTAAATTTTTAACTGAACGAGTATAGCTTTCCTTTTCTTCATTTTTAACAAAGTCTTTTACGTTCAAAAAACTATTGTTTTTTGAATTTAATTTTTTTTCAATGATAGTTTCGAAATTGATAGAGGGACTTAACATAAAGCCTAAATTTTTTTCACTAAATGGCATTACAAAGATTCCCTTTTCTTGTATTTCTGAGCGCTTTAATTCTGTTATAATTCCAGAGTTAAGATTGACCTGTTTGGAACCGGGAAGGCGAGAACAAATGAATGATTCTTTCTTTTTAAGAAGATTGTTTATGATTTCAAAAAAACTGTTGTTAGAAACTTTTTCTGTATTGTTTTTCATCAGTTTTTTTTAGCAACATAAATTGACGAGGCTCCAAGCATAAGAGGCATTATTTGAACATTTTTAAAGCCACAAGATTTTAAAATTTGACTAAAATTCTCTCCGCTTGGAAATTCTTCTGCAGATTTCTGTAGGTATTTGTAAGCTTTTTTATCTTTTGAAAAAAGAGAGCCAACTAAAGGAATAAAAGTTCGACTAAAAAGCAAGTAAAATAATTTTACAAGTCTGTTTTGAGGAACTGACGTCTCCAAAATAATTAAAGTTCCGCCTTCTCTTAATACCCTAAAACTTTCTAAAAGACCTTTTTCAAGGTTTTGAAAATTTCTAACACCAAATCCAATTGATATAAGATCAAATGTGCTTTTAGAAAAATTTAAGTTTTCAGCATCTCCAGAAACTAAAGAAACCTTATTTTCAAGATTCCTCTCAGTCACTTTTTGCCTTCCTACATCTAGCATTTTTTCAGAAATATCTAAACCGGTTATTTTTGATCCTTCTATTTTAGAAAGCTCCAGCGCTATATCGGCCGTTCCTGTTGCAATATCCAAAATATCTATTGGGTTTAGGCGTTCGGCTATTTTGTAAATAGTTTTTCTCCATTTAACATCATTTCCTGCTGAAATTAACCTATTTAGCTTGTCGTATTCAAAGGAAATTGAATCAAACATTTTTTCAACTTGTTTTTTTTTAGAGGAGTTTTGGTTTTGATAAGGTTTCATTTTTTAGGTATTCTTTCAAAAAGAATTAATATAAAAGGAATTTTTTCTCAGAATTTCTCCATTTGGCTTGATATTTATAATCAACAAAAAAGACTTTTAAATCAGCATCATATTCATTTTCACAGAAATAAATTTTTTTATCAGAATCATAAGGAGTGCTAGAAAAATACCATAAACCAGTGTTTTTCTTGGCCTCATATGCTCGAGAAACTTTATATACTTTTAAATCAGCCTGGTACTCATTTTCAACAACATAGACCTTAAAGTCTGCTTTATACGATTGGCTAGTAGAATAAATTTTTTGAGCAGTAATTGAGCCAAAGCTGATTAGAAAAATAAGACAAAAAATGTTTGTTTTCATTATCAAATAAGTTTCAAAAACAGTGCCAGTTTGACGTTATATTTTCCAGCCATCTCTATATTTCCTAGTTACAAATTGATTTGCCTCTTCAATATTTGTAATTTTCATATTGTCTCCGTCCCACAATAATTTTTTTCTTGCATAATAATCAAAACTTCCCTTAGAGTTTTCTTTTCTTAGCATATAGCTTCTAATAGCAAGATTACCCATTAAAACTGTTTCGGTCATCGGACCGGCATAATCAAATGACGAGGTTAACTCAAGATGTTCTTTACTATTAAAACCAGCCTTACAGGCGTCTACCCACTTTCTTTGATGTCCATATTCAGGCTCAGGCATGTCTTCCGTTTCAGGCCCAAATTCTGTTTGACCATCATAAAGATAAAGCTTGGGAGTTAATGGCGAGCTATCATTTATATTGGTAGAAATAATGCCTTTTTCTCCAATCATTAACACTCCGTTTAGGCTATCTAGACCTCCAATATCACTATCAGCCGGAATAATGTCAGGATGTGGTGGTCGAATTCCACCATCCGTCCACGTTAACTGTATTGGACTTTTACTCTTTTCAGTTGAATCAAAATTTAAAGTAATTAAAGAAGATGGAGGGCAGCCTTCAGGATGATAATCTGGATTCCACATTTTAGTAAAAACACTTCCAACGCTACACTCAGCACTTTTAGGATATTTTAATCCTAAAGTTCTAAAAGGAATATCTATTAAATGACAACCTACATCACCAAGAGCACCTGTTCCGTATTCCCACCACCCCCTCCAATTGAAAGGGTGTAGATTTGGAGTGTAAGGTTTTTGGCTTGCAGGACCTAGCCATAAGTTCCAGTCTAGTGAATCAGGCTTTAAACCAGGGTCAGGAGATTGCATCTTTATTCCTTGTGGCCAAACTGGTCTATTTGTCCAAACTTTAACTTCAGAGATTTTACCAACTTTTCCTGAATCAACCCAGTTTTGAACCATTTTTAATAAAGGATTTGATCCACCTTGATTACCCATTTGAGTAACAACTTTTTGTTTTCTAGCAAGCTCAGTTAGTATTCTGGCTTCTCGAATATTGTGGGTTATTGGTTTTTGAACGTACACATGTTTATTTCTTTCCATTGCGTATACTGCTGCAGGACCGTGAACATGATCAGGCGTTGAAATAGTTACAGCATCAATATCCTTTTCATTGTCGAGCATTTCTCTAAAATCTGAATACAATTTAGCTTTCGGAAATCTTTTAACAGATCTAGAAGCACTTCCAGAAAAGTCAACATCACATAGTGCAGCAACTCTTTCTCTTCCATTTACAGATGCATTTGCAATGTCACTTATGCCTTTTCCACCCGAACCTATTGCAGCTAAATTTAGTTGATCACTTGGCGACGTATAGCCAACCCCTCCCATTACATTTCTTGGAACAATAAAAAACCCAGCACCAACTACAGAGGTTTTTTTTATGAAGTTTCTTCTTGATTTTTTTGAATTCATTTAAAGCAAAATTTGTTATCCATACAAGATAAAAGATTGTGTTAAAGAATCAAAGATAATTTTGATTGAAAAAACTATAAAATCAATCTTGTCGGCGTGTCTTCACCAGAAATAATAGATTTTATTCCTGTTGCTATTGCTTTTATTGTTTCTGTAATAGTTTTCACATCTAAAGTTTCTACTTCATCGCTTACCTTATGGTAGTCGAGATCTTTGTCCATTGGGCTCGTTGAAAAAGTATGTGCAGGCACTCCTAACCTAGCCAAAGAGGCGTTGTCTGATCTAAAAAACAATCTATAATTTTTGTAGGGATCAGGATAAAGCTTGTACTTTGATGAAGAAAGGTTTTTTTGAATAATTTTGCCAAAATCTGATCGATTGAAACCTGTAAGCCAAGCTGTTTTAGGTCCAAACGGAGATTCTTTTCCAATCATTTCTATATTAACTCCAGCGGTTATTGCTTCTGCAGAAATTGTTTTTCCAAAGTGGTTAGAACCAACAAGACCCATTTCTTCTGCAGTAAAGGCAATAAAAAGAATACTTCTTTTGTTTATTTTAACTTTTTTGAAATAGTCTGCCAACATAATCATTGCACTTACACCAGTTGCATTATCGTTGGCTCCGTTAAAAATTAAATCTCCTTCTCCAGTATTTTTTTTACCCAAATGATCGTAGTGAGCAGAAACAACAACGAACTCATCTTTTAAGGTTGTCCCCTCAAGAAACCCAATGACATTGAACAGGGTTAGTTCTTCTTGTTTTTCTGAGCGTCTGTTAATATGTTTAAAAGTTTGTCTAAAATTAGAACTATTAAAAGGTTTTAGTCCAATTTTAGAAAATTGCTGTTCTATATATTTTGCAGCTTTTTCAATTCCAGGGCTTCCTGCTTTTCTGCCTTGCATAGAATCATTAGCGAGAGCGTAAATGTGTTTTTTAACCGTGATTTCATTGATTGTTTGGGAATTTAAAAAAGAACAAATAAAAACAAAGAATATTAAATTTAGTTTTTTCATTTTTTTAAATATGTTATTTCAACAGGCTCATTTATTCTTTTAATTTTTATCGAATTTTTAGAGTCGTTTATAGAAACTCTTGCGTCATAAAACATGACACTTCCAGAGGAAACAGTGATTAAAGGCTTATCATAATGTCTCGATGACAAAACTAAGTTAATAGTGTCGTTAACTGTTATCATCATTTTATCTGTATCAATAGAAATGTTTTCAAATTCAGACTCCCAATTCCCCTCAATTTCGCTAATGTTTTTTATTTCAGAGAAGTTCTCTTGACAAGAAACAAAAGTAAATAACACAAAAAACATTAATAGTCTTTTCATTTAGAAAATTCTTTAATAGCTTTTAGAATTCCAGCACATGCGTCATAATTTTCTTTTTTTTCTAGCCTGTAAAGTTGTTGATAAAGCTCATTAACAGTAGATCCGTTTTTAAGTTTGATAGAAGCGTTTTTATAATGATCGTCAATTGTGCTCATTGTAATATTAAGGAACAAATAATATACCAAAAATTATTTTTATGTCAAAAAGACAATTCTAATTACAGCCAAGTTTTTAGCCACATCATTCTTGCATCTAGCCATGTTTTTAAATATTCAACATAAGCATGATGATTATCGAATCTAGCTGGAACAGGCCAAACTTCAGAACTTGGATCTAATAGGCTTGGGTAAAGTTCAAAATTTTTCTTTTGAGACTTTGAAAGATAAGTTTCGATTCCGCTTATTTTTGACAAAATTGAATTTAAATTATCATTATAATAGTCAAAACGTTCTTGAACCATTTGTTTAAAATAAGGGTCTTCAAACATTCTTTTGTACCAAAGATTGTCTTTAATCCAAAATCCTTCAGGATTTTCAGCATTAGAATAATTCACGTTTCCAAATGCAAGGTCGAAATCCCAAACCGGGCCCATTTTAATTTTCCCCCCTGGAATATAGTTAAAATAGATGCTCGAAAAAGATGCTGCATCTTGGTTTTTTGAGATTTCATTCACTAAAAACCAATCTATAAAACTAGGTAAATCTATAAATGAACGATAGCCTAAATCAGGGTCTTTAAAGTTGTCTCCAAACAAAGCGCCTTCAAAAGTATTAATATGGTCTTTAATTAAGTTAAATTTTTCAGAATCAAAATCCAGACTAGGCTCCTTTATATTAAAAACTCCATCTTCATAGTGAGATGACCAAACGTTAGAGCGAAAATAAACATCATCTTCTTCAATTCTACCGTGAGCATCAGTATCAATTTCAACCAAATAGCCGTCATCTCCTATATTTACTCTGTTTTTAGATTCTTCTACTTTTTGGCCAATAAGATAGGTCCCAGCATGTTTGTCATTAATAAAGAGCTCTGTGTATTCAGCCTGAGGAACATAATCAAAGCTGCCCAAATTTGCTATTTCACGAGCTATTTTATTTCGAATCAAGGAAATGTCAGATATTTCAGCGAGAAGCACCCACTTTTTGTCTTTAGGCATGTTCAAAACTTCTGTTTTATCTCCAAATTTTATTTGAAAAGGTTTTTTCATGTTGTCAGGCCTCCCAATTCCTCCTTGCCACCATGTTGAGTTTCCTCTTCCTTTGATTTTCATTTCTGAGGATGAAAGCCCCGGAAAATTAGAAGTTCCTATAATTGATACGCTTCCTTCAATATAATTTTCTTTTGAGTTGATTTCGCTTCCTTCCGTATCAACATATAAGATGGGCAGGCCAGTAAAACTTAGTGGATTAAAAAACTCAGCTTGTATGTTTTTGGGCATATTAACTGTAATTTCAATCGGATTTTCAAAAGAACTAATATCTCCGGACCATTTTAAAAATGACCAACCGTTTTGAGGAACTGCATTGAGCGAAACAACTGTGCCGCTATTGTAGCTGTTAGGTGTCCCAGCTTTTATGATAGTTTCCTCTACTGAGCCTTCTCCTTCAATTTCAATATTAAGAGGATATTGTTTTTTTTCAAAAACAGCAGTTATGTTTTTAGGTTTGTTGATTGTAATTTGAGCGGGATTTTCAGCGCCAGACAAATCCCCTTTCCACTCTATAAAAACCCATTCACTTGCAGGACTAGCAGAAAGCTCAACAATGGTTCCGCTGTTATAGTCTGTAGAAGCACCTGCTTTAATTATTTTTTCTGTTACCTCTCCTTCACCCTCAACAGAAATCTCTAGTGAATACTGTTTTTTAACAAAAAGAGCAACTATAGTTTTATCCGAATCCATTACTATGCTTGTATTGCTATTTTCTCCAGACACCCCCGCCCAACTAAAGAAAGTGTATTCTTCCGATGGTGTTGCATTTAAGACAACAGTTTCTCCTTCTTCAAATTGTGATGTAATTGGCAAAAGGGTACCGCCCTCTGTTGGATTAGCAGATGTAGTAAGAGTATATAAAATTGGGTCTTTTGAACAAGAAATGATTGACAAAAAGAAAAGAAAAGAAAAGAGTTTATTCATTAAAGTTTGATAAACGTTAATTAATTATAACTCCGTTTGCAATAAATGAGAGCTTAAATTCAGGCTTTATTATTTGCTCAATTTCAGACGTAGATTTTCCAGCGTCTTCCGCGTAATGCCTTAGCATTTTAACGCTAATTGTGTCTTGTTTTACAAACCCCTCCAATACAGTTTTTTTGTTTTCAAGCCCTGTTTTAGGAACAAAAAACCCATAATCCTTAAATGTCACTTGAATAGTATCAGTTTCAACTTGAACCTGCATCCAACATCCTTTTTTTGGACAAGAGGATAAAATAGTTCCATTAACCTTAGCCAGAGACTTTTCTTTGGCATGGTTAATTAACCCTTTCAAAGTTACAGCGTTTTGGGAACTAATTTTTTCTCCAAAATGTTTTAAATCTCCGGTTTGTGCAAGAGAAAATAAAGGAATAAAAAAGATTAATAAGACAATTTTTTTCATTTCATAAAGATATAAAAAAAGTATTCCTTACAACGCAAAAGCCTCTCTTAAAAAAGAGAGGCTTTTAGAGCGTTTTTATTAAAAATTATTATATTACATAAACTGTCAAGAATTACAATTTAGTTCAGCAAATGAAAAAACAAATTATAACCCCATCAATATTGTCTTTATTGTTAGTTGGTCTATTGTTAATTCCTCTTGACGGAACAGTAAACAATACTTTTGCTTTTTTTATTGGAAGATTTCATCCAATTATTTTGCACCTACCTATTGGCGGCTTGATTGCTTTGTTTGTGATGGAAATTATTAATTCATATCGGCCACAACTTAATTTAGATTCAGCATGTTCAATATTATTATGGTTTTCAGTTGTAACAGTAATCCCCTCAGCTGTTCTGGGATTTATTTTAGCATCAAGCGGAAATTATGACGATGAACTTTTAAATCTTCATAAATGGTTAGGATGGCTAACAGCTTTAGTATGTGTTTGGCTACTTTATTTTAATTCAAAATCAAAAAAAATCTACAAAGTATTGCTATACGCTAATGTGATTTTTCTTTTAGTTGCAGGGCATTTTGGAGGACAACTTACACACGGCAAAGATTATTTAACTAAGTATATGCCTGTAAGCATGAAAAAGGTTTTAAATATTGATGATGAAAGAAATTATCTTGTTGTAAACAGAAAAATTGATTCATTTTCTACAGACGCTACATACTATACAAATCAAATTAAACCAATCATAGAAAATTACTGTTACAAATGTCATGGACAAGAAAAACAAAAAGGAGACATGAGATTTGACAATATTGACTGGGACATGGTTAATGGTTTTGATGCTGAAAAATGGAATATGATGTTAAGTCAGGTTAATCTTGGAGAAATGCCACCAGATGACGAACCACAACTTTCAAATGATGACAGAAGAATTTTAGTTGATTGGATAACTAAAAATTTAGATAAAGCAGCTGAAGCTAAACAAACAGACAATAAACTAGTGATGAGAAGGCAAACAAAATCACAATACACTAATTCATTAAATGAGTTATTAGGAATTTATATAAATTTTGGAGATATCTTGCCTGATGACGGTAAATCAAAAATGGGATTTACGAACAACGGGAATATTCTTCAAACCTCCTCACTTCATATTGATTATTACCAAAAGCTTGCTCGCGAAGCGTTGGACAAAGCGCTGATAAAAGGAAAAAAACCAAAATCTAGAAGGTATAAAGTTATTCTTGGTAAAAATAAAGGAGACGATGTTTTAGGCGCAGAATTTGGAGGCTATCAGACAGCTCCTATAAACAATAAAGATTTTGATGTACAAATTCTTGACATGAGCGGGAAGCCTGTAAAGAAATCTGCTAGCCTTAGTGATTCTATTAAATTATTAAAAAACAAAATTGGTATTGGCATGAGAGGATCGTCAAGTAATAGATATTATATTGTTGACGATGGAATGATTTTAAATTCTGCATTACCTGCAAAAGAAGTTACACCAAAATCTTGGCAGGGACCTTCTCCCAATTTAAAACTATTAATTAAAGAAGATTTTCCGCGCGAAGGCAAGTATGCCTTTAGAATTGAAGCCTCTAAAGGATATAATTCGTTGTCTATTGAAAGGCTTATTGATTTGAGAGAAAAAGAACCCGCTTTAGACTTTGAGAATTCTTTTTCAGTTAATGCTAAAGATTTAAACATAAACAACAGCTTTAACCTAGACAATAAAAATCTAATTCCTAAAGAGTTTGCATCATTTTCTGAAATTGAATTTACATATGATGTTCCTAGTGAAGGTATATATAAAATCGACTTAGTACATCCTTATGTTTCAAATGATGTAATGCCCTCGTACCACATACGATTCTTAGGTCGAAAAGAAGAAGGAGTTATAAGTAAAAGATTAAAGATAAATCAAAATGAAAAACCAGAAGAAATTACATCTCCAGTAACCTTAGCTTTCCTGTCAAAAGGCAAACACAAAGGGTATATTGGAGGAAAGTTTTTTGTTGGCTTCAGTAAGTTGATTTTTACTCCAATAGCTAAAGACGATCCATTACCTAAAACGTTAAAAGAAGAATCTCAGAATAATAATTTTCAATATGAAGGAGTTAACCCTTCAATATTAGCATTTGCTGGATCAAGAACGGATGATGGAATGGATTACAAAGCATTGTCTAAACCAATTGAGGTTAAAAACCCAATGGGAGATTCACAGATTTTTGAATTTACAGGAATGTTAGAAAACCTCCCTGTCCCTATGGCTAATAATGATGTAAGCGGAGACCTTGCCAACATCCTTACTTTTGGACTATGGAACAATCATTTGGTTAAAGAAAGTAGTTTAAAAGGACCGCCCCTGTTAGTTAAGTCCGTAGAATTTGAAGCTCCTTATTTTCCAGTATGGCCACCAAAATCTTATACGGAAATATTTTTCAAATCTAAGAATCAAAATAATGAGGAAGTGTATGCCAATGAAGTTATTGAAAAGTTCATGGAACGAGCGTTTAGAAGAACACTTAATGATGGTGAGCTTGATCGTTATGTAACCTTTTGGAATAACATCAGAAGCGATTTTGATTTTTTTGAGGATGGCGTAAAAGAGGTTTTGATCGCAATACTTTGCTCACCAAAGTTTATTTATTTAAATCAACCAATGAATCTAAATTCCGAAGAATT
>ENA-UZWY01008411-UZWY01008411.1-metagenome-genome-assembly--contig:-Day-2--50m-contig-8411_pt1 | contig 14927 bp, 10 predicted proteins | sample MGYA00260341_ERZ794901 | MGnify/ENA metagenome assembly ERZ794901 | reverse complement strand
CCCTCAATGAAACGCCGCAACAATTGAATCAGTTCAAACAAATCAAGATGCCGTTCAATGACTTTACGATTCAACACCTCAAACAAATGCACATAATTGGTTACACTTCTCTCATCTCCACCAAGCAGTAATTCACGCTCTATCAGTTTTGTGCTCTGCAGAATTTGGTCAAAAAGCCTGCGGAAACGTCGAGCCTCCGCGAGGGAATTCCATTCTTGAAGTTGATGTAAATAATCTCCATCCCAGCTAGCCCCTTGTGCAAGTTCATTAATATTAGCGCCAATAAATCTAGTCAACCATAGTTTAGCAATTCTTGAGTGATCAACTGGATGCGCAACTGCTTCCAGGAGATCTAGTATTTCCTGAGCTTCACGTCCGTCAAATAAACCTTTCTGTTTGTAAAAAGAAAAATCTATTCCGTGACGCCTCAGGGCTTTCCCCAATGTTTCACCTTCGTTACTTTTACGAAAGAGCACGCAAATATCCTGTTCCTTTAAGCCTCGTTCTCCTGCATCATCCTGCCAGAGCGGACGTTGATTTTTAATTGAACCGATCCTCAGGAGAGATTTTATTTCCAGCGCTATTTCCTCAGCAAAACGGATTGTCGCGTTTTCCGCCTGCTCATCCAGGAATAAATTCAGCAGTGCGCTTTGATTTTCGGTGCTAAGCTCATTTCCTAACTTTGCATGTACAGCGAGCAAAAAGGACTCATTTCCATAATATTTATTACCGCTTAGAGATGCTAATTCCGTCAATAAAGTTAAAGATACTTTTGGGTTTTTTGCATTTTTCTGTTCAGCTATTTTTTTACCTGAAAGAGTAAACTGAGGCAGTAATTCCAGCAAATGAATGGCATTTCTGTCCGGCGTATCGTCTTTCAGTTTCAGCTCAGGCTTCCCGCAGCCGACTTGCTGATAGATAATTCCGCGTTTTTCCGGAAACCACGTGCCTCCGCTCAAAATCTGATTCAGCCCACTCAGCAATTCTTTAGACGAACGGAAATTCTTCTTCAACGCAAACGCAAAGCGTGAGTTTTTTTGTTGAAAAGTTTTTCGTGCCTGCAGATAGGTAAAAATATCAGCGCCGCGAAAAGAATAAATAGCCTGTTTTGGATCACCAATCACGATTAAACGATGTTCCGAGCTTTCCAGAAACAAATGCCGAAAAATATTCCATTGCCGACGATCCGTATCCTGAAACTCATCGACAATTGCACAGACATATTTTTTGCGTACCGCTTTTGTGAGTGGTGTCGGGTTTGAACTTTCCGCGCTTTGTGGAATTACCTGCTCTTCAACAATCCGCAGTAAGTCTTCAAAGTCAAACGCACCCTGTTCTAATTTGGCCTGAGCTAGTTCACCACGTACATCTTCAAGAACCTGCTGTGTGACCCAGGCTTTCAGAATTTTTTTGGTTCCTCCTGACAAATTATAGTTCTGAAGCAATTTTTCACACTCCGCAACTGCGTTAATCCAGGCTAGTTCTGCTGGTGGAAAATCTTTCAAGCTGAGCCACTGTTCTCCGGACTTTAAATTTTTTCTACATTTTGGTGTGGTGAGCGAGCAAGTATCAATTCCTAAAAAGTCCGGCAATATCTCAGTCATGGATGCGCCTGCATGAGCGGCAGCTAAACTTTCCAAGATTAAGTCTAGGTTGCTGATAGTTTTCCTACTCGAAGTTTCATTGAGCGCGGTTATTTCGAAGGCACTACGGAGCGGATGCTGAGGCAGATTCTGTTTCCGGAAGCTCAAGTCACGTGAAACTAAAACATTCCAGCAGGTGGAAAATTCTGCTTGAAAAACGTCAAAAGCTGGCAAATCGGGTCTGAATTCTCCATCTTTGGAAAGTAAAAATACAATGTCTTTTTCCAGTGAGTCTAAATTTCCTTCTGCGTATTTGACGTAAAGAGCAAAAAGCTGGGAAATAGGAGTATCTTGAGAGAGCAGTTTCCGACGTATATATTGACGGAAAACTTCCGGAAAAAGTAGCTCTGTATCACATAACTGCTGTTCAAATAATTGCCTGTTTTCAAAAGCAAATTCTCGTAAAATCCTTTTGCAGAAACCATGAATGGTGTAAACCGGTGCAGAATCAAAATCCAACAGAGCCGCTTTTAGTTGTTTTTTACGGACAGTGTTAATTTCCCAAAATGGTACTTCCGGAACAGTTTTTGGACGATCTTCGTTTTGTTCACATGCGTCCAATAAATTCCGGAGCTTTGTACGCAGACGCAGACGTAATTCGGCAGTGGCTTTTTCAGTGAAGGTCACGAGCAAAATGCTTTTGAGCGGAATTTCCTGTTCCAGCAACAATTCCAGCACCAACTCAACTAAAGCAAATGTCTTTCCGGTTCCGGCAGAAGCCTCGATCACCGCCAGTCTGTCATGATCCGCATTGAAAACAGTGTCCGAAAGGTTCGCTTCTCCAGAACCTTTATGTTCAGAGAGGAACAGTTCTGACTGCTTGGCAATATAAACTGAGGACAAATTTTGTATTTCAGACATTACAAATTTAGAATAAGGAATAGTATTTTCTATTTTAAGCTAAGCATCTGTACATTTCAACTTTTCAAAAATTTCTGTAGCTGATAAAAACTTGTCCTTCTTCTGCTTTAATCATAAGCTTGACGCTTGTTTTTTCAGCACATTCCTACTTTTGAAACTCAACCCATCATGCTTTCAAATGCGCTCATAAGCTCATTAACTGACCATCTACAGCAGGCGGTACTGGTAATTGACCAGAAGGGTGAGGTCGTTTATTGTAACGATTCTGCCTCGCAATTCTGGCAAAAAGATTCTGTGCGTCTACTAGGCAAACAAAGCAGTGCGTTGTTTCATGAGGATCCTCTGATTCAGGAAAAAATTAACGGTGTGCTCGAGACTGGCAAATTTTTCAGGATGGGAGGATATGTTCTGCAAACACCTCCTTTACAGGATAGAGGTGCCGAAATTGTGATTGCTCCGGTACTTAACAAGTACGGCCGGGTTAAACACGCTGTTATCACTTTGTTGGAAAGCACCAATCTGCAGGAGTCACAAGCCAGAGAACAGGAGGAGCAACTGGCACGTTCGCTGGGAACACTGGCAGCATCACTGGCGCATGAAATTCAAAATCCACTCAGTGGCGTAAGGGGTATGCTCCAGTTGTTGGAACGTGATCTAAACAAGGCAAAGATCAAAAACACATCCACTGTGATGATGCTGTCAGAATTGGACCGTGTCGAACGTTTGTTGAAGCAGTTGCTACTCCATTCACAGCCAATGCCTCTGGACATTACTTCATTTGACGTACATGGACTGTTGAACACAGTAGTTCTTTTTGAGCAAAACACAGTTTCGAATATTCGTTTTATCCGCAGTTTTGATACTTCACTACCGGACATTCAAGCTGACCGTGACAAACTGCATCAAGTATTTTTGAATCTGATCCGAAATGCGGTTGAGGCATCACCCAACGATGCAACTGTTACTGTTCATACACGATATTGCGGAAAATGGGAACTGGCCGGAACTAATCTGGATCCTGAACTGAATTATATGCTGATTTCTGTAGAAGATGAAGGTGCTGGTGTACCACAGGAACAGCGAAATCAATTATTTAAACCGCTTTTTAGCACTAAGGAAGAAGGTCACGGCCTTGGTTTGTCAATCTCTCACAGACTTATTCAAGCGCATAAAGGCTTATTGCGTTACTCTCCCATAAATTCCGCTGGAGCAGTCTTTCAAATATTTTTACCACATCAACAGTTGGAGAACTCGAACTAGGTGTTACCGTTATCACAGAAAACTGTTTTAATAGTTTTTTCTATCTAAGCTAAATTAATTGGTAGTAAAATGCCTTTTTCACAGTTTTTTACTTTTTAGTGTATAATCAAATCTGCTATTATCAAGAGACACTGGAATGTTTCGCCAAAACATTATCTTTTTTACAGCTTTAATTTGCAAATATTTAAAGAAAGGAAAGCAATGAGCACAAGTGATCCAATCGTTATTGTAGGAATGGCCCGTACTCCAATCGGCGGATTTCAAGGAGTTTTGAAAGATGTTTCCGGGCCTGAATTAGGAAGTTCCGCCATTCGTGCCGCTCTTGAACGCAGTGGAGTACCTGCTGAAGATATTGATGAAGTTTTGATGGGGTGTGTCCTACCGGCAGGTATGGGACAGGCTCCTGCACGTCAAGCTTCTCTAGGTGCTGGAATCCCTGACGCGACCGGTTGCACCACCGTAAACAAGATGTGTGGTTCAGGGATGAAAACAACTATGCTCGCACATGATTTGTTGGTAACCGGTACAAACGAGGTCATGGTTGCAGGAGGACTCGAAAGCATGTCGAATGCACCGTATATTTTGCCCAAAGCCCGTTCCGGTCAACGCCTTGGTCATGGTCAAATGCTGGATCACATGTTTCTGGATGGACTCGAAGATGCCTTTGATAAAGGTAAACTGATGGGCGTTTTCGCAGAAAGAACCGCTAAAAAATATGGATTTAGCAGAGAGTCTCAAGATGAATTTGCGATCCGTTCTTTAACACGTGCCAAAAAAGCAATCGAGGATGGAAGTTTCGATGCAGAAGTAACTCCGGTGACATACAAAAATCGTCAGGGTGAAGTTACAGTTGAGCAGGATGAACAACCATTAACAGCAAATTTGGAAAAAATACCAAAATTACGACCTGCCTTTGATAAGGACGGGACAGTTACTGCGGCAAATTCTTCTTCCATTTCTGATGGTGCCGCGGCTTTGGTGATGATGCGTGAATCGACTGCAAAAAAACGGGGCTTAAAACCAATCGCTCGTTTTCTGGGTCACAGCAGTTTTGCTCAGGAACCTGCTTGGTTCACAACTGCACCGGTCAGCGCAATTAGAAAGTTGCTTGAAACTGTATGCTGGAAAGCGGATGACGTAGACTTATATGAAATCAACGAAGCTTTTGCTGTAGTCACAATGGCAGCTATGAAAGATCTAGATTTGCCTGCAGAAAAAGTTAATGTACATGGGGGTGCCTGTGCACTCGGACATCCTGTAGGAGCTTCCGGAACTAGGATTCTGGTGACCTTAATTTCAGCTTTACAAAAATACGGTAAAACCCGCGGGGTGGCCAGCCTTTGCATTGGTGGTGGCGAAGCTACCGCGATGGCAGTTGAAGTCATGTCCTGAAAAATTATTCTTGTTGCAAATAAACTGGTTCATGGCTATCATTAGTAGATGGGACAAATAGCACAAGGACATGCAAACTGCTGAACAAACTGGTGATATTACGGTTGTCCGCAAACTCCGTTTTGAGTTTATTTTGGCATTCAGCAGAAATTTTGCAAAAACCACTTAAATCCCATTGGAAAAAATTAAAAGCTTAATGGCGGGCGTAGCTCAGTTGGTAGAGCTCTGGATTGTGATTCCAGTGGTCGAGGGTTCAAATCCCTTCGCTCGCCCCATTTTTCTGCTGACAATTTTTCAAAAATTCCTACCTAAATTTTCTGCTCGCGGGCGTAGTTCAACTGGATAGAGCGTCAGACTTCGAATCTGAATGTTGGGAGTTCGAGTCTCTCCGCCCGCACCAGATATAGCAACAGATTACACAATTATATCCCCATTCATATAACGAAATTTTGAAAGACTTGTGGTTAAACCTTAGTCGGATACAATATTTCATAATAGGGCACATTCACTATTTGTTGTGAATGTGGACATTCCAATGGTGGAATTTCTGATTTTAAGTGTGAGAACCTCTACTAAGCAATAGTAGATAACTATCAATACTTGTATCAGAGATACATTTGAATGCTCGTGGGAAAATCTCTATTTCAGTTCTAATCCATTAATATACTTTCCTTTGACATTTTTGTTCTTGAAGTAAAATGTTCCATTCCAAGGTTTACCATTCTTCCAATCACCAATAAACTCACTACCATCGGAAGGGTAGGTATGTCCGCTCCAACTCTTTACCCCTATATATTTAAAATACTTACCTCTAAATATAATCCCGTCTGTAAATGTATATTTTCCATAACCTTTAATTTCGCCATTTATCCCTTCACCTTCATACTTTGTTCCATCAGGAAGAGTTATTTTTATATCGCCATTGTATTTTCCATCAATGAAATTTCCTTCATACTTTGTTCCATCAGGAGAGGTCTCTATTCCAATTCCATTTGGTTTATCTAGCTTAAACTCTCCAATATATTTTCTTCCATCAGAAAATATTTCTGTGCCTTGACCACTTTTCCATCCAAATCTAAATCCACCATTGTAAATGTATCCATTAGGTTCTGTGTATGTTCCATTTCCACTAAATAGCCTGTCCTTTAATTTGCCAGTGTACTTTATCCCATCTACAGTAGTCAATTCTCCTTGACCATTTGGTTTTCCATATATTACACCTACATACTTATCACCATTACTATAGTAATAGGTTCCGCTGCCATTCCATTTATCATCAATCCACTCTCCTATATATTTATCCCTATTTGGGTAAATAATTGTTCCTTGCCCCTCTCTTTTCCCATTCTTCCATTTACCGAAGTACTTCCACCCATTTGGATAAGTCATAGCTCCAAGACCATTATATTTTCCATANNTCTCCTATATATTTTTTCTTTCCATCTGTTGAATTATAACTGCCAAGACTTAAGCCAACATTTGATATTCCTTCATATTTCCCAATATCCATATTATCTTCACTTTCTAAACCTTCCCATTTTTCATTATAAAATCCAATCTCCCCATTCCTATATCCTAAATAAATAATCCCCAATTTCACTATCCAATCACCGTTCTCAAATTTCCCTAAAATTGTTCCATCATTTTTTGTATGCTTAGTGTTCCATTCTTTCCCATTTTTCCACTCTCCAATCACACTTTTTCCATCAGATGGATATTTAGTAAAACCAAATCCATCCATTTTACCATTAATTATTTCCCCTTTATATTCTGGTTGAACTTTACCATCTCCAAAAGTTTTCCATACAAAACCAGATCCAGTTTCATGTTGATATAGAACACCTGTTTCTTGACCAAACATAGAAGTTGAAATAAGTAATATGGAGAGAATGATGAATAAATATTTCACTGGAGTTCCTTTTTTCAAAATTAGGATAATTCTTTTTTATACTATCGTCTGGCTTGTTTTTCAATAATCGAAAAATGTTTTAAAGTGGGGATATAATCATTTTTAAAAGCAATGCCAATGACAACTCTCGTACAATATTTTATATTTGCGGTACTGTAAAGTACTTTTTAAAAATATTATCAGAGGCAAGGATATATTTTCCAGATTCTCAATATTGTTAATCCAAGAAATATATATTAAAAATGTCTAAGAATATTTATGGGGGGGGTTAATAATATAATCAAATATTTACCACGGAATTGGGGCAGAGAAATAATTGTCTGCCCCAATCCTGTAAATATATACGAAGGTTGCTCTAAAGGATCGTAGGATGATATGTGGATTACTTAACAAGCTTCATAACTTTTTTAAGCCAAGCCTGAAGTTGTGTAATTTCATCCTTCCTTGTAGCTTTAACAGTTATAGCAGCCCCCTTGAGATCAACACGTATCAAGTCTTTATTGTTGTAATACTTAACAAGTAAACCAGATTTAAATAATTTACTGTCAAATTCAATATCGAGCAGAAAATTTAAATCTTCTGAAACATGCTGGTTTAATGTTGCTCGTTTCAACTCCATTTTAATTGCATTGTCTGTTGAAACATAGTTACAACTATAAGCCTCACACTTTACTACCTTGAGATCAGTTCTAGAAATAATAAAATCGAAAACTCCTATTGCTAGTTGTTCTGTAGTTGCTGAAACGGACAATGGCATCAGGATTGATAAAGATACGAATAAAAAAAATATTTTACGCATTAGTATGCTCCATATTTAAATAGTGGTTTAATAAAAAGAACAATCAGTATCACAATTTACTTTTACATAAATGTTTTTGATTATAATTCATAACGTCAAATAATGTCAACTTATTCCGTTATGACAAGTTTTTTTCAGGATCATCAAAATATTTATTATGACTTACTGCCCCAGCAGTATTAGCAGGACTATCTTAAGGTTTTCGACGACGATTTATAAAATAGTTCAAAATCCGCTCCTGAACTGTTACCACATCTATTGGTCGACTCAAGCAATTCAGTAAGTTGTCCTATTGTAATAGGTTTAATGGGAGAAAGATTTTTATTGGTGTGTTGACGCTAGTTGGAGATGCTACTGCAGTTACTTCTGAAATGACTGGCACTGATGCCGCGGCTGTACTGTCTGCAGAAACAATTGCTGTGTTTAATTCATCATCATCTGTTTTACTACACCCTGTAATAAAAATTTGTAGTAAAACTAGAAGAAATAATAATTTAATCCTATTATTCATTAAAAACTATAACCTAAACCAAATATTAGCTGAGCAGAAACTATGGAATAAGGTTTACCGTTTTTAATTTCTCCGACATATGTCCAATCTATCTTATCGTTACCCGTTTTAAACCAGCCAAATTTACCGTTAACATTTTTAAGATATAAATTACCTGACGCCTGCGCTAATAGGGGTCAGCTCAGAATAAGGAGGAAAATAAGCAAGAGTATGAGTATTATTTTCACTCGATTTACTTTTTGGAGGAATTTAAAAAATTGACAATTATCACATAATTCTAGTTGTCATGCAATAATTGAAGGATCTTAATGATGGTTTAGAACTTCGCAGATTTTAATTTAAAACAAAATATGTTGAGATAAAATTAAATTCTTTTTATTCCTAACTTAATAAGTTTGAAAAATCTAATATTCAAGTATGATGTTAGAAAATTTACTGATTTTCTTATTGTAAGTAATGTTCACTTTGAAGTACATTACTAAAACAACCTAGTCCTTGACTTGGGGACCACTTCAATTGACCTCCCAAACTAATTCTCCAGAGTCAGATAACCTTCTAAGTATTAATTATTGTTTTCTTGACTGTTTCTGTTTTTCTAAGTTTTTTTGCAGTTTTTTTCTTGCCTGTTTACGCTTTCCCTTCCATATTTTACCAAGATTCATTTTCATTTTTTTTGAAATACGTGCATTGGAAATCGCTGGTTCTTCTCCTGAAATAAATATAACTCCAGTCGTAACAAGCTCTTCTTTCTGGTCAATTATTGAAATTTTTGCATATTCAAAATAACCCGACTCTAGATTCCTATATAAAGCCAATCCCTTTTCTGATTCCCACCAGCTAAAATATTCATCTCCTTTCAGATAAGCCCTAAATTTTGCTCCATCGGGTTGGGTTATTTCCATCAGATTTGGTGAGGCTGGCACCGCAAATATGATGGAATAACTAATAAAAAACATTGTAATGGAAATGAATAAATTATTTTTTATTTTTATTTTCAACATTTTTACCTTAGAAGCTTATATCGAAAGTCATTGAGTCACCAGCAGCCGAAATATTATTTATAGTAATTCCAGATGAATTTCCATCATAAGTCTTAGAATTAGGATCAGTACTGTTATTAAATTCTGTCTTGTTTCCCAAGTAATAAAGATTGGCTTGTCTGCCACCATGAGTTCCACCAGGATCTAAACCAGGGTCATTTGCTTCTTCCAGATCTACTATTTTGTGTGTATAATCAGTATTATTAGATTGATTGTCATCAATATGCCATATTGCAATGCCGCTAGTATTATCATCGGTTAAGCCCAAATATCCTCCTAACATCCAATCTAATCCTGCCTGATATCCATCATGGCCTATGTTTTCGAGCATGAAATATTCGTTAGTTTTACCAGGGATATTGATTATTTTTGTATTATAATTAGGGTGAGTGCTATGATATAGAGTCACTGAAGAAGAGCTGGATGAGATATTATCCGGCAGCTCAAATACTAGGCCATTATAATTTTTAGTATTTCTATACCAATTATAACACCAGCTTCCATCAGTATTGCTTTTGCTCCATGCAATTGGATGAACTGGGGTTGACCCCTGACTCTCTCCTGATTTATACCCCCACGACCCTCCACTCATTAAGCCAAAACTACCTATTCCTGAGCCTGTATAGCTAGTATCATAAAGATCAGGGAGACAAAAAATTGCATGTCCTAATTCATGAGCAATAATACCAATTGTTGCATCCCGTATCATATTGGTACCTTGTCTTTCTCCAAAAGTTGAGTATCCTTGATATCCACATTCCCCAATCGAATATCCATCGTGAATCGGACTGGGACTTAAACATGAAGCATGTCCCCAAACTCCAGGAACCTGACCAGATGCAGATTCACCACCAGCCACCAAGAACATAATCTGTAATTCTTGCTTACTTAAATAAGTGTCGGAATTATTATCATATTTTGAAAAATCAATGTAAGGATCCGCCTTTTTGAGAGCATCTGTAAACCAAGGTGTAGGTGAAACATCAGTGCTAAAGTTTGGATGATTACCACTAAGACTAACACTAATTATTCCGTCATTGGCTGTACCATGTGTTTCTTCGGCAGGATAGAGCATAAATTTCCCATATGAAACCTCCTGCCAATATTCATTAAGCTGCCCTGAACCATTGTCAAAAATCTTATTAGCCCAGCAATTCGTGTTACTCTTGAAGGACTGTTGTGCGAATGGGTCTCCAAAACTGGGCTGGGTAATACTTCCCTCGAATGTTATTTGAATGATAACCATATTGACCTTCAATCCACCACTTGAGACGGTTGTAGGTATAGAAGGTGCCACAAAGGTAGTACAATCTTCTCTTGCTATTGATTTAGTCTCTGTTCCATCCTCTACAATTCCACTCACAATGGCATATTTTTCATACTGCTCATAATTACAACTGTTCAGAGCAATAATTATAAAAGCCAAGAAAATTAATTGCGTATATCTTTTCATAAAAAAGCCATTTCTAGAATCCAATCCCTACACTGATGATGGTTGCACTATAGTCATCCGCTTCAGATTTGTACTTATGCCTGATCTTGCTGGTTTTCAGATGATAACTGGTTTTCAGATTCAAGGATTCCGTGATTGGTATGTTAAAAAGCAAAATGTATTGCATTGCAAAACCTTTGTAAAAGTTTGTTTCACAGAAGCTGCAAGTAAGTTCATCATTACCAAACCCATATCCTAGTCCTACATACTTCCAGAACAATCCTTTTTCCTCTTCTGAGCCAGTAGCTCCATAGCTCAGGTCATAAAAGGTCGTTTTTAATTTTACTTCTTCAGAAGTGTTTTTTAGTTTTGTTTCATAAGATTCAAAACCAAATCCCCAACGAATAAAACCTACATTGAGGCCCCAACCCTGAGTTTTATCTGCTTCTATTTTGTTTCCTGCATAATCTTCACCGCTAAATTTATTACTGTAGGGGATGGATAAATTGTAAGTGAGAGAATATGCCTGGGAGACCCCAATAAAAATAAAGAAGGTCAGAGCTATCAGCAATCTCATGAGATTCAAGATATTTTTAGAGAGATAAAGCTTCATTGATTCTATCGTTCTACAGAACTAAAAATGGTATATCAAATGCAAATTTTACGCCATTAACTTACAAAAACATGCCCTGTTGGGGGAGATCACGCAATAGTGAAGAGCTATCAACTTACTGATATAATTAAATTTATTTGTAGCGCCCCCCTTTTTACCCACTCTGGAAGACTTCGCATTTGAATATTAAGAGTTCGAGTCTCTCCACCCGCATTAGCTAGAGCAGGAGATTACATAAATATCGCAGCATTCATATTACTAAATTGCTCCACTTTTGTACCATTGAGTTTTCGATTTGTGGAATAACTAATTTTCATTGCTATTGGATTCCAACTCAACTCCCAGCCCATCGGCAAGGCGGTTAACGTAGGCATAATAGCCGGCAACCTGAACAATGTCCAGAATACCTTCATCGCTGAAACCAGCATTCCGCAACGATTGGACGTCAGCTTTTAACATGTTCCAAGGCTCTTTTGTAAGTTTAACTACATAATCCAACATAGTATTGTCCTGTTCGGATATATCTGCCTTTTTGTAATCCTTGATAAATTTGTCAACAAACTCAGTATCACCTGTAATTTTACGAAGTCCCGCTCCGTGATGTACTATTCAGTAATGACACTGGTTAACAGTAGAAACTACCACGGCTATCATCTCTCTGCGCTTTCGGGAAAGATCTTTACTGCCCTTCATCGCGGAACTGTACAACTCGTAGTGCCCCTTTAGCGTGGAAGTGTTAATACTGTGGATACGTAGTATATTGTCCACACCACCACTTGGATCTCGTAATTTGTCGTACCAATCTTTAAGTTCGTTTTCCGCTTCGTCTTCCGGAATCATTTTAATCCATGCCATGTTTTCTCCTCAACTCTACAGTTTTAATTCTCAATAATTTAACCTGTTCAATTTTAAAATTGACGGCAATCATACTTCTCCAGAACTTTCTGTTATTGTTTTAGAATAGTTCGGGTGGGTGTTTTTGGAGTTTTTCGTGAGGCTATTTCCGAAAATACTTTCGCAGCGGATATGTATAGGTACTACTAAAAAAGGCCTGTCAGATGATTTTTATATTCGGAGAAGTCAACGTCGAAGCAGTAATTCATAGTTTGGAAACGTTCCCGGAAGCGTGCCACTTCGTCAGCTACATTTCTACCGCGGACAGCCTCTGTGAACATTGCAGCAAATTCCCGGAAATCTTCCTCCTTCATACCGAAACGTGTCATTTCGGCAACGCCCATCCGCAGACCTGAACTTGAAGTGAAACTCTCGTCAGAAGGAATTGCCTGATAGTTTACGATGATATTGCTCTCTTCCAGTTCCTGAGCTACAGCACATCCCTGAGCATAACCGACAACCACAACGACTTGGTGGGTTTCTGTGTAGCCAACTTCCGGATCACCCTGGACTTCCAAGCCCTCAGCCTCAAGCGCCTTGGCAAAGGCTTTGGCATTTGCAATCACTTGCGGCTGATAACTGTCCTTAAAAGCATTCATTTCAATTGCTGCCATCAACAAGCCCAGCAAAGTGCCAAGGTGGTGGTTACTGACTGGTCCGGGAAATACGCGCCGCTCAATCGCTTTCCATAACTCATACTCCGGAACTCCTTCTTCGTACCTGGCTCCAATTACTCCACGCTGTGATCCATAAAAAGTCTTGTGTGTTGAACCGGTAATGATGTCTGCACCCTCAGCATAGGGATCCTGGAAATGTGGTCCAATCAAACCAAGAACGTGCGCCATATCGTACATAATGACTGGCCTTGATGTTTTTGTTTCAAGCATTTTTGTTATTTCCGCAACCGGTTCTGGATGCAAAATCATACTCTTTCCAAGGATTATCAGTTCCGGATTAAAGCGGTCAAGCAGGTTTGCGGTTTCATTCAGATCAATACTATACGGATTGTCCTCCAATACCGGAAAATTGATTACCGAGTATTTTTCTGTAACTGGATCTTTGGAAATATAATCCCGTAACGCACCCATTGGTTGAGAACTAAGATGACCACCCTTTCCGATGTGATTGTTCATCACCAGAGGAATCCGGCGCGGTTCGCTGCGTCGATCTGTCCTGTTAATAAAATCAACAAGAGCGCTGAAAATAGTCATATTCGCCATCTGACCACTAATGACCCGTGTCTCTACCAAAGGGTAGCCCAGAAATTTCTGCATTTCCTCAACTAGTCGATCCTCAGCCCAGGCGATGAATTCGGTTCCTTGATAGTAAAATATTTCCTGTTCGAAAGCCGCCAACAGTTCCTTATGTTCTGCGTAACGACCACAGGGATCGGTTACCTGAAGCAGACGCACGAGAGAAGACTGAGTCATTTCTGAAGGAATCAGGTTAATACAACGCCGTTGTCGCCACTCGTGATTCTCCAGACTTTTCTTCAGTAACAGGCTAACCTGTTCATGAGAAGTGGCCGGTGTATGTGCGTCACTTTTTGTTTCCCAATCACCTGGAATTGCCCGGAAGTACGGCGGTGCCTCCGAACGTCCATGCCAGCGGACCAAATGTGAACGAAGACGCCGCCCTCTGACTTCGACCTCCAGTTCCTGTTCTGCAGGTATTTCCGAGTCAATATAAGCCAAAGCGATTGCTCTTCGATCCTGTTCATCGGCGATCTGCATAGTCGCGCCTTCGCCCTCAAATTTCCAGTAGGGCACCATCGTCCCGCTTGTGATAAAACCCACCTTTTTCCCAGCTAAAAACACTGAATCACCCTGACGAGTAATGCCCTTGTCTTGCAGAGCAAGAGGTAAAAAACGACGCGGCATCACTGTGGATGGTTTATACTGCCCCATCCGGATTTTGCGAATCTCCTCGAACTGCGCCCGCAAAGCTTCACGTCCCACAAAATCACCTTTTCGTCTGGAAAAACTCACTGCAACTGAAGTGAGCGGAAAAGCAAACGCCGGAATCTCTTTGCCTTCCGGATCTAAGCCAAATTCATGACCATAAAGCGGCATACCCGCTTCTAGTCGTAAAGTATCACGTGCTCCCAAGCCTGCCGCGACTACCCCCCTGTCCTTGCCTGCTTCCTCAATACGAGACCAGATTGCCTCCATCTTTTCCGCAGGTGCAAACAATTCAAAACCAATTGGTTCACCTGTATAACCAGTGCGTGCCAGTAAAACTTCTGTGCCTAGAATAGTTATTTTGGAGAGGCTGTTACGGAAAGTTTCGGGCATCGTGCCGTCACGTTTTATCTCAGAAAGAATACGAGCGGAAAGAGGTCCCTGAAAGGCAATCATCGCAACTTCTAGCGTTTCATCATATAAGCTTACATCAAAAGATTCCGCGTGTTCCTGAAAATGTTTCCAGTCCTTTTCACGGTTGGAAGCATTGACCACCAGAAAATATTCATCTCCCGGATGATAGAGGTAAGCATCATCAAGCAAACCACCATTTTCGTTAGGAATCAAAGTGTACTGAGCCTGCCATGTATCAAGCGACTCTACGTTATTGGT
>ENA-UZWY01000228-UZWY01000228.1-metagenome-genome-assembly--contig:-Day-2--50m-contig-228_pt1 | contig 14966 bp, 10 predicted proteins | sample MGYA00260341_ERZ794901 | MGnify/ENA metagenome assembly ERZ794901 | reverse complement strand
CGCAAATCACTTCCCTTGATATTTATAAGCTTGTTTTTCGGCGGACTGATTTCCCCGCCATTACTTCAGGCACGCCCATCGGTAGGAGTTCTTTCTGTAAATATTCACTATCCCTCAAAGGGACTGAATTGGCTGGGACTTTATCTTCAGGAAGAGCTTTCCCTACAGTTACAACTTGCTGATCGATTTTCAGTCATTTCACCGGATTCTATGTACCACTGGAATCGGCGTCTAAATAACTCCGGTCAGTTGAAGTCAAGTTCTACTGAATTTATAAATTCAGAAATTTCACAACTAAAACCAGACAAACTTATTACATTATCCATACAGAAAGTCCTCAACAAACTTTCTGTCACTTGGAGTATCCATAGTTTCGGAGAAACGAACTCCTTTCAAAAAATACAAAACATTCATTCCTGGATCACTCCGGACAAACTGATTGACTCTCTCTTGCAGGATCTTAAAAAAGGAGATAAATTATTCAGTGATCTTACATATTTCCCTTTAGGCTACACTTGGGAAGGAATTCGGAGTTTTTATCAGTGGAGGCTCAAATCAGTTCCAGCAACCAATTCTTCTGCTTGGGAAGAGCATAAAGGTGAGTTGGAGGCGCTTATATTGAGTTACCCTTCTATGGCGGCTTCAATCCGATATTACAGAGCAGTTTTACTCATTATCGAAAGCAGCATGATGCGGCCAGCCCATGTTCCTTCTTTGAATTCCGCTGAAACAGATATTTTGGCGGTTATGAAAGTTCATCCTGGAAATAGTGCACACCACAGCTTACTCTCCCTTTTACACTACCTGCGTAAAGAACCATTATTTGCTAAACAGCAGGCAAACATTGCCAACAAGATTAATCCCGGAAACGGTTTGGCTTTAATCCTTTATGGTCTTACTATTGGAAAAACCCCTCAAGCAGGTGCCTCATACATTAAAAAAGGACTCCGGCTTTATCCTTTTGTAGCCGAGCCGAGCCCGTACGGTTGGCAGCCTTATCACGTACTTGTAAAAGATTTAGAACCGTGGCTTATTGCATCAATTTCTCAAAATGCAGCGAATTATGAACAGTTGATGCAATCTGGAATGGAGAGTTATAACTCACGACTCTGGTCAGAAGCACGTCAATCTTTTGAAGATGCGTCTGTTCTTGAACCGTCACTTCCCGAACCGTTGCTAGGGCTGGCACAGCTGAAATTGGCCCAGCAGGATTTGCAAACTGCATTCTCACTACTTGCTAAACTGAGAAAGAAATTCCCCAGACATGTTGAGATAAATCTATATTTGGGTTATGCTCACGAGAAATTAAAACACCACGAAAAAGCCGAATCTCTGTATCGTGAAGTGCTTCACCTGAATCCGGAGCACCATAAGGCACTACTGAGGCTTGGAGCAGTTCTTATCAAACTTGGAAAACGGGAGGAAGCTCGTAGTTTTTTAGAAAGTCTTACTAAAAAATATCCGATGTACACAGTTGCCTGGTGGAATCTTGGAATTATCTATTATCAACTTGGAGAAATTGAACTGGCAGAATCCGCATGGGAAGAATCTCTACGGCTTGAGCCGGATAATAATCAAGTGAGGGTACGTCTTGAACAACTTCGGGCAGAATTGTTTTGACGCCTAGTCTCACTTAATTATTATTTATTAATATTTTTCATTTAGGCTTCACTATTGCAACTTTAGATAATAGCTGAGTTGTTTATGCTGATAAATAATTGTTATTCAGGAATACATCATAATATAAATTTTATTTATAATAATAATAACAATAGTTTATATAACGTGTGGCAATCATTGACTGTAGACATATAATCCTCGTCGAGGAGGTATATTTTGCAATTGAAGATGCGCATAACGACGATAGCAAATAAAGAAGTTTAGCTACATATCTGTAGCAAACTGTCTGAAGATTCATTGTATGAGTTTGTTTTAAGAATTCAGTTAACAAACTAAAATGATAAACTGTTTGGAATAATTGTTAATATACTGTACTTTAACTTGAAAATAATATATCATACTTTGATTTAGAGAACAAAAAAATTACTTTTCAATTTTTAGTCCATAGATTCTCACGCGGGACGGTGCAGGAGAGTCTACAAAATCAATCAGAACAGAAGTAGGAATTGAACATGAAAAATATAATAATTTTACTAATATCTGTCTTTTTTTCTGTCCAGGTTTCAGCTCAAACCCAAGAAGTTTTACCGACAGATGAGACTTCCAAAACAAATTTGGCAGGCCAATATATTTATGCTGATTCGTACTTTAAGAAATCCAAGACAGGTGTTGCTTTGAAGAATGGACTCATGCTTCCTTTCTTTTACGGGTGGCGTTATGTAGTCTACAACACAGAAAAGTTTTTTATTGGTGGTACTGGATTTACAGGTCAAACTGGTGGACCAACTGAAACTGGAACTATGTCACTTGGTGGATTAACGGCTGGTTATGATTTTACCATATTTGATGACATTTATGTGGACTGGGGCTTAACAGCTGGAGGTGCGGGTGGAAAATCGAATGATGGAACTACCACCACAGATGAAGGTGGTGTGTTCGTAGAACCGTGGTTTGGATTTAATCACAAAATTGGAGAAAATACTGACTTTAATTATTCTTTTTCATATTTTATGATGCCTAACAGTGCTGCATATGACGGCAAACCTGCATTCAATCTTCGTATTGACTTCATTATTAATTAGGTCCACTTCATGACAATGCGGCTTTGTTTTTTTTTTAAATAGCACAAGATCCAGAATTTACTGCTTTGCCTCTCTGACTCATTCATGCGTTTTTTTTGGCATCATCTGAGTTCTTTTAAATAATCCAGTCAACGTTTTGTGTTTTGTGGTTCTCTGAAGTCTTAGCTATGGTAAGCTCAACCTTGCTACCCTTGCATTCATTCGATTAATTTGTGTAGTACGCAAATATCCTCAATTAAATCCCCTCTGACATTATTTGTATTACTGAAGATATCGCTTGTAATCATTTGTAGTTAAAAGATGAGCGGGCTAAACACATGTAAAATATGTCTTTCTATCCAAGCTATCCGCTTTTATGAGGGAGTTCCGCTAATTAGTTCAATCGTTATTTTTTCAGGAACGGTAATCGCCGGAAACACATTTGTTATTTGGCGTGATGTGGTCAATGTTGCTGCAAGACTGGAAAGCTGCAGAGTAAGAGGTAAAATTCACATCTCTGAAATATCCAAAGATTATCTATTTATAACTTAAATAATCAGGAGAAAGTAGAAGGGAAGCTTTATATGCATCCAGCAAGGGAAAATACAGGAAGCAGCACTAAAGGGGATAGCAGTTTATTATTTGTTGAATAATTTGGGGAAGTGTAAACAGTAAATACGCTGCTTGAGCGCTAACATAATAAATTACAGCAAAACAAAGGAAAACCCGATCAGCATTTATTTCTTGTAGGAAAGTTGATGCGGTTTAGCGTTCCTTTTAGATTAACTTTAATAGTCTCACCGCACTGAAATGAGCGTAGCAAAGTACCAAAGTTGCTGATTTCATCTTTGAGAGCAGGGGAAGGCGTGAGTTCTATATTAAGATCAATTAATGACATCCGCGGACGTTTCTCATTGAGACGAATTGTTCCTTCAATCATACCATCAAAAGATCCTTTTATTTGAATCTTCCTAACGGCAATTAAAGGCCCCAGTTGCAGGTCAAACAGCACCTCTGAAAAATCAAGATCCGGAAGTTGTATGCCAAGCAGATATCCACCTCCAGAAATACGGATTTCTGCATCTATCAACCTACCCTGTAGGTTGCCTTCAGGAAACTGGGCTTGTTGGCTCTGCAGGGCATTTATATTTTCAATTTGAGATGACAAAGAAAGCCTGCCGGAAACAAAGGCATATGGTAATGCGGCAATTAGCGGGACTTGTTCAATTTTAACTCCTGTAAGAGTAATGTCGAACATTTTCCGGGATCGCAAATCAGTATAAACCTCGATTGTGCCTCCATGGAGTTGTCCAAGTATTTTGGCTTTTCCGGAAGTTATAAGCGGAACAAAAAGCGCCTCCACATTTTTGATAATAAGCAGTCGGACATCCGGGGTTGCTGCCAGCCATCTAGGAGTTCGCAAGGCAATTTCGGGTGTACTGACTTTTAACCAACTTAACTCTAAAGCTTCAATCTCAACAGGGATTCCTGTTTGTGTTGTCAAACGTAACTGAATCGCGTTCGCGATTGATTTACCGGGGAAATTCTCCTTAAAACCCCAAAAAGCCAGCACAATGACAAGTAGCAATCCTATTATAAATAATAACAACCGTTTTAATAACCGCATTTGCCTCATCCTTCCTGTTGCTTGTGTACCTGAAAAGAGGCACGTACCTGCCGATTTCCTGGGCTGATACTGATGCTCAAATGTGAAGTCCTTAAAACAGGCCGATGGTTTTCCAACTGATATAGCATAGTCAAAAGTTGATCCAGTTTAAGTCTGTCCAAACCTACTTTGACACCTTCTGTCCCTTTTTGAACATTGGTCAGTACATTAAGTTGTAAATTATCCTGAATCTCAAGGGAGCGGGCGACATTTTCAACAAAAGAACTGAGAGCCTGCGTCATTACAGGGGCGGTTGGGGTTCGCCGTAGCTGATCCCACTCATTCGAATGTGAACGGATTTTCTTAATTTGAAGTTCCTGCTTATCAAGTTGCAGTAGCAGGTTGTTTTGCTGAAGGTTGAGCTGTTGCATTCCCCACATTCCTGCCAGCACAAAAACCAGCAGAAACATAAAAGAGACAAGAAGCTGCTCCCTCATCGAAATTTCAGGCATGGAAAAAGTTTATTGAGGAGGGTGTAAATCAGTCACGTTCGCTGAGAGTTATATATTCCCGCTTAGTATGCCCTGTATAAATCTGGCGTGGTCGTCCAATCTTTGAGATACCGTTCCGCATTTCTAGCCAATGTGCTATCCAGCCTGGCAGACGTCCAATAGAAAAAAGCACGGTGAACATGTCTGTAGGAAAGCCCAGTGCTTTATAGATGATTCCACTGTAGAAGTCCACATTTGGATATAGATTACGCTCAATAAAATATTCATCTGTCAGGGCTGCTTCCTCAAGTTGTTTGGCGATATCCAACAACGGGTCGGCTGTCCCAAGCAGGGCCAGAATTTTATCACAGTAGCCTTTTAGAATGGTAGCTCGAGGATCAAAGTTTTTATAAACACGATGTCCGAAGCCCATTAAACGGAAATTGGAATCTTTGTCTTTGGCCAATTTAACAAATTTTTGTACGTCTCCACCGTCCTTGTGAATTTGCTGCAGCATTTCCAATACGGCTTGATTTGCTCCGCCGTGTAAAGGTCCCCAAAGTGCCGCGATTCCGGTTGAAATTGAGGCAAACAGGTTCGCCTCACTGCTGCCAACTAACCTGACTGTGGATGTTGAACAATTCTGTTCATGATCTGCATGTAAAATAAAAAGTACGTTCAGGGCTTGCACAAATTCTGGTGGGACTTCGTAATTTGTTGTAGGTACTCCAAACAACATATTTAGAAAGTTTTTAGCATAAGTAAATTCGTTTATCGGATAAACAAAGGGCTGGCCGATATTTTTTTTGTATGACCAGGCTGCAATAGTAGGTAGTTTACCCATCAAACGCCAAATTGCCAAATCTACCGCATCACTATCGGTTGCACTGAAATCAGGATAGAATGTGGAAAGTGCACAGACGATGCTTGAAAGAATTGCCATTGGATGTGCGTCCTTAGGAAAAGCCTGATAAATATGACGTACATCTTCGTGCAACAGAGTGTGCTGTTTAACATTGTATTCAAAGTCGTCCAACTGTTGAATTGAGGGTAATTCACCGTAAATCAATAAATAACTGACTTCCAGGAAATTTGACTTTTCCGCAAGTTGTTCAATTGGATAACCTCGATAACGCAAGACACCCTTCTCTCCATCAAGGAATGTGATACCACTTTCACAGGATCCTGTATTGACGAATCCTGGATCAAGAGTTATAACTTTTGTTTGCGAACGCAGTTTACTAATATCAATGCCTATTTCACCTTCGCTGCCCTTAATTAGAGGGAGATCAACAGATTTTTGATTGACTTCAAGTTTTACTGAATCTGACATGGTGTCACCATTTTTAAATAAATGTTGTATGTAGTAGAAATGATTTTACCTACCCCCTGCCGACAGGGTACCATATCTGAACCAAAGAGCAAGATATTCAACCTAACAATTTATGATTTTTAATGAATGGTTTTGTGGATTTGAAGGAGAGAATATCCAGAATTTCTACTGTTCTATAATCGTGTCTTCTGGTCTTTCAGGCATATCTTGAGTCTTAATCTTACTCTGCAGCCAGTATTTAATCGCATTTCTGCTACTCGGAATCAGCAGGACAAAACCGACTGTGTCTGTTAAAAACCCTGGAGTGAGAAGTACAAGTCCGGCTATTCCAATTAACAACGCGTCAAGCAGTTCTGCAGACGGCATACGTCCTTCTCGCAAACTTTCCTGTATCCTGAATAAGGTTTGTAATCCCTGAATACGGGCTAAATATGCACCTAGAAATCCAGTAAATACTACCAGGGCAATTGAAGTGAATACTCCGAAAACTGAGCCTATTTCTATCAACAGATAGATTTCGACAACAGGGATAATGGTAAATGCGAGAAACAACTTTAATAACATAAGGCGAAGACTCTGTTGTCTGTCTTAAGTAGGTCCGAAAAAATCATAAAGAATCTGAACTAACCGGTGTTATGCTGAATCTGTTAATTCCGGAAATTGCCTGTTGTCCGCTGGCTTGACGTCCGATCACTCTCCAGTAGAGTTGATTTGTCTCTTTTACTCTCATTAATCCCATCGCCATTCCCGGCAGTTCACCCGCCAGCGGAACCAGTTCCTTGTCAGCAATCCAGCGGTTACCCTGAGGCAAATCAAAATATGATCCTGAGTCTTCAAATTTTTCATCTACACCTACCTGAATCTTGAACTCACTGAAGGCCAGACTGTCCCACTGGAAAAGGAAGAGTCCATTTTCTTCAAAGGTAAATTTGTCAGTCGGTAAAAGCAGCTTAATGTCACTTAGCTTTATTACGTTTGATTTAGTAATATTATTGTTTTCCTTCAGTTCTTCAATATTGTTTTCAGGATCAACTGTTGCAATTATTTGGTAATTACCCAAAAGTTGATCATCCGGAAGAATGTATTCCAAGTCGAAAGTTATTACTTCTCCTGGAGCCATTACTCGTGTACTGGGCATGGCAATTACAGATTTCCGCATCGGTTGTTTGACATTGTAATATTGAATCTTTGCAGCAATGTCCTTGACAATATCTCCACCGGCATTCATTAAATTAAGACGTAACCTGAGCTTTTCACCACGGAGTGCGTGCTTTGGCAGAATCTGCACTGATTCCCAGCGTAAATCCGGTGGATCAAATTTCAATGGAGATATGATGCGTTTTCCTGAAACTACAACTCCTGAAGCAATTTGAGTTTTGGCAGTTTCAACATCCTGCGGAGATGCGATGAAGAAATAACGCTCATCTCCCGGGGTGGTGTTAACTAGAATACGTTTGAAATTCGCATCCCAAATTCTGACTGAAATTTGATAACGGCCTGCATTTTCCAAGGAAATTTCATGCAACACCCTTGCTGTGTCACCTGCCTGAATGGTGTAGATTTTACGGTACCGCTTTGTTTTTAGCTCCTGTGCGTTTACTTTAATTTTAATCTCAACACCGATCTGTTTTTGTGCGGAACCTTGATTGACAATAGCAGTTTGAACTAATTGATTTTCACCATGTTTAGGACAGTCAGGAATAGTCATGGATTTAAGAATTGAATCCGGAGAGTCAATACTCATGTCGGGACCATCTGGCAGGGGGCATGTTTTAGAAAGTACAATTGCGATGATTTTCAGTCCAGGAGACTGATTTGCCGGGGACAAGTTTGGTAAAAGTAAAAATATAATCCCGAAAAACATTAGTTTTAGCTGTGATATACGGGACATTTTTTACGAGGGAATTCGGTTTGTTAATTTTCTGTTCGCTTATTTTGAAACAAAAGCTTCTTCAACAGGAAACGATTTCTTAAAGAATCACTGAAACATGCATGATTCATACACTTGATGTTTTGATGCAGGCTGAAAAATAAAACATTGCTGAAATTCTACCAGTTTCGGAATTAAATACTTTATGAACAAATTGTCAACTCTTCCAGAGAAAAAATTAAGACGAGGGTCTAACTTACTTTAAGCAGAGCATGTGCCTCACTTTCATTGCTGTTTTGCAAATGGAACCAGTCACTACTGTTTTGTTCAAATTTTTCATGTGCCGAACAGTGAATTGCTCCTAGTTGATCAACCTGCACAATGCTGATAAGGTGCAAACGTACCATTTCCAGGATTGACATGAAAGTTACAATAAACCAGATTCTAGCTTGGTTACTTTCAAAAAGTTCTTCAAAAAGGCAGTGTTGTTTTTTTCCGAAAAGTTCAATTAGTTCTTCAATACGGTCTTCTATTCGTACAGTTTCTGCCTCAATTATTAATCTAGAAATTTTTGGAATCCGCTTCATCACACGCTCAAAGGCTTCCATCAGTGCAGCAACTGAGATATCCTCAAATTCATGGTCAGCTTCCTCAGTATCCCCGACCAGTTCTACATTTTCCGGACGTTGAAAAACGTCACGTCCTAAAATATCTAGCGAACTTAGTTCAAATGCTGCGTCTTTATAATGCTGATATTCCAGTAAACGACGTCGTAAAATCTCTTCCGGATCTTCTTCTTCAAACTCTTCAATCTCAACCGGAGACTTGGGCAGCAAACTACGTGACTTAATCAAAATCAACATAGCTGCAATTTCTAAAAATTCACCTGCTAAATCTAGATTGATCGATTGCAGTTTTTCCAGGTACTCCAGATAGGACGAAGTCAATTCAGAAAGACGTACCTCTGCAATTGAAACTTCTTTTTTGCGTATGAGATGCAGTAGCAAATCAAGCGGTCCTTCAAACAAAGGGATCTTGATTTCCAGAGGATTTTCCGGATTAGGAAAAATTGTAGATAACTCTATGTTATTTGAATGAAATTCCATTGTTTCCATACTCATCCATGAGTGGAGGTTAGGGCTTTTTATTCCGTGACACTCTCTGCTTTATCAGAAAGTTCAGGAAGCCCCATATCTTCCAGCACTTGATTGGAGACTTTGTTTAGTTCTTTTGCTTTTTTGAAACGGGAACTGGCACGTTTATTAACTTTTTCCAAATCTGCTTTTGTCCGGATGATGGTTGGACGTATAAAAATCAAAAGGTTAGTTTTTTCAAATTGATCTTTCTTGCTGCGAAACAACCAGCCTAGCAAAGGTAAATCCCCAAAACCTGGAATTTTGTTCTGATCGCGTGCAATTTTTTCCTTGATCAAACCACCAAGCACTATAATCTCTCCATCTTCACCAATTACGGAGGTTTTGATGGTACGCTTAAAAATGGTAATTGCTTCTGCGCCTGGGTTCACAACATCACTGGACTCCTGAGCAATATCAAGCCTTATACTATTTTCTCCACTGATCTGCGGTTTAATTTCAAGTTTGATACCAACTTCCTTATATTGATATTCTTTTGTGGTAATATTACTCGCGCTGGTCACAGTTTTTGGTGAAACCGGTACTACAGAGACAACATTAATATTTGGTACTTCACCATCCTGGGGATTGTTGATAATCATTAATTGCGGATTTGCGAGGACATTTACATCATTGTTGTTTTGGACTGCTTTTACAAATGCGCCGAAACTAAAAAATTCTTTGCCTCCAATACTGATTGTATTGCCGTTCAATACGCCTATAGTAGAACTTTCTGCAGCAATTGCACCCGTTCCTCCTGATGTGGCGTCTCCGGTGAAGGCGCCTCCGGTAGGGAATCCACCGGTAATAATTCTATTATTGTTAGTGGCTCCTGCGGCTTTCCAGTTGATACCTAAATCTAAACTTTTTGAAAGCGAAACTTCCATCACCAGCGCTTCCACATAAACTTGCATTCTTGGTACATCAAGCTCAACTATAATCTGATCCAGAGTTTTGAAGGCAAGAGCTGGAGCAAATATCAAGAGAGAATTTGTCGCCTCATCTGCACTTATTGAAATCTCAGACTGTTTTCCTGAATCTACAGTTTTGGTCTGTGCTTTAGCTTCGACTAGAGGCTCTTCATCATTTCGTGCAACCTCGGTAATTTTTCCTGTGACTTCTTTTAGCAGGATAGCCATGTCTTTTGCAACTGCATGTTGCAGATGATAAAGTTTAAAATTACTTTGAGTTTTTCCACTGTCCTGATAGACATCGAGTTGTTCAACCAAGGATAGTATAATCGCTATCTCAACCCGTCCAGCAATAATTATAAGGGAATTCAGACGCTCCTCTTCTATAATTTTAACAGGACTCGCCTTGGCAGTATTTCCTTCACCTTTTCCTGCAACCACACGATCTGCGAATATTTTTGTCAGCAGATTCGCCATCCGTTTGGCTGATGTATTTTTGAGCGGAAGTAATTTTAGTTGTGTCTCTCCGGAAGCTCCCTGCTCTGTATCAAGTTTTGAAATCAACTGAAGAACTCTATCGGTTGCTAAACGATCCGCTATGATAATCAGTGCATTCAGTCGTGGTTCAGCAATTATTTTAACCGGACTGCCAGAGGTGGTTTGTCCTTCACCTTTGCCGGCAACCACTTTATCTGCGAATATTGTAGAAAGCAACGGCGCCAGTGTTTTGGCTGAAGCATGGTTTAATTGCTGCATCATTATTTGACGATTCCCGCGCGGAATATCAAGTTGATCGACCAGATCAATGATTTGCTGAGTTGTTACTGGGTTAGCAATAATTATCAGTGCATTAAAAGGTGCAAAGGGTACTATTTTGATTGAAGTTGTTTTAGGAAAAACAGTCGTAATGAGCGGAACCAGCTTTGCAGCATCAGAATATTTCAGTTCATGAATAGTCGTTTTAGCACCTTCAACCGGCACATCAACTTGTTCAATTAACTCAATAATCTCTTTCGTGGTATTACTGTTTGCGATGATAAACAATGAATTCAAACGAGTCTCAATCAGTAGTTTGAATTTAGTCGCCTTGCCGTTCCGCACTAAATTTGAAAACAATTCAGAAACTGTTTTGTGAATTTCTGTAACATCGTTGTGTATAATTTGCTGTAAAGTGACAATCTGCTCCACACCTTCCGGTGCAGAAGTGTCTAGCATATCAATTAGTTCCACGATGCGGCTTACGTTGGATTCAACATCGATTACAATCAACATGTTCATTGGCTCATAAACGAGCAGGACTCCTGTCTTGGAAAAAATGGGCTGTAATGTTGCCTGTATTCCCTTAAGGTCTGCATGAAAAATTGGAATCAGGCGCATGACATAGTTCCCGCTTTTTGCGCTGATTTTTCCACCGTCATTTGAAATCGGTAAACGGGAGAAACGAGCGTCTGCAGAAGGAAGTATTTGCACTACTTTACTATCTTTTTTACGTACCATTGCCAATCCCTGACTGGCGAGTATTTTTTCGAAGAAGAAAAAAGCGTCTGCAGGAGTTACTTTGAAATTACGCGGGGCAGTAATTGACATTTGCCCGCGCATATTCTTTTCTTCATAAACAAAAACTGTTCCGGTTTTTTCCGAAATTATTTTGATGAATTCTTTGAGGATGATTGTTTGAGGCAGGTTTATGCTAACCTTTGAACCACTGATTTTTTTAGCCGCCTGTAGCTCAAAAGGTTGATAAACATTAAGAAGTAAGAGGCTCAGTAAAATTAATCCGGACAAGCAGGGACGTTTCCAGAACGGCTTCGATTTAGAACTAAAAAAGAAAATCATGTAGGTGTGTTATTAGAATACTTTGAATTTCAGGATAGATTGTTTTTTGAATTTAGTATCCAGTCTGCCCGATCCAAATCTGCAGAAGTAGTGATTTTTATATTTTGTGGTTCGCCTTCAACGGTTGCAACCCTGCCTCCGCTTTTTTCAACTAATGAAGCGTCGTCAGTAACTGTCCAGTTGTTTGCTACAGCCTGCATTGAAGCATCCTTTAATAACTCAGTACGAAAGCCCTGAGGTGTCTGAACTGCAAATAATTCACTACGCTCTACAACTTCAGTTTTTTCCTTTGTAACCCTGCGAATTGTGTCCACCAGTGGTATAACCGGAATTACTGCTCCATGCTCAAGGGTCGCTGCCAAAATACTGTCTATTAATTCTGTACTGCAAAACGGACGTGCACCATCATGCACCAGCACAAGTTCCGGAACTGGTTTTTCCTGCAAAACCCTCAGCAAAGCATTATGTACTGAGTCTTGACGGCGCTTTCCGCCTTCAACCAAAATAACTTCTTTTGGGATAATTCTTTCAAAAACACGGCGATCCTGAGAAGCAACTGTCAAAAAAATCTTCCGAATTCCTGTGTGTTTTAAAAATGGTTCAATACTAAACTCAAGTATTGTACTTGTTCCTAATGGAAGAAGCAATTTATTGTGTTGCTCCCCCATGCGGGATCCTTGACCTGCCGCAACAATCACTGCAACTGCATCCACGTTAGTTATTCATGCTGAAAGTGTAAATGTTGATGGTTTCACTGAAAGTCTGAAATCTTGATGATATTAGTTTAGCATCTTCTATCAGATTTCTCGCTTCGTGCCAAATGTCATGGCTTTCGGACTTTTTAGAGGTTAATCAAGATCGATAACGACATCAGTTGGAAAACGTATATTTCAAATATCTCAACTGCTTAGGCTAAGAAATATTGCTGCTAAAAGTCCAGATAAAACGAGTAAATATTTTAATGTTACAAATTGAAAATAATATCAGACTTGTAAAAAAGATAACACAAACTAAACTATGTAAGGAGGGTATAGAGGGGGCTCACTTATTTATGTGAGTAAAGTAAGGTGAAGGACCAACATTAATAAATAAAGACGCGTGGGAAAACCCAACAAACTGAACTTCTGGAAAACAGGGGGCTATTTATTTCAGTCAAGACGATTCCAGAACTTTGGTTCCAAATCGTCTTGCAAAAATTGGCTGGACACTTTACTTGGCAAAACCTGCGGGCTTATACAGGCTGATAGGATTTCCAGTCGGAATACCTATACTGATTGTTTTGATGGTTTCGAATTATATTTGTCAATAATTAATTAACTAATTTTACTAAGGAAGTAGAAATATGTCTGAAAAAACAGCATTCATTGGACTCGGCGTAATGGGTTATCCTATGGCGGGATTCTTAGCCAAAGCCGGTCACAAAGTTACAGTCTATAACCGCACAACCGTAAAAGCTGAAAAATGGGTAAAAGAATACGGTGGTGAGTTGGCATTAACACCTGCAGGAGCAGCAAAAGGCGCGGATTATGTCTTTGCCTGCGTGGGTAACGATGATGATCTGCGTTCGGTTACAACAGGAGATGATGGCGCCTTTTCTGGAATGGCTTCCGGAACAGTCTTTGTGGATCACACCACTGCATCAGCTAAAGTCGCCCGTGAACTTGCGGATGCTGCGCTTAAATTGGAATGTGCTTTTCTTGATGCTCCTGTTTCAGGAGGTCAGGCCGGCGCAGAAAATGGAGTGCTGACCGTAATGGTTGGCGGTGACGAAGAAAGTTTTGCAAAAGCAGAGCCTCTCATAAGCAATTACGCCAAGATGATAAAGCTTCTGGGGCCGGTTGGTTATGGTCAATTGACAAAAATGGTTAACCAAATTTGTATTGCCGGAACAGTACAGGGTTTGTCGGAAGGTATTCATTTTGCCAAAGCAGTCGGACTTGACGTGGAGCAGGTGATCGAAACAATCTCAAAGGGTGCTGCTCAATCATGGCAAATGGAAAACCGTTACAAAACTATGAATGAAAATTTTTTTGATTATGGTTTTGCCGTTGATTGGATGCGAAAAGATTTGGGAATTGCACTTGAGGAAGGCCGTTCCAACAAGGCACATTTACCTGTTACTGCACTAGTGGATCAATTTTATTCAGAAGTTCAGGCACTCGGTGGAAGCCGTTGGGATACTTCAAGTTTGATTGCCCGGTTGGAATCAATGAATAAGCAGAAAAAAAATTAAATAGTGGAGAAAAGGTTGAATATATTTGAAGGAAAAGTCCTTATAGACGGTAACTGGCAAGATCCTCAGTCCGGAGAAACACTGCCGGTAATGGATCCTAGTGACGGTAGCGAGTTTGGAAGAATTGCCAGCGGTTCAGCCATTGATATTGATCGTGCAGTTCAGTCTGCACAAACTGCGATGGAAGGTGAATGGGGGAAAACTATTCCTGTTGAGCGTGGTCGACTGTTGCACAAGTTAAGTACGCTGATTTTGGAACACGAAGATGAGTTGACAGAAATGGAAGCTCGTGATGTAGGAAAACCATTAACTCAAGCCCGTGTAGATGTAAGGGCCTGCGCACGGTATTTTGAGTTTTACGGTGGTGCCGCGGACAAGGTGCATGGTGAAACTATTCCTTATCTTGAAGGCTATACTGTGCTGACGCTCCGTGAACCACACGGTGTGACCGGACATATTATTCCCTGGAATTATCCGCTTCAAATTATTGGCCGCACAATCGGTGGGGCTTTGACAATGGGTAATTCCTGTGTACTTAAACCAGGTGAAGAAGCTTCTCAAACTGCGTTGATGGTCGGGGAATTAGCCAGACAAGCAGGATTCCCTCCAGGAGTTTTCAACATAGTTCCCGGACTTGGCGAAGAAGCAGGAAATGCTCTCATACATCATTCCGGAGTTAATCATCTTTCTTTCACAGGTTCCACTGAAGTCGGAGCTTTGGTTCAACAGGCTGCAGCAAAAAACGCAGTTCCGGTTACATTGGAACTTGGTGGAAAATCACCACAAGTCGTTTTTGCGGACGCTGATTTGGAAAAAGCGCTGCCTTTTCTGGTAAACGCCAGTATACAAAATTGCGGACAAACCTGTTCTGC
>ENA-UZWY01002647-UZWY01002647.1-metagenome-genome-assembly--contig:-Day-2--50m-contig-2647_pt1 | contig 15016 bp, 20 predicted proteins | sample MGYA00260341_ERZ794901 | MGnify/ENA metagenome assembly ERZ794901 | reverse complement strand
ATATCCTGAATTTGCTCAAAAAAACGGAATTCAAGGAAGAGTGTTTGTTCAATTTATTATTGGAAAAGACGGTAATATCAGTGATATTAGAAGTCGTGGACCCCACGGTTCATTAGAAAGAGCAGCTGAAAGAATTATAGAGAAGCTTCCAAAAATGACGCCGGGTTATACAAATGGATTACCGGTTAGAGTACCATTTAGTATACCAATTACATTTAATTTAAGATAACTAAACCATAGGAATATCTTATTTTTCAATTTTATAACCAAACAATGCCTTTATTAGCAACGGACTATACTCCTCCATTCCTTTTTAAGAACAGACATTTTAATACTATTTACAGTTCATTATTTCGAAGAATAGAACCTGTTAGTTTTAAACGAAAGCGCATAGAAACATCAGACGATGATTTTTTAGATATTGACGTTATTGAGAATGGAAGTAAGAAAATAGTAATATTATGTCATGGTCTTGAGGGAAGTAGTGACTCAAAATATATACAGGCTACAGCTAAATTATTGTCTAAAAATGGTTATTCAATCGCTGCGATGAATTACCGTTTTTGCAGTGGAGAAATTAATCGCCAGCTGATCACATATCACAGCGGGAAAACGGATGATTTACATGCTGTGATTAATTATGTGCTTCCACATTATGATTCTGTTTATTTAGTTGGTTTTAGTTTAGGAGGAAACTTAATTTTAAAATATAACGGAGACGGCTTATTTAATTTAAGCTCAAAAGTTAAGGCTAGTGTAGCTATCTCTGTTCCAGTTGATCTAAAGGGTTCGTCGATAGCATTGCAGCGACGTGAAAACACACTCTATAACTGGCGTTTTTTAAGAACCTTATCCAAAAAAATGCATTTAAAACACAAGCAATTTCCTGATGATTTGGAAATAAAATCTTTGAAACTTATTAAAAATTTAACAGATTTTGATGAGTATTTTACTAGTAAAATTAATGGCTTTAAAGATGCGCAGGATTATTATTTTAAGGCAAGTAGCAAGCAATTTATTCCTAATATTTCAAAACCTACTCTTTTAATTAACGCAATGGATGATCCCTTTTTGTCAGAATCCTGTTTCCCAGTTAGTGAGGCAAAAAAAAATTCAAACTTTAACTTAATGACTCCTCATTATGGTGGCCACGTTGGGTTTATATCTAAAGGAGATTTCTATTGGTCAGAACATCAAATTTTAAATTTTATTGAAAGCTATTAAGTGATGAAATTTAAAATCTAGCAGGTTAGTTCATTGTTTATTATATTAGTGTAAACACTAAAAATTAAATCAAAATGAATAAAATACTTTCTATTATATTTTTTTTAATTGTTTCATTTTTGAGCGCTCAGGATCTTAAATGGGACAACTCAGCTGATGGTAATTTTAATATTGACTCAGTCAATTTAGGCCCAAACGGTGATGTTAATACTGTTAATGTATCAGGTAAAGCAGGTGACTGGACTGTTTACATGACCTATTATTTCACAAATAAACTTCAAACTGAGGACCAGGGAGAATATACAGCTATGGCTTGGGCTCAAGACGGTAAAGAAAGATTAAAGACTACTGTTCAAGGTCTTTGGAAAAAAAGTGATAATAATTATGATCTTAAGCATTTTGAAAATGCTTCTGATGGCTCTCAATTATTAACAACTGGTGTTATGAACTTCGAAGAAAAAACATACAATTGTTTAGTTAGATTTTTGAATTAGACTATTGGCATATATCTTCTTCTTTAAATTTCCTTAAAGCTTTTGCTTCTTAGCTAATACTTGCATATCTGCTACAAGATCAGTTTCATCCATAATTTCACGACCTAGAAGAGTTTCAATTATGTCTTCCATAGTAACTAATCCTCTTACAGTACTATACTCATCTAAAACTATAGAGATATGTTCTCTTTCTTTAATTAATTTGTCAAAAGTTTTAGGAATCGGGGATTCATAATCTGACGTAACTGATTTTCTTTTTATTTCAGAAAGCTTTAAATCTCCTTTTTTCTTTACGATATATTCTAAAATATTATCCTTTAAAACATATCCAGTAATATTGTCCATTTTTCCGGAGTAAACAGGGATTCTTGAAAAAGATAAAGCAGGATTGTTTTTATAAAATTCTTTGATGGAAATATCTTCTGAAGCAATTTTCATAACTGAAAAAGGCGTCATGATAGTTCTAATTCTAACATCTTTAAATTTTATCATATTTTTAATAATATCAGATTCACTCTCTTCAATAACACCTTCTTCTTCGGCAATTTCAGCCATAGTTGAAAAATCTTCTCTAGAAAATAAATTAGTGTTTTTTGATTTATTTATAAGTTTTGTAAAAAATTGAAGTAAAAATAAAATCCCTGAATATTTAAATATTGGAATGATATTTTTTAAAAAAATTGAAGTAGTTTTTACGAGTTTGTGCCAATAAGTTGCTCCTAATGTTTTAGGAATTATTTCAGAAACTAATAATATTAGAACGGTCATAATACCTGAAACAATTCCAACAACTAAATCTTCAGTTAGAAAAATTCCAAAAACATCATAAGAATTATTATTAAATGATGAGTATAATTCTTTGGCTTGAACTCCGACAAGAATTGCTCCGACAGTGTGAGAAATAGTGTTTAAAGTCAGAATTATAATTAGAGGCTCATCTATGTTTTCTTTCATTTTTTGAAGGTTAAAAGCATACTTTTTACCCTCGCTTATCTTGATTTTCAGAAAAGTTGGACTTACACTTAATAAAACAGCTTCTAAAATTGAACAAAAGAATGAAAGTGCTATCGTTGAAATAGCATAAAAAATTAAAAGATTCAAATTATATATTGATTAATTATAAAATATAAATTAATAAAAATTTAGATCAATTTATAGATAATGTAATAAAATTATTAATGTATTAGATCTAAAATTTAAGAAGAATACTTTTTTATCAGACCAAAACTTTTTTATTATTCTCTTTTTTTTGATTGGCTTTTATTAGCCTTTTCAATATCTTTTTTTAAGTCCGAATCGTGAGAATCATTTGCATATTTTATCATATATAAATAGCCTGTTAGATAAAGTGCACAGACAATGCAACCCATAATGAACATTCCAATATTTTCCATTATTTTCTTTTTAGGTTACGATTGTCGCTTCTTCTTTGTCTTAAAGCGACTGAGGCTGATAATATAGAAGGAACCCAAATACCAACAAATATACCTTCTAGTTTATCTCCTGAAAACCAAAGGGTTACCGAATAAACAAAAGATAAGAATGCTAGTATTATTGGATAATATATTCCCCAAAATTCCATAAATTTTCTCATAATTAAATATTTTAATTTAGATAATACAATTTTTGTGCCGTTGTATTAAATTATAAAACGAGTACAAGAATTATTAATTAAATCTAAAAACAGAAATATTCTTTTTTTAAGAATTTATTGAAAAAAGTATCAAAAAATTTAAGCTTAATTTTTATGAGTACAACAATCTTCATCTTTACAAGTACAATACTTTAAATTGTAAATATGTAAAGCAGATAGAGTGATAGCCGCTAAGTAAGTGAAAAACTCAGGAATATGATAGATTTCAAAACTTTCATTAATAATAAAAAAACTAAATAAACTCCACGCGCTAATTAAAAAGATTTTCACGTATGAGTTAGTTGAGTTTTGTACTGAACGTGTTATGGCGGCCAAAGAAACTATAATAAATAAGTAATTCATTGATTGCCATAAAAATGGAACTTCGTGGCTCAATGTAGAAGCTTGAGCTTGAGTAATAAATAGTAAAGGAGTTGTTAAACAGTGTAACATACATGCAACGCTTGTAAAAACACCCAAGTGGTCAGAAGAAATTGTTTTTATATTCATAAATGAATTGCGAAAATAATTGTTTTTTTTAATTTATCACAATAAACTATGAATTGAAAACGGGTTTCTTTATTAATCATTTATATTTATTGGATGAAAGAATTTACATTAGTGGACTATTCAGCATTTGGCTTATGGATTTTAATAAGCATAATACTTTCTTACTTACTGGTAAGAAAATTAAATTTTTTTGGAGGAGGATACAAAAATCAAAAAATACTTGCTATTGGCCTTATTGCTGGGCATTTATTGTATTTAGCCTGGAAAAAGCTTTGGTTATTTATAGTAAATTAGAAATTGATTTTAACAATTTTTCTCAAAAATTATTAATGTAACTTTATCTTATGAATCAAAAATTCCTGATTTCTGGGATGACGTGTTTAAAATGCAAAGCGTCAATAGAGAATGCTCTAAAAAGTTTTGAGGCTATATCCAAATTAAAAGTTGATTTTAAAAAACAAGAATTAGTCATAATTTCAAGTGAAGGTTTAGCGCTTTCAACTCTTAAAAAATTAATACCTAAAAAGTATACAATATCAGAAACGGGTGTTAATGAAAAATCCCTGGATAAAGAATTAGAAGATAAAAGTAAAATTCAACAGCTTAAACCGTTACTGCTAATTATATTTTATATAACCTCGGCAAGTGTCCTCCTGCATTTTAAAAATTGGAACTGGAATGAGTTTATGCTTGATTTTATGGGTTTATTCTTTATTGTTTTTAGTTTTTTTAAAATGCTTGATTTAAATGGATTCTCACAATCTTTTAAAATGTATGATCCATTAGCAAAACGCATTTCTTTTTATGGACGGATTTATCCCTTTATCGAAACATTATTAGGCTTAATGTTTTTAATGAGGTATGAAATTAATATTGCTTTAATTTCAACTTTAATTCTATTAGCAGTCACAACAATTGGAGTTTCTAAAGTATTATTTCAAAAAAAATCTATTCAATGCGCTTGTTTAGGAACAGTTTTAAAATTACCAATGACAGAGGCTACTCTTATTGAAAACTCAATTATGATTGTTATGGCAATCTTTATGATTATCGGGTAATTTATGTTTGAAATATAATTTTTAAATCAATTCATCATATATTTGTTTTTTAACCTATAATTTAAACCTATGAAAAAATTATTATTTATAGTTTCAATTTTTTTAATTGTGAGTTGTAATCAACAACCAAGCGAGGAATGTCAAACTTTAGAAACAGCAAATTCTCAAATCCAAAAAGACATCAAAACTTATAAAACCGTATGGGATAAGGTTTTTTTAGAAAGAGATATAAATCTTATTAGTTCTGATAGTTTTGATGAGAATGTAACTGTTGTAACCGCAACAGGAAATGTTACTGGAATAGATGCATTTAAGGGCTATTACAATAACTACTTGACAGGTTTTTCTGACGCTGAATTTACTTTTATAAATATTTTTGGTCAGGGAGACGATTTGGTAAAACACTGGAATTTTAAAGGCACTCATGACGGAGAAATGTTCGGAATTCCTGCTACTGGAAATAAAGTCGATATTAGCGGAACTACTATTGTTAAAATGAAGGATGGAAAAATATTACAAGAACAAGATTTTTTTGATAATCATTCATTTTTATCTCAGTTAGGATTACTGTAATAAAAACTCAACTTTTATCTTAAGTTAAATAAAACAGCAATTTTGGGTTATGGAACTAATCGGGTATTTTATGGCCTTATTAATTGGAATCTCTTTAGGATTATTTGGAGGAGGAGGATCTATTTTAGCGGTTCCTGTTTTAGCATATCTATTTTATCTTGATGAAAAAGCAGCTACCGCCTATTCATTGTTTATAGTTGGTTTTGCCGCTCTAGTGGGAGGAATAAACCAAAATAGAAATAATAATGTTGATTGGAGAACTGCTATAGTTTTTGGGATACCCTCATTAATTGGTGTTTGGATTGTTAGACATTATGTTATTCCTATACTTCCTGATACTCTTTTTTATATTGGGGACTTCTCAATTACGAGAAGGATGGGTATGTTTGGAGTTTTTATAGTCTTGATGTTCGCTGCAGCCTATTCAATGTTGAATAATAGTGTAAAAAATAAAGAATCAGGCGATGTTAATTATAATTATCCACTAATATTAATAGAAGGACTAGTTATTGGAGCCCTTACCGGTTTAGTTGGTGCTGGAGGAGGATTTATAATTATTCCGGCATTAGTTCTGCTAACCAATTTGGATATAAAAAAAGCTATTGGAACCTCACTTGTTATTATAGCTATTAAATCCATTTTAGGATTTTTTCTAGGAGATGCTTTAATAATGTTAGTTGATTGGAAATTTTTAATTGTATTTACAACTTTAACAATTATGGGAATATTTTTAGGAATTTATATTGGAAAATTCATTAACGGAAATAAACTTAAAAAGGGATTTGGATATTTTGTTTTATTAATGGCCGTGTTTGTTTTAATTACAGAATTTTTTATTTAATAAAAAAACCCCCTACAAAAAGGGGGTTTAAATTTTAAAAAATAATAGTATTTTATATTCTTGACAATGTAGAAGATGCAGTGAAGACTTCTCCATCTGGACCACTTACAGTATACTTGTAGTTAATTTTATCCGCATCATCCGGCGTTAAATTAATCTCCCAAGAAGTCACATAAGTATCTTTTTCTAAAGTTAATCCACTCATTTCAGAATCAGTTGCAAAACTTAAAAGGCCATTATTATTTGCAGTAAGTTTTGAAATTGGCTTGTTCTGAAGTCCACAATAATGAGTTAACAATAGCTGATCGTTTTGAAAATTAAATATCGATAACATTTCAGTTCCTCCAGTGTCACTTTCTTCTAGTAAAGCACTTCCATTTGAAGTTACGGTGTAGTCTAAAGTTAATTCATCAGAACTTCCGTCTGTTCTTTCAAGCGTACCGGCCCATTTACCCTCCAATTTTTTTAATTCCTCGAAATCATTTGGATTAGTTGCAGCTGCAGATTCAGTATCCTCAGCAACAACTTTAGCAGGTTCAGTAGTGTTGTTACACCCAACAGTTGTTATTGCGATTAATAGTAATAGTAATTTTTTCATATTAAAATATTTTGTGTTTTACTAAATATATTAAAAAACTGACATTTATCAACTATGATTTTTTTCTCTTTCTATAGCATTGTAAATCAATAGAATAAGTAGACCAAAGACAATACCAGAAATTATTAAAAGAATACTGGTTAAACCAGAAACTGAAAATGAAAGTCGAAGTAAAATTGTTGAAATAATAAATCCAGTATTTCTGATTAACTGACTATATCTTTCAGTGTATTGAAATGAAAGTAAAAGTATAAAGACATCTGCTAAAATTAATATTGTGAAAAATTCATTGAAGAAAAGATTATTGAGATTATCATTAAAGGATTCTTCAATAAATACTCCATTAAACCAATTTACAAAGCTGAAAATACATATTGTAAATAGAATAGGAAGAAGCACTATACTAACTAATTTTTTTGAGGCAATGAAACGATCTAATTTTTCCGAGACCGGTTTTATTGGCAGTTTTTCTTTTGTTATTTTAAATAAATAAATCAAAAAGAAAATTATTAATACTCCAACAAGATCAAAAACTAACTGTTGGTTATTTGAATTTTCTATCCAGTTTGCATTTAAGTCAACCAATGGAATGTCTTTAAATATTTTTCTAATTACTATTAAAGACATTATTTGGTATTGTTTTCCTACAGCAGTTGTAAAAGATCGAGGAATATAATAGATAAGTAAAAAAGCTTCATAAACTAATATAAAAGAAAAAGGAGTGTATAAAGCTGAAATTGGGTTTGAAAATAAGTTTGTTCCAACAACAGATAATTCTATTAGGTTATAGTTATTTAACAGAATTATAGTTAGGTGAATTACAAAACCTATCGATGCTAGATAAAGAATATATTTTTCAAATTTTTTAATTATTTTCTCAGAAAATATCTTTGAAAATAAATCCTCTATTTTTTGTTGAATATTCATAACCTAATGATTGTTAATTAATTAAAAATAACTCTTTTATTTTTAATTAAGTTTTTTGCTTTATGTGTTTGATATAATAATCAAATACAATAAGTTTTTGTAGAGTTTAAACTATTTTTTTACTTGATGATTTATCTTAAATTAGACGATTATCAAAAACTATAGTTCATGTCAAAAAAATCAGTATTTATTGCTTTTGTAGTTTCACTTGGAGGGTTTTTATTTGGATTTGATGCGGGAATAATTTCGGGTGTAATGTCATATGTTGGACCAGAATTTAATTTAAATGATACCCAAACAGGTTGGGTAGTTAGTTCGCCCTCTTTTGCTGCTATGATTGCAATGTTAATTTCAGGAAAACTGAGTGATCAAATTGGCAGAAAAAAAATATTAATTTTTGTTGCTTTTTTATATGCTTTTTCAGCAATAGCTTCAGCATATTCATACAGTTACGAAACTCTTTATACAGCCAGAATGATCGGGGGCCTTGCTTTTGGAGCTGCCTTAATTTTAGCTCCAACTTATATTGCAGAAATTTCAAGTTCTGAAAATAGAGGCAAGCTAGTGTCAATTCAACAACTTAATATTGTTTTAGGATTTTTTGCTGCTTTTTTGAGTAACTATTATTTCAATGAGGTAAATTCTTCAAGCGATTTTTTTAGTGATGAAAATGTTTGGCGTTGGATGCTTGGCGTAGAGTTTATTCCAGCTATTCTATATTTTATTTTAATGTTTTTTGTTCCAAAAAGCCCAAGGTGGTTATTTAATAATAATAAACCAGAGCTTGCAAAAGAGGTTTTAATTAGCATTCATGGAGATAAAAAAGCTGAGACAGAAAACAATACTATTGTTAAAAATATTGAAACAAATGATATAAAAGTTAAAACGAAGTTTGGTGATTTGTTCAGCCCAGCACTTCGTTACATAATGGGAGTTGGATTATTACTTGGTATACTTCAGCAAGTCACAGGAATTAATGCAATATACTTTTATGCGACTTCAATTTTTAAACAGACGGGAATTGGAACAGACGCTGCATTTTCTTCTGGAGTATTATTAAGCTTTACAACTGTTATATTTACATTGATTGCTATTTATCTTGTTGATAGAATGGGAAGAAGACCGTTGTTGTTAATTGGGATGACCGGAATTGCAATAAGTCTTTTAACTTGTGCCTACGGTTTTAATCAGGCAAAGTATAAGCTAACAAAAAAAGGTATTACTGCTTTAACTGAAATTGATTCTAATAAACTTTCAAAATTTGAAGGCGTTGAGTATAATAGTGATGTAGAATTTAAAAATGATATTAAATCTGCAATAGGAAATCAAGTTTATGCAAAAAATGAAGGTTCAATTTTAGAAGCCGCTATAGACATGAACTCCACTTTAGTTCTTTTAGGAATACTTGGTTTTATTGCTTGTTTTGCCTTTTCGTTAGGACCTATTATGTGGGTAATGCTATCAGAACTATTTCCAAACAAGTTTAGGGGGTTAGCTATAGGAGTTATTGGATTTGTGAATTCTTTTACGAGCTGGACTATACAGCAAATATTTCCATGGGAATTATCCAATTTAGGTAGTGCATTAACATTTTTAATTTACGGCTTGATAGCATTAGTAGGGACTTTATTGTTTTTAAAAATATTGCCTGAAACAAAAGGTAAATCTTTAGAAGAAATTGAAATGGAATTTGTAAAATAATATTATGAAAAAAAAAATAATTATATATGCTGTTATATTATTAGTTGGATATGCACTAATAGTTTCTACTGCTAATAATTCGGTTAATCAGGTAAGTGATACTAGTGAATTATGGAAAGTGGATTTTATAGATAATTTTGAATCTTTTAACTCTGATAATTGGCAAGATCAAAGGATATGGGTTAACAATGAACAGCAGTGTTATGTTCCAAATGGAGAATATAATACAAGAGAAGTGAGTGAGGGTACACTTAAGATTAGAGTCGTTAATATTGAACAAAAAATAGAGTGTGATAATCTAGATAAATTTGGCAAACAACATCCAGATACTGAGTATGTAGCTGGTAGAATAGCTACAAAAAACAGAAAAGAATTTATTAAAGGCAAATGGACTGCTAAACTTCGAATTCATGGGGAAAGTCAGCTTAGTATGTTTCCAGCCTGGTGGATTTTAGGAGCTCAAAATAATGAATCACCAGTTCAAGAGGAAAACGAAAATGTTTGTTGGCCAATGACTGGTTCGGGCGAAATAGATATATTTGAACATCATGGAGATTATGAAAAAGATCATTATACAACTGGAGCAATAAAAAATTTAGGAGATTGTGATAAAGGCGATTGGTGGAGTTTAAGATCTGGTGTAACTACAACTTTAAATGATTTTCATGAGTATTCAGTTGAATGGGAAAACAGTGATTTAGTATATAGACTTGATGGAAAAGAAGTGTATAGAAATCTTGATCAAGGAGATAAATATCCAGAAGCTATGTTTGCAATTTTAAATTTTGCTAAAATTACTGATTCACCAATGAAAGGAGAATGGGTAATGGAAGTAGATTGGGTAAAACATGAGTCCAAAAACAAATAAAATATGTATAAAACTCTTAACAAGTTCAAATCTAGATTTATAACAAGTCTTCTGTTTATAATAGTTTTTGTTATTTTTTTTCAAATTGAAAAATTTAAAGATTTTCTGCTTGTTAATCTTGTTACCCAACTTTTAGTTTTTTTGTTTGCAGCTTGTATACCTGCTTATTTGACTAAAAGAATGTCATACGTGGATATAGCTTGGCCTTTTGGCCTTATTTCAATTGGAATAATTACATTGTTTTTTGGAGAAGGATATCAACCAAGAAAAATTATTATTTCATCACTTTATTTAATAGCAGGACTTAGAATGGGGCTTGGAGCATTAGTTCTATTAAAAAAAGGCTATTTAGATAAAGAACTTCCGAGATATCAATTTCAAAGAGTTAGATGGAATAAAAAAGGGTTTACAAATTATAGTGTTTCAATACAATACGAAATTCTTTTGCAATGTTTTGCTAACATCACTTTTCTTTCAATTCCTGCCATGTTAATTTCAAACAATACACTTGAGAATTTTACAATTTTGGAAATTACTGGATTTGTTTTATGGATAGTGTTTTTTGTAATGGAGCATTTATCAGATATTCAAAAACAAGCTTTTTTGATTAATGCAAAAAAAAATAACTTGAAGAATCAAGTTTGTAATGTGGGGTTATGGAATTATACAAGACATCCAAATTATTTTTCTGAGTGGATGATTTGGAACGCTCTTATTCTAGCTAGTTTTTCATCTCTTTTATACACTGAAGAAATCTATATTTTTATTGGGGTTTTGATTTCTCTTCTTTACATTTCTTTTTTAATGTATCAAACTTTAGTTTTTTTAACGGGTGCTGTTCCTTCAGAATATTATTCGTTAATTAAAAGGCCAGATTATAAAAAATACCAAAAGACTACAAATATGTTTTTCCCTAATTTATTTAAATGAGTTTAAAAACAGTTTTATTGATAGTATTATTTATTTGGGGTATACCAAGTTCTTTTATCAGAAGTAAGTTTAGAAAAATTGTATATCAAACTAATGATTGGAAAATTAACATTAAACCATTTTTTGTAAAAGAAGTAACTGCTCTTTTTTCAAATTTATATCCAAAAAATTCTAATTATATTAAAACAAGAAATTATTATAGAATTTATCTATTAATATACTTAATACTGTTTATAGCCTATTATAACTTATGAATTCAACTGGGCTTAAAAACATAAACTATTTCCTGATTTTAATCATAACTTTTTTTTATGCTACGTTTTATTTAAAGTTGGATTATACGATAATTGGGGTAATTGGTGAGCTTGTATTATTGCCAAGTATTTTAGGACAATTAGGTATTTCAATTTATTTTTTGATCAAAATATTTAAAAGACAAATTAGAATTAATTTTCAGTTAATATTAATTTGGATGTTTTCAGTATTACTTGTTCTTTCTTTTTTTATTTAAAAAATAATCAGACTCCGTAGTGCTTTTTACAAATTTTTATATGATGAAGTGAGTGGCCAATTATAATAAATCCTAAAGCATTTACAGAAATTGTTTTATCAACTACCTTACCAATTAATATTTTTTCTTGATCGTTAAACGAATCGAAAAGATGGTTTGTTGACTTTCTTAGAAAACGGAACTCATGAATCATTGATAAAGGATCTCTACCTATTGCATTGCCGTTTTTTGCATATTCATTTTCATCAAAACTAATCAATGGATTAGATTCTTTTCGGGCGATTGATAATGCCCTGAAAGCTAGAATTCTTTCGGTGTCAATAACATGTTGGAATAATTGTTTAATTGTCCATTTACGATCTGCATAGGAAAATTTCCATTTTTCGTAGGGAATTTTAGTCCAAAAATCACAAATAATTTGATCATGATTTTTTAGTAATTCGCTATAACTATTTCCTTTGGTAAGATTGATATAATTACTAAAAAACGAAGTATATTCCTCTTTTTTTGGTCTTGACATTTACTTTTAAAGATATGATTAATTGAACTTTGTACACCAATCTTTATAGGACATAGTTATATAATCGTCTGATGGATTTATTTTATATCTAATTTCATTTGTTCCCTCGTTGCGTTGTATCTCGTAAACAGAAATTATTTCGCGAGAACATAATTCGTTACAATAACAAAACAAAGCTTGTTCCTCTGTAACTCCAGAGCTTAAATATGCTTTTTGGGACCCTCCTCCTGTATTTTCGTTTGTTAAAGTCATATAGTTAATATATTTAAACTTGGTACTTTCAGCAACTTCAAATTCTTCATCAGAAGAGCTACACGAGATAATAATTAATGACAGTAATAGCGTTAATTTTTTCATTTTATGATGTTTTTAATTTTTAATTCTTTTTTACATTTTTTCCAGTAACTAAAAAATGACTTTACATTTTCTTTATTATCAAACATCCAATCTCTGGAATCTTCAATTCCTTGATAATTATTTAATGGATGTTCTTTATAAAAAGTATTTTTAATATCATATTGTTTAACTAAATCAAAAAATGAGCCAATATATATTTGAATGCCTTTTATGTTTTTGGACAGTTCAATTGCAAAGTCGATACATTTTGAAGAAACAGGGTACTTTTCAAAGGTCTTAGGCTCTAATAGTAAAACTCTATTATAATTTTTTTCTTGTCTCCATTTAGGATCTAAATTGTAGTAATTATAAATTAGAGTAGGACTGTTATTATCAATTTTTAAAATTTTATTTTCGGGTAATTTAGTTGATAATTTTAAATTTTCAGTTTCTTTTAAATTTTTGGGAATTTGTAGTGATTCAAACTTAGAATAATCTATATCTAAAAATGTATTTCTTTGATTTGAATAACAATATTTGTTAATGTTTTCTTGATTAGCATAGTACTTTTTATTACTATTACTTCCACACACCCATTGCCAGCTTAAAGCATTACTTCCCCAATCTCCATCTAACAAATTAAAGTACATCCATTTTGCAGGATTAAGCCAATGGCTTTTTGCAACATTACAAGCTATTGACGCCAAATACATTCGACTATGATTGTGTATATATCCAGTTTTGTATAGTTCATTTAAGCTGTCATCAATAGCTTCAATACCACAATTTGCATTATAAATAGATTTTGAAATTGAATGATTGGTTACACCATCTTGAGTTCTTTTTAAGTCAGAATTAATTCTACTTCCTTCACGTTTCCAAATCAGCTGCCAATAGTCTCTCCAACATAATTCTTGTGCAAATTTTTCAATTTTCCAAAACGGAATTTCTCTTTCAAGAATTCTTTCAAATATATATTTGGTTGAAATCAACCCTCTTGAAATATAAGGTGATAATTTAGTAACTGAACCATCTATAAAGTTTCGGTTCTGTGAATATTTAATAGGATCTATTGATTCAATTTTATTAATGATTTTCGAATAATCTATTTCCATATTTTTTTTAAAAAATTAACTTTAATTATTAGGTTTTTATATTCGCCTATTTTATTTTTATAAATAAAGTTTTTATATCTAATACAAATAACATGCAAAACAATTCTAATTCATCTGGAAAGTGCCCATTTATGCACGGTTCAACTACAACTCAAGAAAATTCAGTTACAAAATGGTGGCCAAAATCATTGAATTTGGATATACTACATCAACATGATTCAAAATCAAATCCTTTTGGAAATGATTTTGATTACAGAGACTCTGTTAAAAATTTAGATTTTAAATCACTAGAAAAAGAAATGCATGATTTAATGACCAAGCCACAAGATTGGTGGCCAGCTGACTGGGGGCATTATGGGGGATTAATGATTAGAATGGCATGGCATGCCGCTGGAACATATAGAACTGGAGATGGAAGAGGAGGAGCTGGAACAGGAAATTTAAGATTTGCACCGCTAAACTCGTGGCCTGACAATGGTAATTTAGATAAAGCTAGACGCCTACTTTGGCCAATTAAAAAGAAGTATGGAAATAATATTAGCTGGGCTGATTTATTTATTTTGGCAGGTAATATTGCTTATGAAAGCATGGGGCTTAAAACGTTTGGTTTTTCTTATGGAAGAGCAGACATATGGCATCCAGAAAAAGATATTTATTGGGGTTCTGAAAATGAATTTTTAGCTCCAAGTGAAGAGCGTTATGATAATTTAGAAGATCCTTCAACCCTAGAACAGCCATTAGGAGCCACACATATGGGTTTAATTTATGTTAACCCTCAGGGAGTTAATGGTAAGCCTGACCCTTTAAAGACCGCCCTTCATGTAAGAGAAACTTTTGCAAGAATGGCTATGAATGACGAAGAAACTGTGGCGCTTACTGCCGGTGGACACACTGTAGGTAAAGCTCACGGTAACGGAGATGATAGCCTTTTAGGGCCTGAGCCCGAGGGTGCTAATATTGAAGACCAAGGATTTGGTTGGATTAATCCTAAAGGTAATGGCGCTAATACAATAACTAGTGGTTTGGAAGGAGCATGGACAACTAATCCAACAAAATGGGATAATGGTTATTTCGACATGCTATTTAATCATGATTGGGAATTAAGAAAAAGTCCAGCTGGAGCTTGGCAATGGGAACCTGTTAGTATTGATGAAAATAAAAAACCTGTTGATGCAAA
>ENA-UZWY01004390-UZWY01004390.1-metagenome-genome-assembly--contig:-Day-2--50m-contig-4390_pt1 | contig 15034 bp, 14 predicted proteins | sample MGYA00260341_ERZ794901 | MGnify/ENA metagenome assembly ERZ794901 | reverse complement strand
TGGATAATAGTGGAAGGTTGTTAATTCCAAAAGATTTATCAAAATTATATTTCTCAAATAATGAGATTGTGCTTACTTCTGCAATAAATATAATTGAAGTTTGGGATAAAATTTCTTATGAGGAATTTATTAACGATCCAAATTTAAATTTTGCAGATTTATCTGAAAGTGTAATGGGTAATCAGTCGAGCGATGTATCATAGTCCAGTTATGCCGCAAGAATCGATTGATAGTTTAAATATTTCGAGTGATGGCGTATATGTTGATTTAACTTTTGGTGGAGGAGGTCATTCAAAATTAATATTAAATAACTTAAGTAGTAAAGGAAAATTGATAGCATTTGATCAAGATATAGATGCAATTAAAAATAAAATTGATGACTCAAGATTTATTTTGATTAATCAAAATTTTAAATTTTTACAACAAAATTTGAAATACAATAATATTTTAAATGTCGATGGGGTATTTGCTGATTTAGGAGTTTCATCTCATCAATTTGACAGTGCTGTAAGAGGATTTTCTATTCGATATGATTCTGAAATAGATATGAGAATGAATACTAACTCCTCACTTGATGCTCAGGAAATATTAAATGAATATTCAGAAAGTCAGCTTTCGAATATTTTATTTGAATATGCTGATTTAAGAAATTCAAAAGATATTGCAAAAACTATTGTTGAGGCAAGGACCTTTAAAAAAATAACAAGAACTAGCCAGTTAAATGAAATACTTAGTTCTTTTCTCCCAAAAGGATTTGAAAATAAAATCCTAGCTAAAATATACCAAGCTTTAAGAATTGAGGTTAATCAAGAAATGCATGCATTAAAAGAAGTTTTGTTGCAACTTCCAAGTTTGGTCAATAAGGGAGGAATTATTTCATTTATTACATATCACTCTATTGAAGATAGAATCGTTAAAAGATTTATTCAAAATGGTTGTTTTGAATCTGAACCATTAAAAAATGAATTTGGTGTAGCTGACATTCCCTTTAAAAGAACATTTAAATTCTTGGTTCCAACTAAAAAAGAAATCAAGTTAAATAGTCGAGCTAGAAGTGCAAAATTAAGATCTGCAGTAAAAACATGAAAGAGAGTCTAAAAAAAATATTGCTAGGTAAGTTTTTGATTAATGAAGGGTCAATTAAAAACTGGAGCTATATCTTTTTTTTGTTTACTATTTGTTTAATTATGATTTACTCTTCTCATTCAGTCGATAGTAAGATCATAAAAATAGGAGATTTGAAAAATGAAATTTCAGTACTTCAAAGCAGGTTCATAAATAAAAGAAAAGAGGTTATGAAATTAAAAATGGAATCCAATGTTTCACTTGTAATGATTGACAGAAGCATTACAAGTTCTAGTACTCCACCAAAAAAAATAATTATTGACTAATGGATACAAATCAAAAACAATTTTTATATAGGCTTTATTTAGTAGCTGGTGTATTGGTGTTTTTGGGTTTTGGAATAGGTTATAAAATTTTCCATATTCAGTATGTTGATGGTAATGATTATAGAAAACTGGCTAAAAATAATACTTTACAAAACTTTACGATATCACCAGAAAGGGGTAACATATTTTCTGATGATGGTAGTTTGTTAGCAGCTTCAACTACAAGTTTTGATATATATTTTGATGCTGTAACTGTTTCTGATGCTAATTTTTCAAAATATTCAAAAAAACTCTCAGAAGAACTTTCGAAAACTTTTTATAAATCTGAAGAAATATTTCTAGATAGACTAATTTTTGCTAAAAATAATAACAAGAGATATCATCTTATTAGAAGAGGAGTTTCAATAGAAAATCTAAATAAAATAAAACAAATGCCACTTTTTAAAATGGGTGGAGTTAGAGGAGGTTTAATTATTGAAAAAAAGAATTCAAGAGATTATCCATTAAATAAGATAGCAGAAAGAACCATTGGGTATGAGAGAATGACAAAAGATGACAATTTTAGTGGAGTAGGACTTGAGCACGCTTTTGGCTCAAAATTAAGGGGTAAAAACGGTTTACAATTAATGCAAAAAATTTCAAATGGAAAATGGAAACCAATCTCTTCAAATAGTAAAATTGAACCTATTCCAGGAAATGATATTATTTCAACAATAAATGTTGGTTTTCAAGATATAACACATCATTCTTTGTTGAAACAATTAGAAGATTTTGAAGCTGACCACGGGACTGCTGTAGTAATGGAAACTAAAACAGGTGAAATTAAAGCAATTTCAAATTTAGGAAGAACATCCAAGGGAAAGTACTATGAAAAGTTAAACTATGCTGTTGGAGAATATTTTGAACCGGGTTCTACTTTTAAATTGATGTCAATAATCGCTGCACTTGAAGATGGTAAAGTTGAACCAAGTACAATTATAGATACAGAAAATGGTATACTTTCTTTTTATGGAAATAAAGTAAGAGACTCAAAACCGGGTGGATATGGAAAAATCTCTCTTAATGATGCTTTTAAATTTTCTTCAAATACGGGAATTGTAAAACTTATTAGTGAATCTTATGGTGATGAACCTCGAAAATTTTCAGATAGACTTTATAATATGGGTTTAAATAATAAGTTAGGAGTTTCGATTCTAGGGGAGTCAAATCCAAGAATTCCTCACCCAAATGATAAAAATTGGAATGGTTTATCTCTACCATGGATGGCTTACGGATATGGCGTATTATTATCGCCACTACAAATTTTAACATTTTACAATTCAGTTGCTAATAACGGAGAAATGGTTAAGCCAGTTTTTACAAGACAAAGTAGTATGGTTAACAATAAAACAATTTTAAATCCATCAATTTGTTCAGATGATACGCTGAACAAGGTTAAACTTATGCTAGAAAATGTTGTTAATGAAAAAGGTGGAACAGGAAACAATATAAAATCAAATATTTATAAAATTGCAGGAAAAACTGGAACTGGTCAAGTTGATTATAATACTGATGATATGCAATATATTTCAAGTTTTGTTGGATATTTTCCGGCTGACAAACCTAAATATTCATGTATTGTAGTAATCCATAAGCCAAATAAGAAAAAAGGATATTATGGAGCTACAGTTGCTGCTCCGGTTTTTAAGAAAATTGCTGATAAAATATATTCATTAACCCCTGAATCTGTTGATTTTAATAAAACAGAAAAATTTAATCTTTCTAAAATTTATAACAAGGAAGATTACCCTTTAATTAATATCAATAATTTATCAATTATAAAAGGAAAAAACTTCAAAAATATTTTACCTGCTTTGGAGAATAAGGGTTTTAAAGTTTCTTTTAAAGGAAGTGGTTTGATCATTAAAAATTTCAAATTAATTAATAAATCGAAAAAACAAATAGTTATAAGTCTTACATGAAGTTGCTAAAAGACATATTATATAAAGTAGAAATACAATCTGTTATCGGAAATACGGATATTGAAATTAATAAAATAGAATTTAACTCAAAAAAAATTATACAAAATGATTTATTCATAGCTATTAAAGGTTATAAATCAGATGGAAACAGTTTTATTAGTAATGCTATTTCTAACGGAGCAAATGCTATTATATGTAATTCAGTCCCTAGTCAAATCACAAAAAATGTAACCTATATAATTGTTTTTGATTCAAGAAAAACTTTATCCTTAATATCTTCAAATTATTATGATAATCCCTCACAAAAAATAAAGCTTATTGGAGTTACTGGAACGAATGGCAAAACATCTTGTACTACATTAATGTATCAGCTTTTTAAAAGTCTTTATAAAAAAGTAGGATTAATATCAACTAATATAATAATGGTTAATGATATTGAATTTAATACTAGCCAAACTACTCCTGACTCACTATTTCTTAACTATATTTTAAATGAAATGGTTAATTCAAAAGTCGAATATTGTTTTATGGAAGTTTCATCTCATGCAATATCACAAATGAGAACTTATAATTTGAATTTTAATGTGGGTGTTTTTACAAATTTAACTCACGACCATTTAGATTATCATAAGTCTTTTAAAGATTATCGTGATGTTAAAAAAATATTTTTTGATTCTTTACCTAAATCAAGTTTTGCAATAACCAATGTTGATGATAAGAATGGTAATTATATGGTTCAAAATGCAGTTTGTAAAATCTTTTCATATTCTTTGAAATCTAATTCAGATTTTTCTGTAAAAATTTTAGAAAAAGATTTTAATGGAATGAAATTGTTAATAAATGACACTGAATTATGGACTAAGCTAACTGGAACTTTTAATGCGTACAATATACTAACACTTTTTTGTATTGCTAAAGTTTTTAATATTTCAGATGAATTAATCTTACAAAAAATTAGCTCATTAAATTCACCTGAGGGAAGATTTGAGTTAGTGAATTTGAATAGTGATAAAATTGGAATAATCGATTATGCTCACAGTCCAGATTCATTAAAAAATGTATTGAACACTATTAATGATATAAAAAATTTAAGTGAATCATTAATAACTGTTGTGGGTTGTGGTGGTGATAGAGATAAAGAAAAAAGACCTTTAATGGGAAAAATAGCATGCTCTCTAAGTGATAAAGTAATTTTTACATCTGATAATCCAAGATCTGAGGACCCTATTTTGATCATAGATCAAATGAAAAATGGAGTAGAAAAGAAAGACAAACATAAATTTATTTTAGAAATAAATAGGAGGAAAGCCATTCAAGAAGCATGCGAAATAGCAAGAAAAAATGATATTATTTTGATAGCTGGTAAGGGACACGAGAAATATCAAATTACAGGAAACAAAAAAATTGAATTTAACGACAAAAAATTTTTAATAGAATCACTAAAAACTACTAATTAAAATGTTTTATTTTTTATTTGAATATTTAGAAAATCAATTCCAATTAACAGGAGCTAGTTTATTTCAGTACATTTCTTTTAGATCATCTTTAGCATTTATTTTTTCATTGTTTTTCTCAATTATTTTTGGTAAAAAAATAATTAATTTTTTAAATAAAAAACAAATTGGCGAGTCAATTAGAGACTTAGGTTTGATAGGTCAAAAAGAAAAAAATGGTACACCAACTATGGGTGGACTTATAATAATTTTCTCTACTATAATACCAGTTTTACTTTTTTCAAATTTTACCAACGTATATATTATCATACTTCTTTTTACAACTATCTGGCTTGGTGTTATAGGCTTTATAGATGATTATATTAAAGTATTTAAAAAAAACAAGAAAGGGCTTAAAGGTAAGTTTAAAATTACAGGACAGGTAAGTTTGGGTTTGATTGTGGGTTTAATATTGTTCTTTCATCCTCAGGTAACTTTAAAAAATCAAAATAATTTAGATTCAAATGATATTGTTCAAGTTATTGGAAATTCTGAATATAAGTCTACTAAAACAACTGTTCCTTTTTTAAAAAATAATGAATTTGATTATTCATTTTTCAGTCCATTAACAAATAATGAAAGTAAAACTATAAGTGTAATTGTTTTTGTATTCTTTGTTATTTTAATAATAACATCAGTTTCTAATGCTGCTAATTTAACTGATGGAATCGATGGTTTAGCAGCTGGCTCTTCGGTAATTATCACTATAACATTGGGGGTATTTGCTTGGGTTTCTGGAAATATAATTTTTTCAGAATATTTGAATATAATGTATATACCCAGAGTAGGTGAGGTAGTTGTTTTTATTTCCTCTTTTATTGGGGGACTTATAGGGTTTTTATGGTATAATACTTATCCTGCTCAAGTTTTTATGGGAGACACAGGTAGTCTAACTATTGGAGGTATTATTGCGGTAATAGCCATAATTGTAAGAAAAGAGTTATTACTTCCTCTTATTTGTGGTGTTTTTCTAATTGAAACATTATCTGTAATAATTCAAGTTGCTTATTTTAAATATACTAAGAGTAAAAAAGGTATTGGGCAAAGAATTTTTCTTATGTCACCTATTCATCATCATTTTCAAAAATCTGGATTACATGAAAGTAAAATTGTTGTTAGATTTTGGATAATTGGAATTTTATTAGCTATTCTCTCATTAATAACTTTGAAAATTAGATAATAATGAAAAAGAGTATTGTTGTTATTGGGGGAGGAGAAAGTGGTGTTGGAGCTGCCATTCTTGCAAATCGGAATGGATATGATGTTTTTCTTTCAGAGTTTAATACAATACAAAAAAAATACAAAAAAATATTAGAAAATAATCATATTAGTTATGAAGAAGGTGGACATACTCTAAATAAATTTATTAACGCCAAAGAAGTTGTTAAAAGTCCTGGGGTCTCTAATAACTCTGAGATAATCATCAAAATTAAATCTAAAAATATTTCTATAATTTCAGAAATTGAATTTGCTTATAGATTTACAAATTCTATTTTAATTGGAGTTACTGGATCTAATGGTAAAACAACTACATGCTCTCTTATTTATCACATTCTTAAAAGCTCAGGAAAAAGTGTTGGACTAGCTGGCAATATTGGTAATAGTTTTTCCTTTTTAACGGCCGAAAATAACTTTGAATATGTTGTCTTAGAACTAAGTAGTTTTCAATTAGATGATATAATAAATTTTAATCCGTTTATTTCAGTAATCACCAATTTAAGCCCTGATCATTTAGAAAGATATAATTATGATTTTCAGAATTATGTTAATTCAAAATTCAAAATCATTTCTAATCAATCATCATTAGATTATTTTATTTACAATCATGATGACGATAAAATCATTTCTGAGCTAAACAATAGAAATGTTAATTCTATAAAAATTCCATTTTCTCTCAAAAACACTAATGGAAATAATCTTACATATGTTAAAAACGATAATATTAATTCTAATATAAATAACACCAATTTTATGATACCAATTGAAAATTTATCCATTAAAGGAAAGCATAATGTTCAAAATAATATGGCTGCCGCAACTGTTGCAAAAATTTTAAATATTAGTGATGAAAAGATTAGGGAATCATTAGGAAATTTTCAATCTATAAATCATAGACTTGAACATGTATTAACTATCCAAAAAGTAAAATATATAAATGACTCAAAAGCCACTAATGTAAACGCTGTTTATTACGCTTTAGATTCTATGAAATCATCAACTGTTTGGATTGCTGGAGGTGTAGATAAGGGAAATAATTACGATGATTTAATTCCTTTGGTAAGAGAAAAAGTTAAAGCAATTATATGTATTGGAATGGATAATTCAAAAATTATAGAATCATTTTCACCATTTGTAGAGATAATTATAGAAAATGATAATATGGTTCAAGCTGTTAAAAATGCATATAAAATTGCTGAATCAAAAGATAGTGTATTATTATCACCAGCTTGTTCAAGTTTTGACTTATTCAAAAATTATGAAGACAGAGGAAATCAATTTAAAGAGGCGGTTAGAAAATTATAATGAATTTATTAATAGAAAAAATTAGAGGAGATAAAATAATTTGGTCAATAGTTATATTATTGGCAGTTTTTTCTTTTTTACCTGTTTACAGTGCAAGCTCTAATTTTGGAAATAGTTTTGTTTTATCGAATGTTTTAAAACATTTTGCAATTATAATAGTTGGTGTTTTAATAATGTACGGTACACATTTGATTCCTTATAAATATTTTAAAGGATTGTCAAAGTTGGCTTTACCTTTTATTATAACTGTTTTACTCATTACTTCTTTACAGGGTAATCTAATAGATGGTGCTAATGCAAGTAGATGGATTAAGCTACCAATTATTGGTTTGTCTTTTCAACCTTCATCAATGGCTATTGTTGTGTTAATGGTTTATGTTTCATTTTATTTGTCTAAAAATTATAATAAAAAAATAAGTTTTTCCAAAACTATTATCCCTTTATGGATTCCAATTATTTTAATAGTGTTTTTAATTTTACCTTCAAATTTTTCTACTGCTGCTATGATATTTTTGATGATAATTACTTTAATTTTTATCGGAGGATATCCTTTTAAATATTTATTAGGCATAGGGCTTTCTGGAATAATACTTTTTTCACTTTTCTTTTTAACTGTGAAAAATTATCCAGATTTAATGCCCAATAGAGTAGACACATGGGTAAGTAGAATTGAAAACTTTTCATCATCTGAAAATTCTGAAAATAATTATCAAATTTTGAGAGCTAAATCTGCAATAGCATCTGGAATGGTTTTCGGAGTTGGGGCAGGAAAAAGTTCAATGAAAAATATTCTTCCCCAAAGCACATCGGATTTTATTTATGCAATAATTACTGAAGAATATGGAACTGTAGGAGCTATTAGTATATTGTTTCTTTACCTTTTATTACTTTTTAGAATAATAATAGTGTCGTATAAGTCTAATACTGTTTTTGGACAATTATTGGCATTAGGAGCAGGGTTGCCTATAATTTTTCAAGCATTCATTAATATGGGAGTTGCAGTTCAGCTTTTCCCTGTTACTGGCCAGCCCTTACCTTTAATAAGCACTGGTGGAACATCTATTTGGATGACTTTTCTAGCACTTGGCATAGTTTTAAGTGTAAGTTCTAAAGAATCAACAGAAAATTTAAATACTGATAATCCTTTAAATATATTAAGTGAAACAGAATAGATTTTTAATATCAGGTGGAGGTACAGGGGGACATATTTACCCTGCTATTTCTATTGCTGAAGAATTATCTACAAAATTTGAAAATAATAAAATACTATTTGTTGGTTCTTCTGATCGAATGGAGATGCAAAAAGTCCCGGAATATGGATACGATATTATAGGATTATGGATTAGTGGAATTAAAAGAAAATTACATTTTTCAAATTTGTTAGTTCCATTAAAAATTCTTTTAAGTATTATAAAATCTTATTTTATAATTAAAAAATTTAAACCCGATTTTGTAATAGGAACCGGAGGTTTTGCTAGTGGACCAGTTTTATATGTTGCTTCAAAATTAAAAATACCAACTTTAATTCAAGAACAAAACTCTTATCCTGGAATTACCAATAGAATTCTTTCTAAATCAGTCAATTATATTTGTGTTTCTTATTCAAAAATGGATAGGTATTTTCCTAAATCTAAATTATTGTTTACTGGAAATCCTGTAAGAAAAGATATTTATATTTCAAAAATTTCAAAGGAAATTTCATTAGAGTTTTTCAATCTAAATAAAAACAAAAAAACCTTATTAGTTTTAGGAGGAAGTTTAGGTGCATTAAAAATTAATGAATTTATCAAATCCAATTTAAATTATTTCAAGAAATTAGGAATCCAAATTTTATGGCAATGTGGAAATCATTATTTTCAAAAATACCAATCAATTGATTCGGATATAGTAAAAGTTAAGCCATTTATAAATAAAATGACCTATGCTTATAAAGCAGCTGATTATATTGTATCAAGATCTGGTGCAAGCGTAATTTCTGAGTTATGTATAGTTGGTAAGCCAGTAATTTTCATTCCTTCTCCTAACGTTGCAGAAGACCATCAGACTAAAAATGCAATGTCTATTGTTAATTTAAACTCAGCAGAAATTGTAATGGAAAAAGATTTGAATACTGACTTTAAGCAAGTTTTCGAAAAAATATTTACAAACGAAGAATATTCTTTAAAATTATCAAACTCAATAAAAAAAATTGAAAAGCCTACTGCCACAGTAGATATTGTTAACCATATTAAATTTTTTTTAAAATGATTAATAATTACAAAAGAATTTATTTTTTAGGAATTGGTGGGATAGGTATGTCTTCATTGGCTTTTTATTTTATCAACGAAAATAAATATGTAGCTGGATATGATAAAGTGAATTCTACTATAACTAAATTACTTTCTAATAAAGGTGCTCAAGTTCACTACAGTAATGATGTTGTAAATATTCCAACTGATTTTCTAAATAATTCAGAAACTTTGATAGTTTATACTCCTGCTATTTCTAAATCTAATAAAGAATTTAAGTATTTTAAAGAAAATGGATTTAGAATTTTAAAAAGATCAGAACTGCTTGGACTGATTTCTCAAAATAAATTTTGTATAGCTATCGGAGGAACTCACGGTAAAACAACAACTTCATCAATTTTGTCTCATATTCTTTATGAAAACAACATTAGCTTTACTTCTTTTGTTGGAGGAATTTCTGAAAATTATGACTCAAACTTAATACAAAACGGCAACGATATTGTATTAGTTGAAGCTGATGAGTTTGACAGATCATTTCATACCTTATTTCCAAATATAGCGTGTGTCACATCAGTAGATCCTGATCATTTAGATATTTATAATACTAAAGAGGAATTAAATAAATCGTTCACCCAATTTATTGATAATATTAAACCCAAAGGAGTACTATTTTCTAATGAAAAAACTTTGTTAGGAGGTGTATCATATGGGTTTAGTTCTAAATGTCAATATTTTATCTCGAATTATTCTAATTCAAAATCATCATCTTTTTTTAATATAAATTATAATGGTATTTCAATAGATTCTGTAAAGTTTAATATGCCTGGTAAACATAACGCATTAAATGCACTTGTTGCATTTGCTATTGGAAAAGAATTAAATATTGACGATAAATCCATTACAAATTCTTTGTCTACATTTTTAGGCGTTAAAAGAAGATTTAGCTACGCCTTACGAACACCAAAAATAATTATAGATGATTATGCTCATCATCCAAGTGAGATTAAAGCTGTTTATGATACTATAAAAGATTTATACCCAGACAAAAAAAATACTGCTATTTTTCAACCACATTTATATTCAAGAACAAGAGATTTTATGGATGAATTTGCAGAAATATTATCAAAGTTTGATAATATCATTTTAACAGAAATATATCCTGCAAGAGAAAAACCCATAACTAATATTAGTTCTGATAAATTATTAGAGTTAATTGATAATAAAAATAAATCAATATTACATAAATCTGATTTATCAAATTCTTTAAAAGAATCTGATTCTGAAGTTTTTATAATAATGGGTGCTGGAGATATTGCTGATGAAGTTGAAATAATTAAAAATAATATTCTTTTTTGATATGAATTTAAATATGTTAAAAATGTCTTTTCTGATACTAACTGTTAGTCTATTGACATTATTTAGTTTTAATAAAAATCAGAACAGAAGTATTGAATTTTCTGACTTAAGTTATGTGGATACAGATTTTAAATTTATCTCTAAAGATTCGGTTAATAAATTGTTAACACAAAGTAAATTATTTTCTAATGAAATTTTGAAAAGTAATTTAAATTTGAAAGAAATTGAACGTTTAATTTTATCAAACGGATATGTAAGCTCTGCTGAAGTATCAATTAGTGTTGATGGAAAATTGGGAGTAAATATTAAAGAAAAAAATCCAGTGTTTAGAGTTTTGAATGAAAAGTATTATATAGATGCTAATGGAAAAAAAATGCCATTATCTAAAAATTTTTCAGAAATATGTCCAATGATTTTAAGTACTGTAGATTCGGTTGATTTAAAATTGTTTGGTGATTTAGGTTTCTACTTAAAAAATGATAAATTTTTATCAAATCATATAGCTGGATTAACTAAGTCAAATAATAAATTAATATTTAATGTTGACGGTTTTCAATATGATTTGAATTTAATCAGTGATGGAAACTATGTCTCAAAATTCAAAAATTATCAAGCATTTTTTAATACTGTTCATTCATCTGGATTATTAGATAGTTTAAAATCGGTTAATCTTGATTTTAAAAATCAGGTTATAATACAAAGAAAATAAATATGGAAACAAAAAATTTATTTGTTGGATTAGATATAGGTACAACTAAAATTGTTGCTTTAATTGGCTCTTTAAATGAATATGGTAAATTAAAAATAATTGGAATAGGTAAATCAAAAAGTTTAGGGGTTCATCGTGGAGTAGTAAATAATATTACTCAAACGATTCAATCTATTCAATCAGCTGTAAATGAGGCAGAACTAAATTCATCTGAAAAAATTGATAAAGTTATTGTTGGAATTGCTGGTCAACACATTAGAAGCCTTCAACATAGCGACTATATAACAAGAATTAATTCTGATACCGTTATTAATACGGATGATTTAGACAAATTAATAAATCAAGTTTATAAATTAGTTATGTTGCCTGGAGAAGAAATAATTCATGTGTTGCCTCAAGATTATAAGGTTGATGGTCAGGCTGAAATTAAAGAACCAATAGGAATGTTTGGTGGAAGGCTAGAAGCAAATTTTCATGTAGTTGTTGGTCAAGTATCTTCAATTAAAAACATAGCTAGATGTATCAAAAGTGCAGGGATTGATTTTGAAGGAATTACATTAGAGCCTATAGCATCCTCTGACGCCGTGCTAAGTCAAGAAGAAAAAGAAGCAGGTGTTGCTTTAATTGATATTGGTGGAGGAACTACTGATTTAGCAATTTTTAAAGATGGAATTATTCGTCATACGTCTGTAATACCTTTTGGAGGTAATATTATTACTGAAGACATAAAAGAAGGATGTTCAATTATAGAAAAACAGGCAGAACTATTGAAAATTAAATTTGGTTCCGCTTGGCCTGGTGAGAATAAAGAAAATGAAATTGTTTCAATTCCAGGTTTAAGAGGAAGAGATCCAAAAGAAATTACTCTCAAAAACTTATCAAAAATTATTCATGCAAGAGTTGTTGAAATAGTCGAACAGGTTTATATCGAAATTAAAAATTATGGACATGAAGAACAGAAAAAGAAATTGATTGCTGGTATTGTTTTAACTGGGGGAGGTAGTCAATTAAAACATTTAAAACAACTTGTTGAATACATAACAGGAATGGATACTAGATTGGGTCACCCTAGCGAACATTTAGCAGGAAATAACTCAATAGATATTTCTAGTCCTATGTATGCTACGGCTGTTGGCTTGGTAATGAACTCAACAAAAATTAGTAAAAAAAGTAATAAAAAAGAAGATATAGATAAAAATGAGCTTGAAGAAATTGATGATACAAACCAAAGTGAAAGGTTAACAATTTTTGAACAGTTTACAGAAAAAATAAAAACATTTTTAGATAACGCCGAATAAATTAAAGATTATGCACTTAAACCCAGAAATAAATAATTTGCCATTTGATTTACCTAAAAATCAAAGTAATGTAATAAAAGTCATCGGAGTTGGTGGTGGTGGAAGTAATGCAATTAACTACATGCACTCTAAAGGAATAAAAGGAGTTGATTTTGTTGTATGTAACACTGATTCACAAGCTTTAGAAAACAGTAAAGTTGAGAACAAAATTCAGCTTGGTATTTCATTAACAGAAGGTTTAGGAGCTGGTGCAAATCCTGAAATTGGAGAAAAAGCAGCAGTTGAAAGTTTTGATGATTTAAAGAAAATGCTTGAAACTAATACTAAAATGGTTTTTATAACTGCAGGAATGGGAGGAGGCACCGGCACCGGAGCAGCCCCAGTAATCTCAAAATTAGCTAAAGAGATGGATATATTAACTGTTGGAATAGTTACTATGCCATTCCAATTTGAAGGTAAGATAAGAGAACAACAAGCCAAAACAGGAATTGAAAAATTAAGAAAAGAAGTAGATGCCTTAATTGTAATTAATAATAATAATTTAAGAGATATTTACGGAAATTTAGGATTTAAAGAAGGATTTGCAAAAGCTGATGAAGTATTAGCTACAGCATCAAGAGGAATAGCTGAAGTTATTACTCATCATTATACTCAAAATATTGATTTAAAAGATGCTAAAACAGTACTATCTAATAGCGGAAATGCTATAATGGGTTCTTCTACGGCTGCAGGTACTAAAAGGTCAATTGAAGCCATTTCATCTGCTCTTGATTCCCCTCTTTTAAATGACAATAGAATTACTGGAGCTAAAAACGTTTTATTACTAATTGTCTCTGGAAAAGAAGAAATAACAATTGATGAAATCGGTCTTATAAATGACTATATCCAAGAAAAAGCTGGGCACGGAGCTAATATTATAATGGGAGTAGGTGAGGATTTGAATTTAGAAAGCTCAATTTCTGTTACAGTAATTGCCACAGGTTTTGACCCTAATCAACAAGATGAAATTATACATTCTGATCCAAAAAAAATAATTCATAATCTTGATGAAAATAGTGGGTATGTTCATAATCTAAGTTCTAATACCCAGATTGATAAAAAAGATTCTTTACAATTTGATTTTGCTTCAAATTCAATTGATTTTAAAAATACTAATTCTGAAATAGAAAATTCAGAAAATGCTAAGATTATAAATGATATTGATGTTGATTATGAGGAGGTCAATTCAAATTTAATAATTAGTGAAGATGAAATTGAAATCAATGATATTTCAGTGAAAATTAATGAAATCGAAGTTACTTCACCTGAAGAAATTAAACCTATTGATCAAGTTTCATTTGATTTTGATATGCCATTAAAAAAACAAACAATTGAGTCAGATAAAATTGTTCATGAATTAATTGAAGATGTAAACGAAATAGAAGTTGTAAATCCTATTCACATCATACCTGTAACCGAAGTTAACGGAACAAATGCTAATAAATCGGGTATCGATGATTATGAAATTAATAATAAGACTGTTGAGCCTATGGTTTCTGAAATTAAAGCTGATAATAAGGAAATAATTTTAAATCCTTTGAACAGCTCAATAGCTGATGGGTTATCTAAAAGAACCGAAGAACGAAAAATTAAATTAAAACAATATAATTATAATTTTACTAAAGCTAATAATATTAAATCTATGGAAAATGAACCTGCTTTTAAAAGAGCCGGAGTTAGTTTAGATAGTATAGATCAATTTAAATCTTCTAGATCAGTTATTAGTGAAGATTCAAACGGAGAGATTAATTTGCGAACTAACAATTCGTTTTTACATGATAATGTAGATTAAAAGAAAATTTTATGAAATTAATAGATAAAATATCAAGTTCAATTATATCAGCAATGAAAGAAAAAAACGTTGATGAATTGGAATCTTTAAGAGCAATTAAGTCAGCACTTTTATTAGCTCAAACTCAAAAGGGGTCAGACGGTAATATTCAAGAATCAGATGAAATTAAAATTCTTCAAAAACTAGTTAAACAAAGAAAAGAAAGTGCAGAAATATATAAGAAACAAAACAGATTAGAACTAGC
>ENA-UZWY01007218-UZWY01007218.1-metagenome-genome-assembly--contig:-Day-2--50m-contig-7218_pt1 | contig 15055 bp, 12 predicted proteins | sample MGYA00260341_ERZ794901 | MGnify/ENA metagenome assembly ERZ794901 | reverse complement strand
CAGGAACTCCATGGTTCGGCTATGAGGAAATCAGTGAGGCCAACAACCTTGACACTTTTCTATTCACTGTTAAGGGCGTGGACATCACTCTAGGTAGCACTCCTGAATTAACATGCTTGAGTGCTATAATAAACTGCGTATTACCAGTAGATAATGTTCTGTCACATAACTGGGAGATTTCTGCTCTTAATGGAGTGCTTGAAGGAGAATATAATTTCTATATGACGGTTTATGATATTACCAATGGTGAAGCAAACCAAATAGAGGTGTTTAACCAAACATCTGGACAACCTCTGACACTTGAACCGCTAGAGAGAATTACCTTGACATACACGCCTTGGAATGGTTTTGAAGACGGTAAGACCTACAATATCACCTATTTCGCTACACTTGCTGATACTGGTGAATTATCCGGTAATATCCGTAGTTTCAAAGCGGAATTTGCTGACAAGATAGATGTAGCAATTCTTAGTGATGACACTGAAAGAAGTCAAAAGGCTAAGATGGATTTGGAAATTCTTGGTATGACTTATACCGAATATGAAATTAATGATTGGGCCACTTATTTTGAAAGTGGATGGATGTCGCATTATGATAAAATTTTGATGCCTTGGCAAGAAGATTACGATGCAAAACCAAGTGGTGGACAAGACGGTGGTAAAGGATATTATGAGAAGTTAGGAACTACTGCAAATAAGATCGTAATAGAAGATTTCACTAATGCAGGAGGTACTTTACAAATACACCTTTCACCTTCCACGAATTACTATGATTATTCATCTAGTACTAGCAAGAGTTTGCTGCCGTTTAACATGGATATACAACCAAGGATTACACCTTCCACATATGTTACTTACAACAATATGGAAATGGCAAACCCATACCATCCACTTGTCCGTAGTTTGGACCCTACTTCCTTTTCAGGATTTGGCGGTGGAGGAATAGTCGCACAATCTGTGCTGAACACAAAGAGTGTTTCTGGACAAGCAATGCCATCTGTTTGCGGTGGATATATGGAGTTAGGAGGACAATTCCAAAGAATAATCCAAAGTGGAGAAGATCCGGCAGATACGGTTTTGGCTACCTGTAGTTTTGGTAATGGTGGTGTTATAGTCAGTACAATCGATGTTGCCGGAGTCTCAGACCGGGCAGGCGATGTGGATAATTTCACTTTGTTAGGAAATATGTTACAGCACATGGTTACTCCTTATCCTGCTGGATTTGGAATTTTGAATTCAGGTTCAGACATCACGGTTAATGGAGATGTACCTGAACTTGATTCCGCAACTGGTGGCTATAAATATCATTATATGAAGAGCAATGCAACGGTTACCTTTGGCTTTAATTCCCAGACTAGTGCTAATCTCAATAGCGACTGGGTGATGTCTGGTCCTACTAACTGGCTAGGTAATACCGATGTAGATGGCGTGGATGAAACTTCAGTGGCTAATCCTACAGTCAAGTTCTGTGACCCTGATGACAATTCACCTACGGGCTGTAATCAAGGAGCAAAGTGGGATATCAAGTTGTATCTTCATGATGATGCTGGACATACTAGGACGTTGACCCTTACTGTGAAGACAGATGATACTAGGGCAGATGAATTCAGTCCATTAGCTAATTTCGATATTGATATGGGAGATGAGGCGATTGAAATCCATCCAACAAAACCAGAGAAGGTTATTGGAACAGATACCTGGCAAATGATTCGGATTAAACTTTCACAGGATAGTATAGGAAATATTCCTATCACGGTTAATTTTGACGCATCTGGATCAAATGATCCTGATTCAACTGTTGGTTCTGGTATTGTAAGATATGACTGGAAGGTATTATTCGATGCTGAATATGGTGATGAGGATTATGATCTTGGAGGATATTCTGAGACTCTGTATGAATCATCTGGAGGTTTATTCGATTACACATTTGCAAATATTACAGTCAATACTGCAGGAACTATTGAACAGGAAATACGTGTAGATCTTGTTGTTCATGATAAGGCGGGATATACCTCCTCTCCTTATCGAATGTTCTTCGTTATCGTCCCTGAAGGGTTTGGTGATGAAGAGCCGATTTTCGACTACCAAATGAAGGATGAGAACGAGAAACTAATCAGCGATAAGGGATTAGTAGATACCGATACAATCACTATTTCTGGAAATGTGGTAGCTGGAGTTGAAGCAGGCGATTTCACAGTTGAAATCGCTCTTGATGCTGATGATTTCAATAAAAACCGTTTAGATAAGGGTGATTTAGAGGAACTAGGGCTATGGAATAAATCATCATCTCTTAGAAATGGAGATACATTTGAACTAACTCTTGATATATCTTCACTATATACCAATGTGTCTAAAAATCAAACGGTTTACATATTAACCTACGAAGGTGATGACAAGAGATGGAGAACTATTACTCAAATTGAGATCAATCTACCGATTTGTCAAGGTTTAGAGGCTCCGGCTCTAGCAGAAGCGGCTGGTGGAAGTTGGGTATTGGATTCAGCAGGAAAATGTGATTGGAAATCAACTGATGAGAATGGGTGGACCTTAAATCAAGAAACAGGGGAATTTGAGGAACCAGTTATCGATGATGTTTCTGGAGTTACTACCAGCGGCGACTTGCTACTTTACCTCGGTGGCGGCGGTGCAATATTGCTAATAATTATTCTAACTCTATTTGTTGTACTAAAGGGTGGCGATGATGATGATGAAGTGCATATGGGCTTCGACGGAGGTGTCGTACAACAGATGGACCCAATGGAGCAATATGTACAACAGCTGATTGCTCAAGGTTATCCAGAGGAAACAGCCCGAGCTTATGCGCAACAATATAGTGGGCATTTCCAGCAATAGTAGCGTACGCGTAACGTAGGTTATCCGTGAATTTAACAGTGCCAACCTCTAAGAAGGACCCTCGGGACGAAAGGCCATGGATGAGACATCTACATACAAGATCGCAGACATAAATTTGGCTGATTGGGGTCGAAAGGAGATTGATATAGCCGAGCATGAAATGCCTGGATTAATGTCAGTTAGAGAAAAGCATGCAAGTGAAAAGCCATTGGCAGGAGCACGAATAACAGGCTCATTACACATGACTATTCAAACAGCGGTATTGATAGAAGCTCTAGCAGATCTCGGAGCAGATGTTCGGTGGGCGAGTTGCAATATATTCTCAACCCAAGATCATGCAGCAGCAGCTATTGCAGTTACAGGTGTTCCAGTATTTGCTTGGAAAGGCGAGACTTTGGAAGAGTATTGGGATTGCACCTTCAAAGCTCTTGACTTTGGCGAGGGAGTTGGCCCTAATCTCATCGTTGATGACGGTGGCGATGCTACTTTATTGATTCACAAAGGATATGAACTGGAACAAGGTTCTGATTGGGTGGATACTCCATCTGATAATCACGAAGAACAGGTCATCAAGAACCTTCTAAAGAGGATTCACGAAGAACGTCCTGGGCATTGGTCAGAAGTAATCAAAGAATGCTATGGTGTTTCAGAGGAGACAACAACTGGTGTTCACCGATTATACAAGTGGGTTGAATCTAACTCGTTATTGTTCCCTGCAATAAATGTCAATGATTCAGTTACTAAGTCCAAGTTTGACAATCTTTACGGATGCAGAGAGTCATTGGTCGATGGAATAAAGCGTGCAACGGATGTAATGATATCTGGAAAGACTGCAGTGGTATGTGGTTATGGCGATGTTGGTAAGGGTTCTGCCCAAGCTCTCAAAGCAATGGGTGCAATTGTCATAGTTACCGAAATAGACCCGATTTGTGCATTGCAAGCAGCTATGGAAGGATTCCAAGTATTAACTTTGGAAGATACTTTGGGCACGGCGGATATCTATGTCACAGCTACTGGAAACAAGCATGTGATTACTGTAGAACATATGGCAGCGATGAAAGATCAGGCCATTGTATGTAACGTTGGGCACTTCGATAATGAAATTCAAGTTGATACCCTTGAAGAAAGAACTGATGTCACAATGCTGAATATCAAGCCGCAAGTAGATAAATTCACTTTCCCCGCAGGAAATAGTATCTTTTTACTTGCATCAGGTAGACTGGTCAATCTTGGTTGCGGAACCGGGCATCCGAGTTTTGTAATGTCGAATAGTTTCACCAACCAGACACTTGCTCAGCTAGATCTCTGGAAAAACCGTGGGAAATATGAGAATAAGGTTTTCATCCTACCAAAGTATCTGGACGAAGAAGTTGCTAGACTCCACCTCGAGAAGATCGGATGTAAGTTGACAAAGCTGTCTGATGAGCAATCTGAATACATCAGCATTCCAGTAGATGGCCCATACAAGCCAGAGCACTATCGCTATTGAAGCCAAAGATTAGTAATCTTTCTAGAGGAATTGAATGTTCTAGAGATTCATTCCTCTTCGTAGCTAGATAATTCTGTTTGTTCTTCATCTTCGATGATTCCGATTTCATCAAGGTGAGAATCAAGATCAGGAATACTTATCTCCCAATTACGAGGTAATTTTTTACCTTGTTCAATAATTGAATTAAGTCTTTCTTGGTATGCAATAGGCCGTTTACTCAAAAGAAACATGAATAGTTTCTGAGTTCTTATTTCCGCTGGAATCATTACGCAACCAGAACTAGTTTCGACATCCATTGCTCTTAGTAAATTAAAAGCGGGTCGATTTATTGACTGGAAAATTCTACGACTAAACCTCATTCCTAATGCGACAGTCACCAAAATCAGCATTGATGTTAGGCAAAAACCCTGCCACCCTTCACCAAAGAGTTGACGTGAAATGAAGACTTCTACCATTAGGAATGGTACAGTACTTAGCATAAAAAGAAGATTTTCACTTACTGGTAGTTTATTTGCTCTCAATGTTAATGCATTCCAACCAGGATGATTTCTTTCCCAAGGCTTGAAGTGTTGAGATTTTTCTTGAGCAATAGCCTTTCTTACAATAGCGTGTAAACGAGCAATGCGTGCATACTGCTGAGTTCCAATATCTAAGTTGTCTTCTAAGATACCATTTAGGCGATCCATTGCCAAGTCATACATGCCGAGATCAGTTAGTATCGCAGTCTGCTCAATAACTGGTACCACTTCGAAGGGTGCTTGTTCTCTGCAACCTTGCCACCAAGCTAAGGCCTCTTCATACATTCCCAATTCATCTGCGAGAATGCGTCCTCCTCTAATCCAAGCATCAACACGGTCTGGAGCAATTGCAATGACTTTTCGACAAGCAGACAAAGACTTCGATGCCTGTTTGAGATTTGGCGCTGAACTAGCAGGTAGTTCAAGGTCAGCGATCATCCACCAAGAATCTACGTGTTCACTATCGAGAGCAACAACTTTTCTTGCCGCATTCAATGCAGTTTCTCGGTCACCTTCATCAATTGCAGCAATCGCATCGAGATAGTAATCTTCAGCACTCATCGACTCCGTCCACCCCTATCGCTGCGACCACGTGAGCCGCCTCGAGGGCTTCTCTCGGTTCTTTGTGTTCGATCATACCTTGGTCTTCTCTCACCAGCACCTCTGCCTGTGGACCTTCGCTCACTACGCTCAGGACGGGACCTACGTTCTGGACGAGCACTACGTTCTGGACGAGCACTACGTTCTGGACGAGCACTACGTTCTGGACGAGCACTACGTTCTGGACGCAATTCACGAGGGGTTCTCTCTCTTCTTTGACGGTTTTTCGAAGGGTCTCCTTTTGCAGAGCCACATTTGAAGCAACGGTCATTATTGCGGAAATTCTTCGACCCACAGCCACATCGCCAGTGATCAGCATTTAGTTGATCGATTCGAGAGGGGCGACTATCACGCTGATTACGAGTTATTGGTTTTGAATCATTTTTTGTTGTTCTTTCTCTACCTTTGAAATCACTTTTTCCACGACCACTACTATCTGAACGAGTTTGTCCTTTAGGCTCTCCACAGCGATTGCATTCAGTGCGGAAACTGAAGTTAGAGTTCTTACATTTGGGGCAATCCCAATCGTTGTCAGCATATTGGTTCCTACTATCACGGCCACGACTATCTCGGCCGCGGGAATGATCTCTACGGCCATCACTACGACCTCTAGATCTTCCTCCACCTCTAGGCTCTCCACATCGATTACATTCTGTGCGGAAAGCAAAGTTCGAGTTATTACATTTAGGACAATCCCAGTCATTGTCTCCGTGTTGATTCCCACGGTTATCTCGGCTCCGTGAAAAATCTTGACGGCCATCACTACGACCTCTAGATCTTCCTCCACTTCTCGGCTCTCCACATCGATTACATTCTGTGCGGAAGGCAAAGTTCGAGTTATTACATTTAGAGCAATCCCAGTCATTATCTCCGTGTTGATTCCCACGCCCGCGGTTGTCACTGTTACGAGTACGGTCCTGACGTCCGCCTCTATCTCCTCGAGATTGACGATTATCACGTCCACCCCTATCTTCACGTCGGGGTCTGTCTTCACGTCGAGGTCTGTCTTCACGTCGAGGTCTGTCTTCTCGGCTTCGATTTCTCTCATTATCTGATTTATTACGCGTACGGATTGATAGTTCTTCACCAATCATCTCATTTGAATCACGTTTATTGTCTAAATTATGAACATGGACTAAGGCATTTTCAGGGCTACCGATCACTCCTTGCACTTTGCCGACATAGCGTCCACGATTATCGACCATAACGGTACCTAAAGCTGGACATGAACCAGTGAATTCGACTAGGAGTCCATTGTCATGGCTCCTCTTACTTACTTTACCTTTAAACACAAAAACACCCCCCCGCAATAACTCAATCTCTTTTCTTTAGAAGTGCTACACTAAGTGAGGCAATAATTGTTGCAAACATGCTCAAAGAAGGAAGTAACCCTCCTTCATCAACATTTTCAGCTATTAGGTCAGAGTCTAAACCGGACTCGATAGTCTCTGGAGCAACTTCAATCTCAAAAGATGTCGACATGCCCCCTGCATCTGTAGCTGTAACATTGACAATCCATGGGGGAGTGGTGCCACTACAGATAGCAGTAGAAATCTCAGCTTCCCATTCCTGTCCCAAATCGAGGAAATTTTTTGTTTCTTGTCCACAAATAGTTGCACTCAAAGTAACATCTTCCCTATCAATATCGTAATAGTTACCTGATATTGTAAATGAGAATTTATCGGCAGACCAAGTTACTTGCGGACCCCCCCCGAGTTCAGTATTGACTTCTAAAGTTGGAGCTTGCCCAAGTTTACTCATCCCAAGATCGATTTCTCCTTCCCAATCTAGCATACCATTTGCACTAGCAGAGAACGATATTTTGAAATCTCCAGGAAGTATTACTGCACCTAGTGTCATATCGGTAGATGCCGCAGTAGAACTTAATGATAGTCCAGCAGCTTGTCCGATAACAGAGCCTTGTTTCGCATAGACGTCAACTGCTATATTTTGTACTAACAGAGTCGGAGTTACCGTAATCTCAACGCTATCTGAATAAGAGCCACTTTCGCCCGAAAAGGTAGCAGGCATACCAAACCTCAGAGTCCTTGCCTCCTCGGATTCGGCTCCAAGTGGGTCAATTACAGTGCAAGTAGCGGTCCCACTTTCTGAACTGCCAGGATTTACCACCATAGCACCTGCAGAGTTTCTAGAAGCACTCCATCCATCCTCTTCAAAAGAGCAATTGAACGACCAGCCATTATCATCAGTAGCCCAAGTACTTACAACATCATTTCCAACAATGGCATATTCGCCTTTATTGGTAAACATCGGAATAATTGTATCTTGTGCGGGTGCGGTTGCTGACCAGACAGGTATGTCATTATTTACCGGGGCATCGGTTGTCAAATCGACGAATATATGTCTTTCAATTGATGCCCATTGAGAGCGATCGAATTCGGTATCGATAATAATCTGTAAACGACCATCTGCGAGATAGTTTTCTGTAATCGAACCTATTTCTGTATTGACTACACCATTATCTCTGAATTCACCATCAACAATACGCAATCCTTGAACTGCTGGGAAACTGAACACAAGTTGTGCAGCGCTAACATTTGAAGCATTGAATGCTAATGTGAAGTTGGATTGACCCTTGTTAGGTAATTGGTTAAATCGCGCATTATGAGTTTCATTTTCACTTAATTCCATTGCTATTTCAAGATTATCTGTCGCTGAAACTGGAACTTCTCTGCAATCAGAACTAGCGCCAAGATACCTTGTACTACAATCTCTCTCATCGATATGTCCTTGAGGAATTAGATTTTGTTCTTTCAGTTCAATACCCTCTTCGACGAATTCAAAATCATTCCAAGCTGCTTCACCACGATGTGGTACTCCTTCTTTGAGTCCCATCCTTGTATCCATGTCTTTGATGCATGTTGGACCAATAGCTTTGATAGCTTCTCGTTCGTCGGTAGATAACCAATCATTGTTTCCTCCATTGGCTTCGAAACCTTCGAGTAAACCATCGAGATTATCGCGAACAGTTGCTGCATTACTCTCATTTACCCAAGAGTTAGCACTTATGTCAGAAGTTGCCCAATCTGATAAAATTTGAATATCAAAAGTGGCATAATTGTAATCGAATAAATCCTCAAAAGTTAAACCTTCACAATTTGGGTCATCATCATCTGCTTGTCTAGCAGAACTATCCGCACTTGTAAAGTTCAAAGCAATCGGACATATGAGTATTAACAGGGTCAGGAGCGAGGCCACAGCCATGTTGCGCATGTTACGGGCTGGTGCTGTGGCTCATCAGGGCCTTGCCCTCAAGGCGTCAGGTATTCTAATCTCTTCATTAGTAGCCATGTTGGCAAAACGGTCCACAATATAGCGGAGAGTATTACTAAACCGGCATCTATTCCTCGATTGAATTCACTTAGTGGAATCTCAAGCAGTAAATGGTATAGGCCATTTGGCGAAAGTAAATCCATCAATGCTTGAATTTGCAGCCATTCTGCGTTCTCATTCTGGTCTACAGCAACACCTAACAGGCCAGCAACAACTGTTGTCAACAATAGCCACAGCAAGGTGAAAAGCATCCATGAACCCATTCCCAGAGCGATAGAAGAACCCATGTCATCAGCCCATGAAGAAGCGATCAACTGGATTAATGTGTACCAAAGAAGAACTAGCATCGTTGCTCCAATGTATAATCCGATTTCGCCAAGACTTGGATATTCATTCATTCTTTCGCCGATTATTACTATGGCGATAAGTGAGAGTAAGCAGGTTGGTAGGGCGATTGCTGCCCAATGTCCCAAGATGAGAGAACCCCCTAGTGATTTTCTGGAAATCGGCTGGGATAGTTTGATTTCTAGCACTCCACTTATCCGATCACGGCTTATGCCATCAAAGGAAATGAAAACTGCACCAAGAGTTGCTGAAAGTAGAATAAATGCACTAGAGATATACAATACTGTATAAGCAGAGTCAACCTCAATACCGCCTAAGATATTAGCATTAATATCAGAAAGACCCCAAGCCGAGCCAAGGATAAAAAGTATCAATATTGGCCATAGTACTTTCATTCTATTGGCCTTAAATCTCGCCTTGAAGCAGTGATTTGCAAGTAATAGTGTTGCTCTCATTCTTCCTCGCCCCATTTCTTCAAAGGAACCATATCACTTGATGAAATTTCCAAACCGGTATCCTCTATCGATAAACCAGTCGCAGCAGTAATCATTTCTACCATGTCAATCGGTTGTGGTGATATGAATTCAAGCCCTTGGTGCTGAAATTTACTGATTATTTCTTCAGGTTCGCCTTCTAAAACACCTTTCCAACCATCGCCACTCTTTTCCATTCCTTCTGGTGGTATTCCGCTGCCACTGATGACTATTTTTTGTCCTACATCCAAACTTTTTGCTACAGTACCAACCTCACCCTGAATAAGTAATTGCCCACGATGAAGTAAGGCGATTGAGTCTACTAAATCGATCATCCCTGCAACTTGGTGTGAGGAGATTATTATCGCAACTCCTTTTTTTGCCAATTTCCGTAATAATTCTGCAAAGGCGCGTTGTGCCAGTGGGTCGAGACCATTCATGGGTTCATCAAGAACCAGGATTTCAGGGTCTCCAATCAAAGCACATGCTAGCGACAAACGCTGCCGCATTCCTTGTGATAATTCATCGAGCGGAGTATCAGCACGTTTACTGAGTCCAACGATCTGAAGTAATTTTCCAGGTGATGAGTCTATTCCATTCATAAGTTGTATTTCATGAAGTGCTTCTGCAACACTAGTCCTACCTTCCCATCGTACCTGTTCCGGCATAAAGCCAGTTTTTTGTCGACGCTCGGTAAGGCTGAGATCTATAGTTCCTGATTCTTGTTTATACAAGCCAGTGATTATTCGCAATAAAGTTGTCTTTCCTGCACCATTAGGACCTATCAATCCCATAATCGATGCTTTAGGAATAATGAGGTCTACATCATGAATGCCCTGGCCAAAGGATTTCGCCCATGGATTGGTTTTTCTCGGGGTGTTTACTTGATGCCTGTAACTGACTCCATCCAGTCTCATCGCCTTTGACATCAACTCGACGACACGGTCGGACTTTGACAAACTACCGCATAGTATGACTATTTTGCGCTGGTATTATCGCCTTTGAGAGTTAGGAGGTGCCATGCTAACAGGGTTGTTCATCAGTGCAATCTTGTTTGGTGCTGTTGCCTTAGGGCTTTACTGGCATAAAGAGGAACTTGATAAGTCAGCATCAATGATGTTGCCTACATGCATTATTTTATTGTGGGTTTTTCCTTGGGGTATAATCACTTTATTACCAATAGCATTGCTGTTTTCTGCCATTAGCCCAGCAGCACGTCAACAATGGCAAATCCATCGAAAAAGAAGAGCAGGGATAATATCTTCCTTGTTGGTATTATTGCTATTAGGATCTTTAGTTCCCATCACACCACCAACAGCTCCTGTAGAGTGGTTGTTGATCAGTGAGGAGAACCCAGATGCAATGTTTTTACCAGCTAGTGAACAATATACTTGGTTGCATGAGGAGAAGGTGATAAGTGTGCTAAAAATCCGCACTCCACACACATTTTCAACAATCCAGATGTCAGAGTCGACATTAGCAATCGCCTTAATGATAAATCTAGATGATGCTCGTTTAAGCCAGTCACTTCAACAGATAAAAATCGACCCTGATACATTTTATCTAAAAGAGATAAACAGTGATGATCGCCATAGATATTCAGGTGAGGAATATGTGGTGTTGCGAGAGCAAATTATTCTTGAAGGCTTCACATTACCTATCGGGGAAGTTCTCGTTGTAGCCTTTCCAAGTGCAGGAGGAGAATTGACACTTCTCTCTATCGTACGGCTAAACCTTTCTATTGATGATGTATGGGAGGAAAAGATGGTCAACGATTGGATAGCATCACAGGGTGATGATTTTTAATCGCCTGATAATTCATTTTTCAATAAGTGTCGTGATTTGGATACTATCAAATAAATTAGGTCGCGTAGAGGCAAAGGTATCAACCAAGCAAAAGGAAATAACCAGCGCCAATTCCATCTTAGATAGAGAAGTGTACGAATCGCAGCAGCAGATCTGATGAATGGTTTTCCAGTTCTTACTAATATTAGAGAGTCAGCAGTAATAGAATAATCAGCAATAACTTTCATTCCGATTTCACTACTTAATTCACTGATAGTAAGTGGCTTTGCTAAGCGTTTTGCCACGAATTTACCACTTTTTTGGCATAAACCACACATTCCGTCTAGAAACAATGTGTCTTCCATGTCACTCAGCAGCGATGTGAAGATTTCCTTCTTCGTAATAAACCTGGATTTGCTTTGGCATTTTTTTGGTTAAAGCAGCAACTGCTTCATAGATTTCATCTTGCTTGACTTTGAATGCTTTAGCAGCTTTTGCAGTTGACCAAGGGACTGTTTCAAAATCTGATTGGCGAATCCACTCAAATAGCCGGGCTTCAAGATCAGTAACTTCGGTTGAAGCATTTTGCGAACCTTTGGGTGGCTGCATGGACTAGCCAGTGTGGGCTAGATGAAGAACTTGACCATCAGGAGAGTGCGACCATCCTTCGGCAACATTCCTCGGCATCGATATAATTATCCAGAAGTGTATTCAGCGCTTTTACGAAAGGGATTTCAAGATTCATATCCTCTGCTCTATCACGGAACATCCGTGCTGCTCTAACTCCTTCAGCGACCATTATCATTTCTTCTAGAGCCTTTTCTAACGTTAATCCCCGTCCTAACATTTCACCCATTCTACGATTACGACCGTGTGGGCTGGTAGCAGTGACATAGAGGTCACCGAGTCCTGCAGGGCCAAATGCAACTTCCGCCCTCGCTCCTAATTGTGGTAATAGCAAGCATCCTTCTCTAAACCCAGCACTAAATATAGCGGCTTTTAGATTATCACCGCCAACTGTTCCAGTATGCTTGAGTCCGTCAACTAAGCCACATGCAAGAGCAACTACGTTCTTGAAAGCCCCCCATAACTCAGCACCAATCGGATCACTGGTTGCATGTAAAATGAAAGTTGAAGTGCTAAGTGTTGCAGCTAATCGAGATGCTACACTAGCATCATCACTTGCAATCAAAGCAGTTGTAATCACTCCCGCAGCGGCTTCAGGAGCAATAGTAGGGCCAGTTAGTAGGGCGAGCGGATTACTCATGTTCTTCTCTTTTAGCATTGCTTCTATTGATTCTGAAATCAATTTTTGACCAGGTGCTAGACCTTTGGCAAGGTCGAGAATAACATGTCCCGGTCTGATAAACTCAAGAGAGTCGTTGACCACATCGAGAATTACCGCAGAAGGTAACGCGAAAACTATGATCTCTACTCCATCAAGGGCTTCATTCAAGCGCATGGTTACATCGAGACCATTTAGTGAATGTTCTGGAAGATATTTCTTATTGATTCCTTCCATTGTAATTGACTCATACACTTCTTGTTCGATAGTCCATCCCTTTACATGATGGCCATCCTTAAGCCATAGGCTTGCAATCGCACTTCCCCAATTGCCAAGACCGAGTACCGCAATATGTGCCATAAGTCGTTGGCATTGCCTAATGCATTTAGCCGGTTCGCTTTACCTGAACCAGATTACGGGGTTTCGAAAGGGAAAATAATTGGCGGGTCATCATCTTGCCACCTTTTCAGTTTGGGCATTACCGAAAGGAATAATTTAGATTTCAAATGTCTCTCTAGCCAGTCGTGTAATCTTGGTAATTGTAGTGCATTAAACCATTCACGGTCTGTATTGGCGAATTGGCGTACAAATGGTATAATTGCAATATCACAATATCCGATCTCTTCAGAAGAGAGATTTGTGCTAATTGTCAAACGTTGCTCCAAGTCCTCTAAAAAAGACACAGCAGCATCGCGATAAGTTTCACAATCATAGTCATCATCAAAACGGTCAGAATACTTATACCGGTCGAGATTCTTTTTGAAATCCTCGTCATTTTGAGTTATTAAATCGGAATCAGAATCACTTGGAGTTAAGATGCCTGAAAGAGCCCATGTCATAATATCCAGGCTCTCTTCGAGGATTTCCCCATTTGCAAGGAGTAATACAGGTACTGTTCCTTTTGGCGATATTTCTAATAGATGCTCAGGTCTATCGCGTAAAACGACTTCACGGATTTGGCATTTATGTTCTGAGAGAGCAATAGCCATTCTTGCCCTAATTGCATAGGGGCAACGACGGAATGAGTAGAGGAGATTTGGCATCCTCACCAACCCATATCACTTATTCAAAAGAGGTCGTCGTCATCTTCACTTGCAAAAAGATCATCGTCATCTTCGGCTTTGTCATCGCTCTTAGCAGATTTAGAAGTCTTTGCAGCCTTCTTAGTAGTCTTCTCTTCGGTAGTTACTTCTTCCTTGACGTCTTTTTGCTCTTCGACTGCCTTTTCAGGTTCGACTTTAATTTCTTGAGCAGCCTCTTTTTCAGCTGTGGCTCTCTTTTCTGCTTCTACTTTTTCAAGTTCTGCTAATTCTTCTGGACTTAGGTTTTGTTGTGCTGCAAGAACGCGCCTACGATCTTCTCGTGCTTTTTGTTCGAGTTGACGGTGTTTGCTACGTTCTATCTGCTGGAGCATAAACATAGCATCGTGTTCAAGCAATGGTGAATCAGAAATCAGAGTAATATCGAGCCATCCTCCATCTTCGACAATGAATTCAGCAAGAGGTTCGAAATTCAGGTCACTTTTCTTTATCTGAGTGTAATGAGATGCATTTCCTCCACGGTGATCAACTCCAGAGAAATGGCAATAGAAATTTTTGGTACCGATGGTTTCTCTGACTTGGTCGAATAACTCACCATAATCTTCAGAGGTACGCAGGCGTCCATGGCCGCGAGCGTGGATATGAGCAAGGTTGAGCACTGGTATTGTGCCCTCGACGTGATTTACAACTTCGAGAACTTCCTCAAGAGTACCCCATAATTCTTGTCGGCCACTGGTTTCAACACCAATTTTCGAAGGAGTACCTTCTTTGAGCCAAGGGAATACCGGATATTCATCATCATCGTCATTCCAGATTTCATGAATGCGATCTACAACTCCTGAGAACACTGTTGCAGCTCTTCCATTCGCCTCAGACCCTCTACTCATCTCGCCATAATGCCCAACGTGGAGCGTCAAATGGCGGGCATTAATCGTCTTGGCCGCTTGCATTGCAGCTTCGATCTTGGTAAGGCTACGGTTTCTTTCAACTCGATTCCCAAGTAGTTCTGAGTAATATGGTCCATGGAGATTCATTTCAAATTCGGTCTTATTTGCGAGCACACCTGCTTGCCAATATTGTTCGAAGTGATTTGGTGCAACCATACGTACGGTTTGCACCTCCATGGTTTCAAGACCTAGGGAGATGATATCATCCATTCCTTCGACGATAGTACGTCCTTTACACGATAGCGGAACACCCGCTGGACCAATCTTTACAGACACTCATCCCACCCCGACAGGTGCAGGCCAAGTGGTGTCTCAAGTTAATTGCTTTCCGTCAAATGTTAATTTCAATATATCATTCAGAAGGGATTCCTTCTTCAAATATGACCCTTAGGCCGTGCCATGGTCAGTCACGTGAGCGCCGCTGTTG
>ENA-UZWY01005873-UZWY01005873.1-metagenome-genome-assembly--contig:-Day-2--50m-contig-5873_pt1 | contig 15076 bp, 15 predicted proteins | sample MGYA00260341_ERZ794901 | MGnify/ENA metagenome assembly ERZ794901 | reverse complement strand
TTTGTGCTTTGGGCAGGTCAAACCAAATTACCAGGAAATAGAGAGCGTGTAATTTCCTCTGCTGATCTTCAGTTAGTGGATCGATCTCTACTCAATGCATCTTTTAATATTGATAGGGATATTGGTCTTCAATTAAGACATCATTTTATCATTGGTGAACAGTTTTTAGTTCGTGAAATATTCTCGTGGGCTCAAGGAGAGGGACGAAATGTAGTCACCGGCAATTTAGGGGGACACCAATATACTGGGCGCCTAGAATTTTTACCTTTTGGTAAATTTAAAGGAAAAGGAGATTATAAAGGTGGTGGATTAACTCGAGAGGAAAAACCAAAACTTGCCGTAGGAGCATCCTATGACTTTAATAATAATGCGGTTAAAACAAGAAGTAACCAAGGAAGTTATATGACCAATGATATNNGGGTACTATGAAACTAACATTACTACCGTATTTATTGATGCAATCCTAAATTACAAAGGCTTTTCGTTTATGGGAGAATACTCAAATCGTGATGCTGAAGACCCTATTGCAAAAAACTCTGATGGGTCAGCAACCGGCGAGCTCGTTTCAGAAGGGAACGGTTTAAATATTCAATCTGGTTATCTATTTAAAAGGAATTGGGAGTTTACTGGAAGGTATTCTTTTATCGATTTAAAGTTTAATGAAATTTCAGAACAATATACCTTAGGTGTTTCTAAATACATAGCAGGACATAAACTAAAAATCCAATCGGATGTCAGTTATTTGACCCTTGACGACATTGGCAGTGAAATTAGATTCAGACTACAGGTAGACATACACTTTTAATAATAACATTTAGATAACATTTGGATCTTATTTTAATAAGATATTTGAAACTAAGAAAAAAACTATGGATAATATTTATATTTTAATGATTGTTGCTTTGGCGGTGTTAGCCATTGCAGATTTAGTAGTTGGAGTTAGTAATGATGCCGTTAATTTTTTAAATTCTGCAATCGGTTCAAAAGCGGTTTCCTTTAAAACTATTATGATTGTAGCTAGTTTAGGAGTTGCCTTTGGCGCTCTGTCATCTAGTGGTATGATGGAAGTAGCTAGAAAAGGAATTTTTATGCCAAGTGAGTTTTATTTTAATGAAATCATGATCATTTTTATGGCAGTAATGATTACTGACATCCTGCTGCTAGATTTCTTTAATACACTTGGAATGCCGACCTCAACGACCGTATCGATTGTATTTGAATTGTTAGGGGCAGCAGTTGTTATGTCACTTATTAAAATTAGTATCTCTGAAGCTGAATCAATCTCAAATCTTGGACAATATATCAACACTGCAAAAGCCACAGAAATAATTCTCGGGATCCTTCTTTCTGTAGTTGTTGCATTCTCTGTTGGTGCTCTTATACAATATAGCACACGACTACTATTAACATTTAATTTTGAGGAAAAAGCAAAATGGGTTGCTGCCTTATTTGGTGGAATTGCCGCCACAGCAATTACTTATTTTATTTTAATTAAAGGTTTAAAAGGTGCCGGTTTTATTTCTGGAGATTTTAAGTCCTATGTGTATGAAAATACATTTACGATAGTTGTCATATCATTTATTTTCTGGACGGCATTATGTGCATTAATTACTGGAGTCTTTAAAATGAGTGTTTATAAATTTATCATTATTATTGGAACATTTGCAATTGCCATGGCATTTGCAGGGAACGACCTAGTGAATTTTATTGGAGTCCCAATTGCTGCTTGGCAATCCTATGAAGCATGGGTAGCCTCTGGAGTTCCTGCGACTGATTTTAGCATGGAAGTAATGTCTAAAAAAGTTCCTACTCCTAGTTTATTGTTATTTGCAGCTGGCTTAATTATGGTACTGACTTTATGGTTTTCGAAAAAAGCAAAAGCAGTATTGAAAACATCGATAGATTTATCAAGTCAAGATTCCGTAAAAGAACGATTTGAGCCTAATTTTTTATCAAGAGGCTTGGTTCGATTTACAACTTTATTATCAAAATATCACGATACAATATTACCTAAAAAAGTTCAAGACAAAATTGAATATCAATTTAAAAAACCGAAAGAAAGCAAAACTATAGCTAAAAAAGATTTACCTGCTTTTGACATGGTTAGAGCTGCTGTCAACCTTATGGTAGCGAGTATTTTAATTTCTATAGCAACATCAATGAAGTTACCGCTATCAACAACCTACGTAACTTTTATGGTAGCAATGGGGACCTCGCTGGCAGACAGAGCATGGGGTAGAGAAAGTGCTGTTTACCGAGTTGCTGGAGTATTAAATGTAATTGGAGGTTGGTTTTTTACCGCTTTCAGTGCTTTTATCGCAGCTGGAATTATTGCATATCTTATTTATTTGGGAGGCGCGCCCATGATTGCTGTTTTACTATTAATAACTATATTATTGTTAGTCAGGAATTATTTAAGTCATAAAAAGAAAGCAGATAATACTTTATTACAAGACGGCTTAAAGAAAACAGAAAGTAAAACTGTTCAAGGAATTATTCAAGAAAGCGCAGATCAAATTTCGAACGTTGTTTCCAGAACCAATAAAATATATTCAAACATGCTAAGTGGTTTAGCTAAAGAAGATTTATCTAAATTAAAAAAGAGTAGAAAGGGAGTTGAAAAATTAAATAAAGAAGTTGACGCATTAAGAGATAATATTTTCTATTTCATTAAGAATTTAGATGAAACAAGTGTTCGGGGATCTAATTTTTACATTATTATTTTAGGATACTTACAGGATGTTGGGCAATCTCTTGATTTTCTAGCAAAAGCTAGCTATAAACACATCAATAATAATCACAAAGCACTCCGATTTAATCAAATTAAAGATTTACAAGATATTGATAAATCTTTTGAGGAATTATTAAGCAATATTGAAGTAATTTTTAATAGTAGAAAATTCGAAAAATTAGGTGCTATTCTTAATAGTAAGCAACGAGCCCAAGACGATTTAGCGATTAAGATTGCAAGTCAAATCACTCGAACACGAGCTGAAGATGACGACAGTCCTAAAAATACGGCTTTGTATTTTAGTTTACTACTAGAGACCAAAGATTTAGTGGCTGCTATTATGAATTTGATTGAAGAATATTACAATAGCTACAATACTAAAAACTAGTTTTTAATTAATAATGAGCCTCATAAAAATTAGTTGTGAGGCTCTTCAATTAATGTCTGATACAAAAAAAAGGAAAACAACTGTTTTCCTTTTTAATTTTAACAAGCTATCTTACTAGGAGCCGCACATTAAACAATCATCATCAGGCTCACCATTTTGAGATTTTGATAACATCTCTCTAAATTCCTGAGGACTCATGGGTTTATCTGATACTGCATCTGTTGCTGCCTCCACTTTTGCCTCTTTGACTGGAACTGTTGGCTGTTCTTTTTCTTCCTTTTTAGACAGTGTAAACTTAATTGCATCTACTGCACTTTTTGTTCTTAAATAATACATTCCTGTTTTTAAGCCGCTTTTCCAGGCATAAAAGTGCATGGATGTTAATTTAGCCATGTTCGCATTTTCCATAAATAGATTAAGTGATTGAGATTGATCAATAAAATAACCTCTATGGCGAGACATATCGATAATATCTTTCATACTTAACTCCCAAACAGTTTTATAAAGTTCTTTTAGGTCTTGAGGGATGTCTACATTTTGAACTGAGCCATTATGTCTCATAATTTCTTCTTTTAAATCATCATTCCATAGACCTAGATTCACTAAATCTTCTAACAGGTGTTTATTGACAACGATAAATTCTCCAGACAATACTCTTCGCGTATATATATTTGATGTGTAGGGCTCGAAAGCTTCATTATTTCCGAGAATTTGAGAGGTAGAAGCTGTTGGCATAGGTGCGACTAATAAGGAGTTGCGAACACCGTGCTTCTTTACATTTTTACGTAATTTCCCCCAATCCCAACGACCACTTAATTCTTCATCTTTTATGTTCCACATATTATGCTGGAATTCTCCTTTAGATATTGGAGAACCCTTGTAACTTTCGTATGGGCCATCAACTTTAGCTTCTTCCATGGAAGCAGTCACTGCAGCAAAGTAAAGTGTTTCAAAAATTTCTTGATTTAACTTTTTAGCTTCGTCACTAGTAAATGGCATTCGTAGCATAATAAACGCATCTGCCAAACCTTGAATCCCTAATCCAATTGGACGATGTTTAAAGTTGGAGTATTCAGCTTCAATTACCGGATAATAATTACGATCGATAACTTTATTTAAATTTTTAGTAACTCGTTTAGTGACTCTAAATAATTCTTTATGATCGAACTCCCCGTTTTTAACAAACATGGGAAGAGCTATAGATGCAAGATTACAAACGGCTACTTCTCCAGGGGAAGTATATTCCATAATCTCAGTACACAAGTTAGACGATCGAATGGTTCCCAGATTCTTTTGGTTACTTTTTCTATTTGCTGCATCTTTATAAAGCATGTACGGAGTCCCCGTTTCAATTTGAGATTCTAATATTTTTTCCCAAAGCAATCTTGCCTTGATAGTTTTTCGTCCCTTATCTCTTGCTTCATAGTCCAGGTAAAGTGTATCAAACTCATCTCCATGAGTATTGTACAGATCTGGACATTCGTTGGGACACATTAAGGTCCAAGAGCCGTCTTCTTGAACTCTTTTCATAAATAAATCTGGTATCCACATCGCATAGAATAAATCCCTTGCTCTCATTTCTTCTTTACCGTGATTCTTTTTTAAATCTAAAAATTCAAAAATATCAGCATGCCAAGGCTCCAGATAAATGGCAAAAGAACCTTTTCTCTTCCCTCCTCCTTGATCTACATAGCGAGCTGTATCGTTGTATACCTGTAACATAGGAACAATCCCATTTGAAGTCCCGTTGGTTCCTGATATATAGGATCCTGTTGCTCTAATGTTATGAATAGACAATCCAATTCCTCCGGCAGATTGTGAAATTTTAGCGGTTTGCTTAAGAGTATCATAAATCCCGTCGATACTGTCATCTTTCATGGTCAATAAAAAACATGATGACATTTGTGGTTTTGGAGTTCCACTGTTAAATAAGGTCGGTGTTGCATGAGTAAAAAACCGTTTTGACATCAATTCGTAGGTTTCTATTGCTGCGGGTAAATCATTCAAATGAATTCCTAAAGAAACTCTCATAAGCATATGTTGTGGTCGTTCCACAATATTCCCATTTAATTTCAGTAAATAGGATCGCTCTAAGGTTTTAAAACCAAAGTAATCGTATCCAAAATCACGGTTATAAATGATAGTTGAGTCTAATTCATCTGAATTTTTTTCGATAACCTTATAAACCTCATCACTTAAAAGAGGTGCTTTTTTTCCTGTTCTTGGGTTTACGTATTCGTACAAATCTTTCATTACTTCAGAAAAGGTTTTCTTTGTGTTTTTATGAAGATTTGATACTGATATTCTTGCTGCCAAGCGAGCATAATCTGGATGTGATGTCGTTAAGGTTGCTGCTGTTTCGGCTGCTAAATTATCTAACTCGCTAGTGGTTACTCCGTCATAAAGACCTTCAATCACTCGCATTGCTACTTTTACAGGATCTACAATTTCATTTAACCCATAGCACAACTTACGTACTCTTGCCGTAATTTTATCGAACATAATTGGTTCTTTTCGGCCATCTCTTTTGATTACATCCATTTTGGTTTTTTTTATAATTAATTTTTTGAGTAAAGAATACTTCACCCATTATCTACAGTAAAAATGTAGGTATTAGCTTTGATTAAAAATCCGTCCTTTGGGGAAAAACGGAAATTTTAAAAGTCTGCGTCGAAACTTATTTTTCCTGATTCTTCATCTTTACCAGCGTTTGCTACACCGGCTTTTTGATATTCTGAAACACGTTTTTCAAAGAAGTTAGTTTTTCCTTGAAGGGATATCATATCCATAAAATCAAATGGATTTTTTGTATTGTATTCTTTTTCACAACCAAATTCAACCAATAACCTATCCGTAACAAACTCGAGATATTGCGTCATCAATTTAGCATTCATTCCAATTAAACTAACTGGTAATGACTCTGTTATAAATTTTCGCTCAATATCTAAGGCATCAATTAAAATTCCTCGAATTCGTTCTTTAGGAACTTTATTAATGATGTGATTGTTATGAAGATGTACTGCAAAATCACAATGCAGCCCTTCGTCGCGTGAAATCAACTCGTTAGAAAAAGTTAATCCTGGTAACAATCCTCTTTTCTTTAACCAAAAGATAGAGCAAAAACTACCGGAAAAGAAAATTCCCTCTACCGCTGCAAATGCGATTAACCTTTCCGCGAAACTTGGACTATCAATCCATCTCAAAGCCCATTCTGCTTTGTCTTTGATCGCAGGAAAAACTTCAATCGCTCTAAAAAGCGCGTCTTTTTCTTTATCGTCACTAACGTAGGTATCGATTAATAAAGAGTAAACTTCAGAATGGATGTTTTCCATCATAATTTGAAAACCGTAGAAAAATTTTGCTTCGGTGTATTGAACTTCTGAAACAAAATTTTCTGCTAAATTTTCATTTACAATTCCGTCAGAAGCTGCAAAAAAAGCAAGAATGTGTTTGATAAAATAACGTTCATCGTCATTCAATTTTTCTTTCCAATCGATGATGTCTTGATGTAAATCAATTTCCTCAGCAGTCCAAATACTCGCTTCTTGTTTTTTATACCAATCCCATAAATCATGATGTTGAATTGGAAAAATCACGAATCTATCTTTATTTTCTTCTAAAATTGGCTCTACTACGCTCATAATCGGTTTGCTTAAAATATTATCAAAATCACACGTGGTTGTGTGTTAACAAATATGGAAATTTTTATCAGTTATTTTAGAAATATTTTTTTTAGGTTTTCAACAAAGTTTTCAACATTAATATTTTTTTAAAATAATAATTATTTGTTAAATATATTTTATAATATACTGTAAATCAGTTATTTGTAAATAACAAATCTTTTTATAAACAAACTGAATTTTTATGGTTGATAACCCTAAGAAAGTCTTTTTTTACAATAGATTAGAGGCAAAATAATGGTCAATTTTCGAGTTCTGTTTAAAAGAAAAAAAAGAAAAAAAATTAATGTTCCTAATGTGAAAAAAAAGCAGAAAGTTAATTTTAAATTTAAAAAAAAAACTTTATAACTCTGAAACTAATTTTTCTAATTGTAAAAACCAGTTTAAACCAAATTTACGGATTAAAGCTTCTTTATTAAATTTATAGACTGGAACTTTTAATTCGTTTCCTAAAGTACACGCATCATTACAGATTGGCCATTTATGATAATTAACAGCTGAAAACTCACTATACTCCTGAACTCTAACAGGATATAAGTGGCAAGAAATTGGTTTCTTATAATCAATTTTACCATCGTTGTAGGCGTTTTCAATGCCACAGGAAGCAGTTCCGTTTTCTGAAAAAGTAACATAAGCACACTCTTTCCCCTCCACCAATGGTGTTTCCAAATCTTTAAGCTCTGTTTTTATATGAGTTCCTTGGTCCTCTATTGCTTTTATACCTTCTGGGCGCAAATAAGGTTTCACTTTTGGATAAATATTTTTAAGGATCGTTACTTCTTCCTCCGTTAGTGGAGCACCCGCTTCACCTTCAACACAGCAAGCCCCTTTGCAAGCTGCTAGATTGCAAACGAACTCTTTTTCGATAATATCTTCCGACACAATTGTTTTTCCTAATTGAAACATTTCGCAAAAATAACACAATTATTATCGTATTATAATTAATTTTGTCCCAATATAAACGAACACTATGGATTTTAATTTTAAAGAAATATTGACCGCGACAATGATATTGTTTGCTGTGATAGATATCGTAGGGAACCTACCTATTATTATTTCTTTGCGAGAAAAAGCTGGGCATATCCAATCTGAAACGGCTTCAGTTATTGCCGCTGTTTTAATGATTGCATTTCTTTTTGTTGGAAAACAAATTTTAAGTTTAATTGGTATTAACGTGAATGAATTTGCAGTAGCAGGTTCACTAATTTTATTTTTTTTAGCCTTAGAAATGATTTTAGGAATTACTTTATTTAAAGATGATGAAGACAGTAATCCAAAATTAGCCTCGGTATTTCCATTGGCTTTTCCTCTATTAGCAGGTCCAGGAAGTTTAACAACACTTCTTTCTTTGAGAGCAGAATTTGAAACCCAAAATATTATTATTGCTATTGTTATCAATATTATTTTTGTGTACATCGTTTTAAAAACATCCGGTAAAATTCAACATGCTATTGGTAAAAGCGGAATTATTATAATCCGAAAAATCTTTGGAGTCGTTTTACTTGCGATTGCCGTAAAGTTGTTCACTGCAAACATTCAATTATTATTCAATTAAAATATACAGCCCTATGAAATATTTCTCTTACCTATTAATTGGAATTGCAATCTTATTGATTGGTTATAATATCACTTTTTTGGATTTCAAAAACTTGTATAATGATGATAGTGGCGTCGCTCTTATTGGAATTATCACAGCGATCTGTGCGATATTGTTAGTTTTAATTCTAAGAATCTCAAAGACTATAGAAAAAAGAAGGAATTATTAATTTTCGCAACCATTACTTTAAGCTTTCAGATTCTAACTTTAAAACTTTTTGAATCATTTTATCATCACTATTTAAAATTAATTCAAAAGCATTGGTCCCGAATAACTGTTGGGCAATGCTCGCTTTGAGAATTACTTTTAAATGATCTTGATAGGGTTTAAACTCTTTAGGCTCATTAATAATGCCTGTAAAATTTAAAAAATCATTAAATAACGAATCATTAACTTCGTAATGGGCCATAAAATCTTCTGATGTTCTCCCCTTAAAATCCTCCCTATTTTGTTCTAAATATTCAAAAACAAAATAACTTGCAAACCCGCTTCTGGAAATATAATCTAGCGTTTCTTTTTCTAAGCTGGTGTCTTTCGAAACAAAAACATCAGGGATAATGCCTCCACCACCATAAACAATTTTTCCTTTTGGAGTTATAAACCTTAGAGAATCCACTACTTTAATACTGTCTTGAGTTACCATTTCTCCACTGTGGTATCTGTTTTGGTAGTCTTGGTAATAAATATCGTTACCTTCGCCATAAGGTTTTTGTATGGATCTTCCCGTTGGGGTATAATATTTAGCGATAGTTAATCTTACAGCGCTTCCATCACCAAGGGCCATTTCTTTTTGCACGAGTCCTTTCCCAAAAGACCTTCTTCCAACAATAATTCCTCGATCATTATCCTGTAGTGCTCCGGCAATAATTTCACTGGCTGAAGCGGTGTTTTGATTGATCAGAATATAAACTCTGCCATCCTCAAATTCTCCTTTTCCAGTCGAATATGTTTTGTCTTCTTTTCCACTTTTATTTTTGGTAATCAAAATTAATTGACCCTCTTTTAAAAATTCATCAATCATTTTCTTTGCAGTAAAAACATAGCCTCCAGGGTTGTCTCTCAAATCTAAAACCAAGCCTGTTATACCCTCATCGATCAGATTATTTAAAGAAATCATAAATTCATCATAGGTTGTTTCAGAAAATCGATTTAGCTTAATATAACCTAATTTTTCCTCAAGTTTGTAGGATGCATCAATACTTGCAAGGGGCACTTCCTTCCTTAAAATATCGAATGCTAACAACTCTTGCACTCCTCTTCGATAGATGTTTAATAACACCTTTGTGTTCCTTTTTCCTTTTAAACGACTGGTTATACTATCTTTATCAATTGAGTCTCCAAATAGAGGATAACCATCAGCATACAATAACCGATCTCCCGCCATAATTCCTGCTTGCGCCGCTGGACCACCGGGTATTGTTTTAATAACAGCGATGGTATCTTTATAAACATAAAATCGAATTCCTATACCCACAAAATTACCCCGCATGTCGTCCACACTTTCTTGATATAAATTTGCAGGAATATATGTGGAATGAGGATCTAAATTTTCAAGAATTCCGTTAACAGTAACATCTACAATACTATCGGTATTTACCTTTTCAACATATTCATAATCTATATAATCGATTAAGCGATTTAATTTATCTTTTTTTGAATTGGAGGCAAAAATTTTTTCTGAAGAATCAAAATTTAAAAAAACACCTAGAATAATACCAAAAGTAATAGCCAATCCTATAGAAATTGGCAGGTATGTATTGGACAGCTTCATTGCTTATGACAAATCCATTATATGAGAAACACGAACACCTGCTTTTTTTAGAAAATCAATTCCTGAAGTGTCTTTGTATTCGTTTATGTATACTAATCGTTTGATCCCTGCTTGATGAATTAGTTTGCTACATCCTTGACAAGGAGACATTGTGATATAAAGCGTTGCACCTTTACAGGTCTGATTTGAAGAAGCTACTTTTAAGATCGCATTCGCTTCTGCATGTAAAACATACCATTTTGTATACCCTTCGTCATCCTCACAAATATTTTCAAAACCAGAGGGAGTTCCGTTATAACCATCACTGATAATCATTTTATCTTTTACAATGAGTGCTCCTACCTTTCTTCGGTCACAATAGGAAAGCTGGCTCCATTCCAATGCCATTTTTAAATAAGCTTTATCGTATTTAAGTTGTTTTTCAGGTTTCATTTGATATAAAAAATTGTAATGATTGATACGAATTTAAAAGGTTTTAGATACAATCAAAATTTAGGGTCGTTAAATATTATATAAATTATAATGGCCAAGCGTATTGAAGCATGGGAATAGTAAGCCCAGTAACCATTGAGGAAATCACTAGTACCCAATCACGTTTACTAAAACTAAATATAGTTTGAAAAATAAAACTTAAAATCAGTACTAAAGTCACTACAATTATTTGAGCAATTTCTATTCCTAGCGAAAATTCTATAAGAGGTAAAATTTCATTGCCTCCCGAAATCATTTTAAAATAAGTTGCAAAACCAAAGCCATGTATGAATCCAAAAAAGATAGTTAGTATATAAAATAACCCAACGTTTTCATTACTATTCCTTTTACCAGCACTGTTTATATTATAGATGGCTGTGATTAAAATAGTTATTGGTATGAAAAATTCAATCCATTTGCCGGATACCGTGACCATATTATAAGTTGCTAATAATAACGAAAATGTATGTCCTAGCGTAAATAACGAAACTAGAATAAGGATTCGTTTCCAATTACTAAAAGTATAGGCTGCAACCAATACAATTAAAAATAGCACATGGTCATACGCTTGCCAATCAAGCACATGGGTTAACCCTAATTTTAAATAAAGCCAAAAATCTATCATGCAAGAATTTACTATTTATAGTTCAAAGATAGCGAATAAGAGTTAATATTATTTTTTTAAAATTCGTTGATTTTTGATTTTTATATGAGGTATAGTAGTTTGGAAATATTCATTTGATTGCTATTATTTTCTTTATTAAACATTTTGTATTTTTGAGATATCATCATTAAATAAATCAAATGGAAAATTTACAATTAATATTACTGTTCGCAGTAGCCATATCGGTAGTCTATGTTTGGGTTTTTAGATATCATAATGTATTGAAAGAATTTGAGCAATTTGGGCTAGGTGATACCACGCGAAATTTAGTAGGAGCCTCAAAAATAATACTAGCCACGCTTCTTGTTGTTGGATTTTGGCACCCATCACTCATTTTTATTCCGTCCATCTTGATGGCTCTTTTTATGGTTAGTGCTCAATATTTTCATTTTAAAATGAAGAATCCCTTTATCCAAAAACTTCCGTCATTAGTACTTTTAATTTTTTGTCTAGCATTGGCCTATTTTAACTGTCCAAGTTAAATGGAATTAGTTAAAATTTGTACGGTCGTTTCTAGTCTGTCTTTTATCTGTTATGTAATTTCTTATTTTGTATCTCCAAATATGAAAAAAGAATTTATTCGATATGGCCTTGAAAAACTCGGATTAACAATTATCATTCTTCAACTCCTAGGGGCGCTAGGTTTAATTATTGGCTTTAACTATCAGCCCCTTTTGTTAATTTCTTCAATGGGTCTTTCTTTGCTAATGATGACGGGTTTAATAGTGAGAATTCGACTTAAAGATTCCTTGTGGGTATCGTTCCCCGCACTTTTTTATATGTTATTAAATGCCTACATTTTTATTAAAACAATCATACAAGACTATTCTCCTAATTAGGGCTTATTAAATCTGTATTTTTTCTTTTAAAATTTATTTCACCTAGAAATATTAAATAAATTATAAGAACTTCATCATATATACATATATTGTAATTGAATTTTAATGAGAATCAATGGAAAACATTAAATTATATATCATATTTGTTGCTGAAATGATTGAAAGTATTGGAGTCTTGACTATTTTTTTAGGTTTGTTATATGCCTTATTAGATTTTATGATTGGCCTAATTAAAAAGAAAACGAATCAGTTGGAAAAACTTAGGCAAACCATCGGGAAATCAATTTTATTGGGTTTGGAGATTCTAATAGCAGCTGATATTATTTTAACCGTTTCAGCGGAGCCAACCTTAAGATCTGTATCCATTTTAGGGCTTATTGTCGTCGTTAGAACTATTTTAAGCACTTCCCTGCAAATTGAACTAGAAGGCAGATTTCCTTGGAATCGAACCAAGTAACTATTTTAAGAAAATATATTTATTCTTTAACAGGTACGATTCAGAATAACCGGTGTGATGAGAGATTTTTGAAATAGGCATATTGCTTAAAAACATATCTTTTGCCTTATTATTTCTTTCTTGTTTTATGAATTTGGCAGGACTAAATTCTTTTTGCAAATTATTAATCGCATTGTAGTCTAAATCAAATTTATCTTGCAATGTTTGTAAAGTTACTTTACTAAGATTTTTGGCGATATATTTCTTTATTTCTATTACCAAATCTTCATTGGACAAATTTTTTCTTTTCAATATTTTAAAAACTATTAAAAATAATATCATTGAGATGAGTATCACGATGACTTCAATACTAATTTTATGATTCTTTTTTGGAAATGTATTTTGAAAATATGAACTACTTCTTAAATTATTATCACCTTCAATTTTATAAATTCCATGAATGCTACCAAAACTTATATCGTTTTTTGATCTATATACAGCACCTGTGTTAAATTCGTCTACTATAAAGTTACTATCCAATTTTTCGATAGATTTTTCAAAAAGACTCAAACCATCATTCCCGGTCAAGAAAATGAACTCTTGGTTATCAGATATGGTATGTGGTAGAAGCTTTAATTGAATTTTTTTTATTAATTCCAGTCCATTCTCAGATCTATTAAATTTTAATAATGATTTATTTTCTGTAATTGCATAGAAGAGTGAACCATCGAAACTACACTCTAGAATATCTTTAAATTCGAAATTAAAATCATCTTGTAAAATACGTGTTTTAAAAGTTTTAGTATTTAATGAAAAGTACTTATTATCGTCAATAAAGTGGAACTCATTGTCAAACTCAATTCGACTATCTATCTTGTTTTTTATTGGAATAATTTTCTTTTCTTTTGAATATATTAAATCAAAGCTATTTAGATTGTAATTGTAATGGTAAATCCCCTTTGAGGAAAGCACTAAATAATTAGAATTTTCAATTAAAAAAATATCTGAAATTAATCCATACTCAGCTTTGTTAAGTTTTGAATTATTGTTTTCATACAGAATTTTTTCCTTATTATTTTTAAATTCTGTGAGCCCATTATAACAAACAAATATGATACTATCGAATTCCCTAATTTGTCCATCAGTATATCTTGTTTTTTTTAGTTTTAAAGTGTCAATAAATACTCCATTATAGGTTCCAACACAATTTTCAGAAATTGACCGAACACTCGCGTATGGAAAAAATACATAGGGTTTGTCTTCGTAAATAAGTAAGTCTCCTTTTGATAAAATATATAAGTATTTTTTGTGGTACACAAAATCTGTAACCGTTTCGGAATAGGTCTCCGAAAGAGCTATTGGCGGATCTATAAATTTAATTCTTAGGCCATGCGGATTTTTTGTTAAATCAGAATTTATTGTCCCTTTGACAGTTTCGTCAAACAAAATCAAATTACCATTTAAGGGGTCAATAACGTACACCCCTTTATTTGAAGAAATATAAACTTGATCTTCATACAAAACAATATCATAAAAAATATTGTCATCATATTTTTTATTAATTGTATAATTTGTGGTCGCAAAAATGTCTTTGCAAAAGAATAAAACACAAATTATAATAATTTTTTTCATTTTTTAAATTTTCAGGAAAAGTTAAGCTAGTATTATTTCGTGTACATTAATTAATAACAATATAAAAAATATTACATAAGTTACAACCCTCAATTTATTAACAGGTGAAAACAATCCGTTTTTATTATTTTTTTTAATCATCTATATTAATTTAACTCATTTAGTGTTTAAAAATAGTTAGATGTATTGTTGTGAATTCATATGTTGATTCATATATTTTTTTGGAGTGCCTACTAGTAATATTTTTTAAACATTGAATACTTTTTCTTCATGTCTTGATCTAAATCCAGCACGGATCTTACCAATCTTTCATTGAGAAAAAATTTACCATATTTTTCCATTAGATATTTTTTCCTGTCAGTCGTGAAATTTTTTAACTTTTTTTCAAATACTTTTCTCATTTTAGTTGAAGAGATTTCATCGATGGTTTTTTGTAATTCTTCTTTTGAATAAAAATTGTTAGAATCTGACGAACATAGTGAGTGTTGAAGATGGGTATCGTCTTCAATAACCAATTCTATCAACTCCATTAATTCTACTTTATTTATTTTATCTAAATCCATGTGAAAATAAAAATTTTAGCAAAAATAGTGTGCAAAATTCATTGGGATAATTATTTTTATTATTAATAATTGTCTTAAGTTCTGAATTTTTATCTGATTTAGATTTTAGGGAAAATAAACTATTTTTGTTAATATTCTATGAGAAACAAAGCAGAAGTAAGAATTAAAATTGACAAACAACACGAAAAATCAGAACTTTCAATACACGTCGATGAAAGCAAGATACTATTTGAACACTATGGCGATATAAATAATGCTAGAAAAATAGTGCTTTTCTGTCATGGTTTTCCTGGATCAAGTAGGC
>ENA-UZWY01004653-UZWY01004653.1-metagenome-genome-assembly--contig:-Day-2--50m-contig-4653_pt1 | contig 15547 bp, 13 predicted proteins | sample MGYA00260341_ERZ794901 | MGnify/ENA metagenome assembly ERZ794901 | reverse complement strand
AATTTAGCATAAATGTAATATCAAATGCTTGTGGCGTCAAGCCCCACACAATCAGGACGTGGGAAAAGAGATATCAGGTCTTTACGCCAGAGCGTTCTAAAGGAGGGCAAAGACTATACAGTGAAGTTGATTTGACCAAAGCAAAACTCATTGTTTCATTGATAGAACAAGGTCACACCATATCAAGTTTAGCGAGACATTCATTACAAGAACTTCGTTCATTACTGGTGGTGAAAAATGGTGAAGTTTCTGAATCAGACAGGATGTTTACTTCTCTTGAAACAAAAAAATTAGTTCAGCATTTAGTAAATTTTAATATTGACCAGGTTGCCTCGGGGATGCAATACCTTCGCTTGAGTTTAGGGGTAAAAGAATTTATTTTTGTAATTGTTTTACCTGTAATACGTGAGATTGAAAAGTTGGCTCTAAAAGGAATTTACTCGGTAACACAAGAACATATTATATCAACAATAGTTAGAGATCAGCTTGGCCAAATTAATTTGGCTAATGAAGGGCCTAACCATGACAGATTTGCTTTAGCGACTCCTGAGGGGAACTTACATGAACTCCCTATTATGATTGCAGAAATTATTTGTAATGCGAATCGGTTTTCAACTAATTTCCTCGGTGCTTCACATCCGGCAGAGTGTTTGAGCGAAGCTGTTAATGCTCTAAAATGTAAAACTATTGTGATGGGTGTTATTTCATCAGCTCAATGGAATTACGAAAAGAATATTGTTCCATACCTTGAATCAATGGATAAATATTTGAAAAATAACGTAAAAGTTATACTTGGTGGTGGCAGGGAGGTTGATTTTCCAGAATTTAAGAACATAGAAAATGTGAAGGTTGTCAAAAGTTTTGAAGACTTCGATAAAATCCTTATAGAAATAAAATTAAGTTTAAGATGAAAAAAGTGGCAGTTATCGGCTCAGGAATCTCTGGAACATCGGCAGCCTATTATTTAAATAAGCTGGGATATGATGTTTACCTCTTTGAATCAGGGAGTTACTTCGGAGGGCACACTAACACTATAGATTTAGACTTTGAGGGACAAAAAATCCCTATTGATACAGGTTTTCTTGTTCATAATGATAGGACGTATCCAAACTTAATAGATTTTTTTGAAGAGTTGAAGATTGAAACACAGTTAAGCGAGATGAGTTTTAGTGTAGATAGCAGAACTGATAACATTACTTGGGCTGGCACAAATATTTTAACAGTATTCGCGCAACCTAAGAATTTGTTAAGCATTAGGTTTTATAGATTCTTAAAACAAGTGCTGCGATTTAATAAAGAATCTAAAAGATATCTTTTAGAATATGAAAGAAAGCCAGAATTAACGCTTGATGAGATGTTAATAAAGAACAAATATTCAGAGGATTTTAAAAATTGGTATCTTCTTCCCATGGGAGGATGTATCTGGTCTTCACCTACTGACGAAATGCTAAAGTTTCCAGCATACACATTTTTAATATTTTGCTTGAATCACGGATTACTACAGATCTTTAGAAGGCCACAATGGAAAACTGTTTCAAAGGGCTCCAGGACATATATTGAAAAGGCCCTTTCCCAAATAGATAACAAGTTTTTAAATGAGCCGGTTCTAGAAGTGATTACTGAAGACAATAGTTTAAAGCTGATTACAGAAAAAAGGATAGAATATTTTGACTATTGTCTGCTGTGTACTCATCCTCCACAGGGTCTGGAGATATTTAAAAACGCAGATTTATTAACTAAAGACCTTCTATCAAAGTTTAAATATCAAAAAAATAAAGCAGTATTGCACTTTGATGAAAGTGTACTTCCAAGTAAAAAAATTGCATGGGCAGCCTGGAATTATCTCTCAACAGAATCAACTAGTGGAAAAGACTCTGTATCAGTGAGCTATCTGATAAATAAGTTACAACGTCTACCTATTGAAAAAGCAGTGATTGTAACCTTAAATCCTGCTAGCAAAATCGATAAGAATAAAGTTGTCAGAGAAATTAATTATCAACACCCGCTTTTTACTAAAGATGCAATTATGGCTCAGCGAGAGCTGGGAAATATTCAAGGAAGACAAGGTGTATATTTCTCTGGAGCATGGTTGAGATATGGTTTTCATGAAGATGGAATACTAAGCTCAAAATCAGTTATTAATAAGTTGCTGAAAGATGATGGAAAGAATGAAGGGTTATTGAGGATTTTATGAAGTCACTATATAAGGCAAATATTTTTCATAAAAGATTTTTGCCTCGAGTAAATAAATTTACATATTCAGGCTTTTATATAAGATTCTCTCTCGAAAAACTACTAGATCTTGAGTCGTTGCTTTTTAGTGTGAATAAGTTCAACTTGTTTTCATTTTATGAAAAAGACCATGGTTATAGAGACGGGTCATCACTTGAGAAATGGGCAAATGATATTCTAAGTAAAGCAGGAATAAATAATTTTTCTGGCAGAGTTGTTTTGCAGGCATTTCCGAGAATTATTGGCTACGTATTTAATCCAGTATGTTTTTGGTACTGTTATGATGAAGACAAGCTGATCGCTATTATTTGTGCAGTAAGTAACACATTTGGAGAATCACATAACTATGTGATTAAACATGGCGAAAATGAAACTAATTGTACTCTTCCAAAAGAGTTTCACGTCTCACCATTTTACGATATTATTGGAAAATATAAGTTTGATTTCACAAACAATAATACAGTTAAAATAGATTACTACATTGATAAAAAACTACAGCTTTGTACTGGTATAACTGGCAGTGAGATTCCCTGGAATGATTTAAATTTATTGAAGACGTTTTTCCAGCACCCTTTTTACACAATATTCGTAATAATTTTAATACACTATCAAGCATTAAAATTATTTTTAAAGAAAAATAAGTATTTTTCTAAGCCTATTAAATTAAGTACGGATGTAACATATGACAAAATTGAACAAAAGAACAATTGAAACATATGGGGATTTACCTAAATGGGGTCTTCATTTTCTAAAATTGGTATCTAGCATTAAAAAAGGAGTTATAACAATTATTACTCCAGAGGGAAAGTATTTAAAATTTTCAGGTATCACAGGAGGAGAAGAGGTAATTCTTAGTATTAATGATTGGAAATTTTGCGAGGATCTTTTTCTGAAAGGTGATATTGGCCTAGGGGAATCGTACGTTTCTGGTTATTGGGATTGTGATAATATCAATAAACTGATTAAACTTGGAGTAGAAAACTATAATGAATTGGAGAGGGTTATAAAGGGTTCTTTTCTAGAAATTGTTTTTTTTAGAATTAAACACATGCTAAATAGAAATTCGAAGAAGGGGAGCAGGAAGAATATATATGCCCATTATGATATTGGAAATGATTTTTTCCAGTTGTGGTTGGACCCTACTATGACATACTCAGGTGCTATTTTTAAGAAATCGGAAGAAGAGCTATCAGATGCCCAAGGAAATAAGTATGAAAACATTCTGAAAAAGCTAAATCTTAAAGATGGGGATCATATACTTGAAGTTGGTTGTGGTTGGGGAGGTTTCATGGAGTATGCAGCCAAACAGGGGGTTAAAGTTACAGGTGTGACAATCTCAAAAGAGCAATATGAGTTTGCAAAGAAAAGACTCTCACAATATAAAGGAATTGCAGAAGTAAGGTTGCAGGACTACCGTGAAATTAAAGGAGAGTATAGCCAAATTGTATCAATCGAAATGTTTGAAGCATTAGGAGGTGAATACTGGAAGAAGTATTTTAAAATTTTGTATTCTGTTTTAAAACCTGGAGGTAAAATGATTATTCAGACCATTACAATAAATAATAATGATTTTTCCTCATATCGAAGATGCAGTGACTTTATACAACAGTATATTTTCCCTGGGGGACTTCTTCCCTCGCCGGAGATATTTAAATCTACTGCAGTTAAGCAAGGTTTTAAGTATATCGGAGATTTTGAGTTTGGCCTTGATTATGGACTAACATTAAAGAGGTGGGAAGAGAATTTCACTCGTGTATTAGATAAAGTTAAAGTTTTAGGTTTTGACGATAAATTTATAAGGACATGGAAATTTTACTTAAAATACTGCCAGGGTGGTTTTGAAGCCAGAAAAATTAGTGTCTCACAATTTAATTTTACAAAGTAAAGCAAGTTAATTTCTTAAGAAAGATTTTTTCCTTTAAGTTTACATGATTTATAGTTTGAGTGCACCTAGTAGTGGATACAATTCGACACACTACAGAAATTATTTCTGCTTTTTTGTGCGCTAAAATGGATCTCTTATGAACGAGATTAAACATACTCTTAATAGTTATTTATGCAATCACAATTAAAGTTACAAATAAATAAAATAACAAAAACAGCATTTTTAATGCTCTTTTTGTTATTAATTCATTCAAGTGTTTCTGCGATTGAAAGGAGGACAGAACAATTTTCCACAGAATTTGGTTACTTAACGTTACCATTACCCTACGCAGTACCTGGAGCAGGGATGGGATTCGGTTTTCTTGGCGGATTTAATAATGTTCCATTTGGAAGTACAGAAACAACCCTTGATATTTTTGGTGTCTTAATTACGGGTGACATTGGCGGTCGAATAGTTTTAGCTACAGATATTCCTGTAATTCCTAAAATGCTTCTTCTTGATATTGGTCAAGGAAACTTTGATAAAGGGTCATTTAGATCTTACAGCGATAGAAGAATGAACTCTGATCCCGATGGTTATGTCATTAGTGAACTTTCAGATACTCGCTTTAGATTTACTCGCTTAACGTTCACTTTTTTTGATCGTATGTTAGATATCTTCACATTTGGAACGAGTAACAAATCCACTCTTTCAGCAATACGAGATAAAGACGGAGAACTTATCTATGAAGCTAATCAAAGTTTTGAAGGAGATTCTAGGAGTAATGGCTTTCAGGTTGATTGGACAGATGACCGCACGGATCCAAGACAAGGCTTGAAATTTGTCTATACGAATTCTGATTCGCCACCAACTACAGCTGATTCTCCAGATTTTTATGTACAGAACTATAATATTACAGCCTACTTACCTGTTTTAAGTTACAGTACTTTTGCACTTAATTGGTATCGATCTGGGGCAACTATACTTCAACAGGGAAATACCGATCTGGATTATCTGATTGCCAGTGAAACGGCAACCTGCTTTTCAAACTGTGATGCCAGCACTATAGCCATACTTGCAAAGAATCGACAGGCAACTAATACATACGGTTCTGCAGGAAGTTTAGGCGGAACAGAGAGATTAAGATCTTATGTTGGGGGACGGTTTAGTGGCGCTCAGGTGGAGTCTAGAGGTGCAGAATTAAGATGGAATCTCTCTGATGAAAAAACGGCATTCGACTGGTATTTCATCAGGGATGTTAGAACAGGCTTCCAATTGGCATTTTTCTATGAGGAGGGAACTGTAGCAGATAAAGCAAGTGATCTCTGGAATGAAAAAAGGACTTCTGCTGGTATAGGTACAAGACTTGTGACTGGTTCGGGTTTTGTGTATCGACTAGATTATGCAACTGGAAAAGAGGGCGGTTCAACGATTGTCATTTTTGATTACCCGTGGGGGACTTTTGGTCAGTAGTTAGTTTAATAAATCAAAATCATTTTTATTCCCAGAATGTAAAGTAGGTATAATTTCAAAATTAAGTTTGGTAGTTAAGAACAAATAAACAATTCAAACTTCAACTCAAGTAAATAGGAAGTTTGTCTGATTTATTTATACAAGATAAATGATATCTTGACAGAGTTTTTATCCAAGTATCTCTAAATTAAAAGAAAATTTGACGAGAATATTATGAGAATATTTTATATTATCTTACTATTATTTCTATCTTCGTGCACAGATCATAGTATTAAATCTTATAGTGGTGCAGAACCGAAGATCAATTTAAGAGAGTTTTTCAATGGAGATATTTATGCTCTAGGAATTGTTCAAGATCGATCAGGAAAAGTTATCAAAAGGTTTAAAGTAGATATTAAAGCATCTTGGAATGGGAATAAGGCTGTATTAGATGAAAAATTTGTCTATTCTGATGGAACTAAGAGCTCAAGAATTTGGGAACTCAAGGATGTTGGAATGTCAACTTACGAAGGTCGTGCTGCTGACGTAATAGGAATAGCTAATGGTGAAACTGCGGGCAATGTTTTTTACTTCGAATACGACTTAGATCTTCCTGTGGGTGATACTACATATAAGGTCAATTTTGCAGATTGGATGTATCTCTTAGATAAGGATACTCTTCTGGCAAGATCTTACATGAATAAGTGGGGCTTTGATCTCGGAGAAGTAACCATCGTGATGAACAAAAAGAGGAAATTTTGAAAAACTTAAAAGATCTTACAACATGGTTTGAAAATCTAAAAGAGGAATCTTTAGATGAGATAGGCTTATTTTATGATGAGAATGTATTTTTTAAAGACCCATTTAATGAGATTGAAGGAAAAGATAAACTAATTAAAATATTTGAACACATGTTTGAGAATTTGGTAAATCCACATTTTGTAATTATTGATACCATTGAAAATAGTGATGGAGCATTTTTGACATGGGATTTTTTTTCAAGTATCAAAGGGAGAGAGCATAAGATACATGGAAGCTCTCATCTGAAGTATAATGGTGAAAGTAGAATTATATACCATAGAGACTACTGGGATGTTGGTGAAGAGATTCTTTTGAATATTCCGTTTGTAAAGTTAATGTACAGTTACTTTCGAAAAAAGATGGCTTTGCCAAAGGAATATTTATGTTAATTTTTAAAGTGCTTTTTTTGCAATTATTCTGGCTAGCCATTGTTTTGTTTGGAACTTCTTTAAACGCCATTCTTCTAATTGGAGTATCCATATGTTTAGGCGTTATCAACTACATTATCTATAAACCTACAATCTCAATTGGTCGTTTTTTTTTGTCGCTTTTTTATTCACTACATTCGGATATATACATGATTCATCATTAATTTGGTTAAAAATTATTTTGAAAGAATCTTATAGTTATGGGTTTCTTTCTTTATGGATAGTTTTTATTTCTTATTATGGTGATGTCTTTAATAAACTAAAAGAATTACCCTATCTATTTCTTGCTATTCTCGGCGGATTTGGAGGCTCCCTAGCCTACTGGAGTGCTTATAAGTTAGGAGCACTTAGTATTTCACAAGACAGTCATACCTTTTATTTACTATATATTTTTGCTCTGTGGGCAATTTTCTTTCCAATTAGTATGTGGTTATTTTATGAAGATAAGTATTGGAATTATATATTGGATAAGAGCGTTGTTTTTTCATTTGATAAAACAGGTTACCTACGACATAAAGCTAAGTTCAAGGAAGACCTCTCTCAAAAGACTTTAGCAAATAAGATCTCCTTGGTTACAGGAGGAACATCTGGAATAGGCGGAGAGGTATCTAAAGAACTCTCAAGTTTAGGTTCTAAGGTTTTTGTGACAGGACGTAACAAACAAAAGGGTAATTATTTTGAAAAAACGAATTTGAATGTGAGTTTCCATGCATTAGATATGGCAAACTGGACGGATTTAGATGATTTTTGTAAGAATAGTGATTGTTATGACTATATTGTCTTAAACGCTGGAGGCATGCCAGAAAAGTTGGTTTTAAATGATTTTGATTTAGAGCATCAGTGTGCGTCACAATTACTAGGTCATTATTTCTTGATATATTTGTTGAGTGAATACGGAAAAATAAACAAAAATGCTAGAATAATTTGGGTCAGTTCAGGAGGCATGTACTTAAAAAAACTTGATGTAGATTCTTTGTTTCTCAATCAAGAATATGATAAAGTTGCTACATATGCCAATGTAAAGAGGGCCCAAATTACACTTGTCGAAGAAATTTGTAAACAAGATAGATGGAAGAATTTTCAGATTATAACTATGCATCCTGGATGGGTTGCTACTACTGGTCTAAAAGATTCTTTGCCAGGGTTGTTTAGTATGATGAAAAACAGACTCCGTGACTTGGAAGAAGGTGCAGACACAATTATTTGGCTTTTATTAACTAAAGTGAATCTTAAGTCAGGCGGTTTTTATTTTGATCGTAAAATAACCTCTCCCTACCTATCAAATAGTTTTAATCCTTCAAGAGAGCAGAGGAAGATACTTTTGGAAAAAATAGAAAATTACAGAGGAGAGCACCTTTAGTCTAAAGAAATCACGGAAGAGATAAGGCCTTTGGGAAAATTTATAAATTTCTAACTCAAATTGCGAAGACAGTTCTTATTAGCATATTTATAGCTGCTAACGTTTTGGTGAGAACAGATAATTATTAGCAGCCATGGAAAGCACAAATAGTCTATTTGTTTCCCAAAAATATAGACAAATAAAGACTATTGCTCTACTCTTGCTATGAGAAAATTCTTATTAATTGTTTGTAAAAATATATTAAGGTGAATTAGCTAAATCAGCAGTCAACGCGTCCCAGTGTAGGAAAAAACTTTTACTAAACATATCCAAAGGAAACATATCCAATGAAAACATTTGCAGAAAATCTGAAATCTATTCCAACCACTAAAAATACTGTGTTGTTGCGCCTCTACAATGAACGTGATGATCTGGTTTCCATCATCCCTAATATTCCCGGACGGCAGGGCTCGATCCAGGTCTTCCAGCATATTGCTGATAAAAAAGGTGGAATAAACCTGGAAGCGGCAAAAGAAGGGCTGAGGCTCTTTGGTGAACATGTAGAAGACGCGCAGAAAAATCCCGGAAAACATCAGAAACTTGAATTGCTACTGGGCCTTAAAAAAAGAGAGTCCTTGAGGATTGAAATTGTAGAAAGTTCCTGTAGTGATCTGTTGACAAATCTTGCAGGACAAAAAGCATCTGCCGAGGAATGCGAGGTTTTTATTGATTTGTTAAATCAGGGTAAGGTTCGGGCTGCAGAAAAAGTAAAAGGTATCTGGGAACCTCAACCATACACTATTGACGGCGTTCTAAATTATTTTGGCACACACGGCAACGTACGCATGGAAGGAAAATATTGGGATAAGATTCCTTTGAAAACAGCAAATTTCACGGAAGAGGATTTTGAGCAGGGTGGTGTGCGTTATGCTCCGGGATGTATGGTGCGTGCCGGAGCTTACATTGGTCCAAGAACAGTTGTCATGAACCTCTCTTTTATAAACATCGGTGCTTATATTGCAGGCGAAGGCTGTATGATAGACGGCGGTGCGCGGGTTGCTTCTTGTGCTCAAATAGGTAAAAATGTGAAGTTTGGCGCAGGTTCAGGAATTGAAGGAATTCTAGAACCGGCGGGCAGACTTGCTTCTATCGTCGAGGATCACGTCAAAATCGGCGCGATGTGTGAAGTAACCGGAATTATAGGAGAAGGTTCGGTAATCGCCAGCGGTGTAATAATGGCTTCCGGCAAGAAAATATATGATGAAGACACCGGTGATTTTGTGCCTCCTTTAGAATGTGTAGTCGGTGACACAAAGTTCCTGTTACCGGTTATTCCTCCATATCGGCTTGCGGTAGGAGGTTCATTGCCAAGTAAAAAAGGAAAGCACAATACCGATGCGGTAATTCTCAAAACCGGCGATTTACGGGATTCTGCGACAATGCGGCATTTCACAAAACAGGGGATTTTATACGGATAAAAAAATGTCACCTTTGCTGGAGCGTGCGCGCGAAACTTTAAAAATTGAAATCGCAGGACTAGAAGGACTGATAGAACGTCTAGGTCCTGAATTTGAGGAAGCAGTCAATCTGCTTTATGCCTGTCAGGGAAAAGTGATTCTGGCGGGGATGGGTAAAAGCGGTTTGATTGCTCAAAAAATTGCTGCCACTCTCACCAGTACCGGAACACCCTCACTGTTTTTACATGCCGGAGAAAGCTCGCATGGTGATTTGGGAATCATTACCAGACAAGATGTTGTTATCGTATTTTCCTACAGTGGTGAAACCAGTGAAGTTGTGCAGATGATCGGTCACATTCAGGCAATTGGTGTTCCGCTGATTGCCATGACCGGAAAACCGGATTCAACTCTGGCGCAGGCAGCTACAGTTCATTTAAATATCGCCGTAGAAAAAGAAGCCTGTCCGCTGGGGCTAGCTCCTACCGCAAGCAGCACCGCTACACTGGCTCTGGGCGATGCGTTGGCAATGTGCTTACTTGAGTTGCGTCAGTTTCGTGAAGATGATTTTGCAATGTTTCATCCGGGCGGAAGTTTAGGACGCAAACTGACTGTCAGGATAAACGATGTGATGGTTGCAGGTGATACACTGCCTGTGGTATCCGAAAAGCTGCCGATGCGGGAAGCCCTGAATGTTCTCTCCAGCAAAAATCTCGGAATTGTAGTTGCAGTCGATCAGCATGAAAAAATCAGTGGTGTTTTTACCACCGGAGATTTAATGCGTCTGCTTGATGAAGAGCAAAGTTTTCTCGATAAACCCCTACACGAATTTGCCCACCCAAATCCAAAAACGATTGCTCCGGAAGACCTTGCCGCAAAAGCTTTGCATGTCATGGAAACACACTCCATTACCTGTCTTGTTGTCGCGGATCCTGAAAACAGTCCAATCGGTATTGTCCAGATTTACTATATTCTGCGTGCAGGCGTTTATTAATAACAGTTCTGTAATAAGATTTAAATCTCCAATTTGTTACTCCTCAGGTTCCCAGCCCGCCTTGACCAGTCCTTCGATGATGGGATCCGCCAGCGCGGAGTTGGGTACAAAAATTTGGCGGTAGTCGTCACGTACTTTGAGGTTGGGACGCAGAGAAAGGTAGCGGTCTAGTGCCGCCTTTGCTTCAGAACCTCGTTCCAGATGACCCAGCACCGCTGCACGAAAGCCCAAATGATGTCCTACGTCCGGATGCCGAAGCAACGCCTTGTCAATCGCATCAAGCGCCTCTTCATACTTCTCCTGTCCCAGGCAGGCAAAGTAAAGCAACCCAAGAAAGTGCATCAATTCCGGGTCAGCCGGGCTGAGTTCAAATGCCTTGAGGATGGAGCTTTCACCTTGTTGATACTCTCCAAGATGAACTTGCACTAACCCCTGCCAATAGAAACTTAAAGCAAAACTGGGATTGAACTGCACCGCACGCAATGCATGATCCAGTGCTGTGGGATGGTTTCCGCGAAAGAAGTAAGAAATGGTAATGCCCAGGAGAGCCAGCGGATTTTCCGGGTTCAGGGTTTCGGCCTTACGGCCATCAGCCAGTATGGCATCGAGAGTTTTTTCCGGGTCTTTTGTGATGCGTTGGACTAATTCCGAACTGCCTAAAATCGCCAGGTAGGCATAGGCATCCGAGAGGGTCGGGTCCAACTCTATGGCCTTTTCCCAGTGCTGGCGTGCCTGCGTAAGTCCGGGGTCTTCGTAGTCAGTACGCTTCCGTTCGTTGTAGTAGCAGTTCAAGCCTTGCAGGTACTCCTCCCATGCACTGAGGTTCTCCGGACGTTTGCGGGTCAGACGGATCTGCTCGTGTCCCGTCACCGAAGGGGCCACCCTCCGTGCAATCGCCTCCGAAACCTCGTCCTGCACGTCGAAAATGTCCTCAAGAGTGCGATCCCAGCGCTCCGACCAGAGGTGATGATCTTCATCGGTGTCAATGAGCTGCGCAGTGATGCGCACACGGTTGCCACCCTTGCGCACGCTGCCCTCCACGATGTAGCGGGCGCCTAGCTCCTGTGCGACCTGCTTGAGGTTGTGTGACTGACCTCTGTAGGTGAAGCTGGAGTTACGCGAGATCACCGGAAAAGTACGCCAGAGCGAGAGGTTGGTGATGATGTCCTCTGATATGCCGTCCGCGAAGTATTCCTGCTCAGGATCGCCGCCCATGTTCGTGAAGGGCAGCACCGCGATTGCGGGTACCTTGGCCTCTGTGGTGGTGGGTGATTCCGGAACCGGAGCGGCTTGCGGAGTCGGTGAAGCTTCTGCAGTTGTTGGCACGGTGAAGGCTTCCAGCATCTTGGAGGAACTACCGATTTCAACCATGAAGGCGTGAACCGGCTCCTCGATGTTCTTCATCTCCTGCGGTCCCGAACTTACAAAACCCAAGTCGAGCTTGCGGCGAACCTCGTCGTGAAACTTACCGGAAACACAGATGCCTCCAGGCTCGGCGAGGGGTTCCAGCCGAGCCGCTACATTGACTCCGTCGCCGTACAGATTGTCGCCCTCGATTATCACGTCGCCGATGTTGAGTCCGACTCGGAACTGCATCTGGTCTTCCGGGTCCACCTCATCGTTACGGTCCCTTATATTACGCTGGAACTCCACCGCCGCTACGATCGCGTCCACCGGACTGCCGAACTCTGCGATCACAGAGTCTCCGGCACTGCCGAAGACTCGGCCGTGGTAGGTCTCGATGGACTCATCGGTGATGGCACGACAGGCCTTGAGATTGTGTAGCGTGCGATCCTCATTCTCGCCCATTTTCTTGCTGAAGCCGACTACGTCTGCAGCAAGAATCGCCGCTAGTTTTCGTCTGGGGGTAGTTTTATTCATATTTATAATACAAGTTGGTATTTTTGACTCATTTCAAATAACACACAGAACGATTTGCGGTTGCCCCCAAATTCTTGGTGAAGCATCAAATTCAAATTCCTGCAAGCATGTTGATACTTTAATAATACTCCTGCTTTTTGCGAAGATGTATGTCTTGTGTGCAATGTAAACGCACTCAAGTCTGAATTATTGCCAACCTTCTTGTCATAATCAAGGCAGAGTCAACTTTTTTCTAACACTTAGTGGTTGTTTTACTCAGCCAAGGTATCTCCAGAACCGCCCATTTCCGCCGGGACATCCTTCATTTTGGGCAGCCCGTCCCTGACGTGCAGCACAGACTCTTGATAGTTGACATGGACTCCTGGTTGAAAAGGGAGTTGGGGGAGCACGGCTGCATAGACATCCGTCAGGCCCATTTCTGGGTGTTCGGTGAAGATGTGCCCCCCACAGGTTTTGCACCATTTGCGCGAACTTTGTGGGGTTTTATTGTACGTTCCAATGTTGTCAGCCCCCTGAGTGATCTTTACGGCTTCTGGACTCCACAGGGTGAAAGCATTGACGGGGCCAGCCGACCAGTGACGGCAGGATTCACAATGACAATAACCCATACCAGCAGGCTCACCGGAAACAGTGAACTCAACAGCCCCGCAAAAACAGGATCCCTTGTATAAATCTTCTTTGCTCATAATGTATCTCCTTGATGATTGATTTGGACACCAAGCCAAGAGATGACCTTTGGCTTGGGTTCAATTCTTCTGGTTCACTTGTGTTTAGCCAGCAGCCTTGATGTTCTGGCTGACTCGAAAAAGATTCGTCGGGTAGAGAATACTTGAATAATTTCAGATTATCAATACTTTTTCATCGTTCCGGATGTCATTCATCAGTTTCCCAACCCGCCTTGACCAGCCCTTCAATGATGGGATCCGCCAGTGCAGAGTTGGGTACAAATATGCGGCGGTAGTCGTCACGGGTTTTGAGGTTGGGACGCAAGGCGAGGTAGCGGTCCAATGCCGTCTTGGCCTCCGGACCACGTTCCAAGTGTCCCAGCACCGCCGCCCGAAACCCGAGCATCAGCCCTGCTTTATGCTGACGCAATGCCTTGTCAATCGCCACCAGCGCCTCGTCATACCTCCCCTGTCCTAACAAAGCAAAGTAATGTGTCGCATTAAAGTGGTTCATATTCGGGTCAGCCGGACTAAGTTCAATCCCCTTGAGGATGGACTCTTCCCCTTGTTGAAAATCCCCGGAGTGTAGTTGGGCTAACGACAACCAAAAGAAACTGAACGCATAGCTGGGGTTGAACTTAACCGCCCGCTGGGCATAGTCCAGTGCAGTGGGATGGTCTCCGCGAAAGAAGTAGGCCGCAGCAATGCTCATCAAAGCCAGCGGGTTTTCCTGGTTCAGGCTCTCAGCCTTGCGGCCATGTGCCATGATTTCGTCGAGCGTTTGTTCTGGATCTTTCGTTATTCGTTGAACCAGTTCCCACATGCTGCATAACCCAAGGTAGGCATGGGCGTCCGAATGGGAGGGTTCCATTCCAACCGCCCGCTCAAAGTGTTGACGAGCCTGCGAAAGTCCAGGGTCTTCGTGGTCTGTGTGCTGTCGTTCGTGGAAGCTTCGTAATCCTTGCAGGTACTCCTCCCACGCGCTTAGGTTTTCAGGACGTTTGCGAACGAGACGGTTCTGCTCGTGTCCCGTCACGGATGGGGCAACCCTCCGGGCAATAGCCTCGGAGACCTCGTCCTGCACGTCAAAGATGTCCTCCAGCGTTCGGTCCCACTTCTCTGACCAGAGGTGGTGGTCCTCTTCAGCGTCAATCAACTGCGCGGTTATGCGCACACGGTTGCCGCCCTTTCGCACGCTGCCCTCGACGATATAACGTGCGCCTAGTTCCTGTGTGACCTGCTTGAGGTTGTGCGACTGTCCCCGGAAGGTGAAGCTGGAGTTGCGCGAGATGACCGGGAAGGTGCGCCAAAGCGAAAGGTTTGTGATGATGTCCTCGGTGATGCCGTCCGCGAAGTACTCCTGCTCAGGATCGCCGCCCATGTTCGTGAAGGGCAGCACTGCGATTGCGGGAATTTTGACATCTGTGGTGGGGGGTGATTCCGGAATAGATGTGGCTTGTGGAGTCGGTGAAGCTTCCGCCACTGTGGGCACAGCTAAGGCCTCCAGCATTTTAGAAGAGCTGCCGATTTCGACCATGAAGGTGTGAACAGGCTCCTCGATGTTTTTCATCTCCTGCGGTCCGGAACTTACAAAACCCAGGTCAAGCTTACGGCGCACCTCTTCGTGAAACTTACCGGAAACACAGATGCCACCCGGCTCTGCCAGGGGTTCCAGCCGTGCCGCGACGTTCACCCCGTCGCCGTAGAGATTGTCCCCCTCCACGATCACGTCGCCGATGTTGAGGCCGACGCGGAAATGCATCTGGTTCTCCGGGTCCACCTCGTTGTTGCGGTCACGCAGATTTTTCTGGAACTCTACCGCCGCCACGACCGCGTCAACCGGACTGGCAAATTCCGCGATCACGGAATCCCCAGCACTCCCGAAGACTCGCCCGTGATAGGATTTAATGGATGCGTCTGTGAGGGCACGGCAGGCCTTGAGGTTACGTAGTGTGCGATCCTCATTCTCGCCCATTTTCTTACTGAAACCGACTACATCTGCGGCGAGTATGGCTACGAGTTTTCTTCTGGGCGTCGACTCGCTCATGGAACTCCAAACTTAAAAGAGAAGAATTATGAAATTACAACACTTTCAGCGGCGAGTATACGACGGTTTGATCGAGCTTAGCAACAAAAAAATCAGAGCTAAGTTTGGCAACGATTAATTTGCTCAAGGAAAAGTCACTTCAAAGATATTTTGACATTAGCCTGTTATTGACACACTTCAGTTGATAGAGGACAAATGATATAGCCCTTTAAGTTGTTATCCCCACAATTCAGCAGATGGTGGAAAAACGATACTTCCGTCATATTTAAGCGGGAAAGGCCTGTCATCGTAAAGATATAAGGGAGCATCCAAATCAATTATTTTTGCGCGTTGGGCAATTAAAAACGCCGGCGCGATCCCCAATGAGGTTGCAGACATGCAGCCGATCAT
>ENA-UZWY01003864-UZWY01003864.1-metagenome-genome-assembly--contig:-Day-2--50m-contig-3864_pt1 | contig 15883 bp, 18 predicted proteins | sample MGYA00260341_ERZ794901 | MGnify/ENA metagenome assembly ERZ794901 | reverse complement strand
CGTAGTAGTGTATCTAAACTAGGGGCTGATATGGTTGAGGAAGAGATAACAATTGAGCATTCTGAACATAGCCCAATGAATTTAGAACTAACTTAAATTAAGGTATAAATAGTAATATGGCTAAACCAAATTCAAGACAAACTTTAATCGACTATTGCCTTCGTGCATTAGGCGCACCTGTAGTTGAAATCAATGTAGATGACGATCAAGTTGAAGATAGAGTAGATGAAGCTTTACAGTTTTATCAACACTATCATGCCGATTCTATTGAAAAGGTTTTTTTAAAGCACCAGGTAACAGCTGATGACATTACTAACGGCTATTTAACTATACCCGACTTAGTAACTGATGTTATTCGAATTTTTCCACTAAGAGAAAGCGGTGGTCATAATATGTTTGATATTCAATATCAAATGCATTTAAACGACATGTATTCTCTTGGCTATATGGGATCCTTGGTAGAATACGAGATGGCGCAACAGTGGTTATCGATGTTAGACCTTATTATGGATTCTGACACAAAACATATTAGCTTTGATCGGCATAAAAACAGATTAAGAATAGATATGGATTGGTCGAAGGAAGTTGACGTCGACGAATATATTATTATTGAGTGTTATAGAATATTAGATCCAAATACATATACTGATGTATATAACGATTATTTTTTAAAGCGATATCTAACAGCGTTAATTAAAATGCAATGGGGTGTTAATCTTTCTAAATTTGAAGGTATGGTAATGCCCGGTGGTGTTACTTTTAACGGCCGACAGATTTTAGAAGATGCTAAGGAAGAAATAGAAAAATTAAATGAAGAAGTCAGATTAAACTGGGAACAACCAGTCGACTTCTATACGGGGTAAAACATGCCACGAAGTGTATATTTCTCTCAGGCTGTTAAGTCCGAACAAAATTTATATGAAGATCTAATTATTGAATCTCTTAAAATTTTCGGACAGGATGTTTATTATATCCCTAGGACTTTAATATCTAGAGATACCGTATTAGGCGAAGATCGTGCATCTAAGTTTGATGATGCGTATCTTATTGAAGCTTACATTGAAAACACCGATGGATTTGAAGGCGCTGGTGATCTATACCAAAAGTTTGGTTTAGAAATACGGGATGAAGCTACATTTATTATTTCTAGGAGACAGTGGCAAAATTTAGTTGGCATTTGGAATAACAATGTAGAATCAAATAAGCCTCAAGAAGGTGATTTGATATTTTTGCCAATGTCTAATAGTTTCTTTGAGATATCATTTGTTGAAGACGAGAAACCGTTCTATCAGTTATCTAATTTACCTGTATATAAAATGCAGTGTAGCTTATTTGAATATAACGAAGAAGATTTCGAAACTGATATTGATGCTATTGATGTTGTTCAGGGCCAACAATCTTATCAGGTTGGAATAACTGTAACCGTGGCTGGTGGAAATCACTTTACTCTAGGCGAAACTGTTACACAGGTTATTAGCACAAATCCAGCAATAAGCGTATATGGAGAAATTCAGACACTTACTAAAACCTCAGATATCGCTGCTACTATATCGGTGTCAAATATAGGAGTAACTGGAAGTACAGACGCAAAAGACTTTTTTGTATCTCCAACCATAGGACTGATTGGATCAAAATCAACTAACACATGTTATATCACAAATGTTAATAATGTTGCCGATGCGGAAGTTTTCCCGAGTGACGATCAAGCTGAAAATTACGCCTTTGAAGTAGAGGCTGATGGATTCTTAGACTTTACTGAAACTAATCCGTTTGGCGATGTATCGGAGACATACTAATGTTTGGAAATCACTTTTATCATGCAACAACAAGAAAAGCAGTTGCTTTATTTGGTACCATATTTAATAATATTAGCGTTATCAGACAAGATGGTGGCGGTAACGTATTAAACCAGATCAAAGTTCCATTGGCATATGGTCCGAAACAAAAATTCTTATCTAGGCTAGATACACCGACTGGGCAAGATGCGACAATGGCGATCAAGTTGCCCAGAATGGGATTCGAAATAACTTCTATGGATATTGATTCCACTCAGAAGCTAGCCAAAAGAAACCAAATAGTAGAAAATCACGCAACAGATTCTACTAAAAAGAAAACAATTAAACAAGCCGTAGCATATAATATTAATATGTCGTTATTTGCTATGGCCAAGAATCAAGATGATGGTTTACAAATTATGGAACAAATTCTTCCATATTTTCAGCCGGAGTACACAGTAACAATTAATCCGGTGACTGGCTTTGATTATAAACAGGATGTTCCTATTATATTAAACGCTGTTACTATACAAGATGACTACGAGGGTGACTATCAAACCCGTAGAGCGTTAATATACCAGTTTGACTTTGTTATGAAGATGAAGTATTTTGGCCCGACTGCAGATCAAGGTGTTATTAGAGAAATTAACTTAGATGTTGATGCTGATGCGGGTGGCGCAAACATATTAGAGAATATGGATTTTACTATCACGCCTTCTAGTGCAGATGAGGATGATAACTATACTGTTAATGTAAGTATAACATAGGTACATTATGGATAAATTAGAGAAAATGCAGGAAAACCTGAATAAGAACTTGCCTACGAAGCAAGCTCCAAAAGTTGAAGTCACTAAAGCACAGAAAGAAATAAAAGACGATTATGAGTTTTCTAGAAAAACATATAAAGATCTTATTGAAACTGGAGTGCGGTCTTTAGATGTACTTGCTGAGCTCGCCAGAGAATCAGAACACCCAAGGGCATTTGAGGTTTTATCTAAAGCCATAAAGGATATCGGAGATGTGACCGACAAACTTATGGATCTACAGAAAGATCATAGAGATTTAACTGACGGTAGTAAGAGTAAAAGGGAAGTTACTAATAATAATTTATTTGTAGGAAGTACTACTGATCTACAACGATTATTTATGAAACACGATAAAGAACAAAAGAAGATAATAGATGCCTCGCCTGAAGAATGAACATGAAGGTTACCTAGGTAATCCTAATGTAAAAAAGGATGGCGTTGAGAGCCAATTCAGCGAAAAAGAAATAACAGAGTATCGTCAATGCATGATGGATCCTGCGTATTTCGCTATAAAATATTTAAAAGTAATATCGCTGGATGATGGTCTAGTTCCGTTTGACCTCTATCCTTATCAGAAAAATATGTTTAATCATTTTAATGACAACAGGTTTTCTGTCATTTTGGCGTGTAGACAGTCAGGTAAGTCTATATCTGCGGTTGGATATTTGCTTTGGTATGCTTGTTTTCATCCCGAAAAAACAATTGCTATTCTTGCGAATAAGGGTTCTACTGCAAGAGAGATGCTGGCTCGTATTACTTTAATGCTAGAAAATTTACCTTTCTTTTTACAGCCAGGTTGTAAGGCACTAAATAAAGGATCAATTGAATTCAGCAATAACTCTAAGATCATTGCTGCAGCTACTTCTGGTAGCTCTATTCGTGGTTTGTCTATTAACTTACTGTTCTTAGACGAGTTTGCTTTTGTCGAAAATGATGCACAGTTTTATACTTCGACGTATCCGGTTATTTCATCTGGTAAAGATACAAAGGTCATTATTACTTCTACAGCAAACGGTATTGGTAATGTGTTTCATAGAATCTGGGAAGGTGCTACTACATATACCAACGAATATAAACCCTTTAGAGTTGATTGGTGGGATGTTCCTGGAAGAGATGAAGAGTGGAAAAGACAGACAATTGCTAATACGTCTGAATTGCAGTTTGACCAAGAATTCGGAAACAACTTTCATGGTAGAGGCAATACGTTAATTGATGCAAGTGATCTACTTGCTCAAAAATCTTTGCGGCCTATGACATGGAACGAAAATCTATACATATACGAAAAAGCGATTGAAGATCATCAATATGTCATGACGGTTGATGTATCTAAGGGAAGGGGCCAAGATTACAGCACTTTCACCGTTATAGATACTTCTGTAAACCCGTTCAAGCAAGTTTGTGTATTTAGAGATAATAATATATCACCGATGCTATTACCTGATATGTGTTATAAATATGCAAGGTTGTATAATGAAGCATATATTATAGTAGAATCTAATGATCAGGGAGCGGTAGTATGTAATGGTCTATATTATGATTTAGAATATGAAAATATGTTTGTTGAGTCGCAAGTTAAGGCTAATGCGATTGGTGCAACGATGACGAGAAGAGTTAAAAGGATAGGTTGTTCTACACTTAAAGATTTAATTGGTCAGAAAAAGCTTCATATTGTTGATGCTAATACCATTGAAGAAATGTGTACCTTCGTTGCGAGAGGCAACTCGTTTGAGGCTCAGGCACCTAATCATGACGACCTAATTATGAATTTGGTATTATTTGCGTGGTTTACAACAACTGATATATTTCAAGGAATAACGAACATCGACATGAAAAACATGTTGTATAAAGAACAATTACAGGCAATACACGACGATTTATTACCATTTGGAATTATTAATGACGGACGTAGTAGTGTCACTGAAGGAAAGGGTGACGGTGAAGGTAATGTGTGGTTTGAGGTAGAACACCTTTAAAACTTTATTTATATAAATAATACTGATTGAACATAACCGTATTATGAAAACTTATTAATAACTCAAATTGAGAGGACAAAACAATGGCATTTCAAGTATCACCAGGCGTCCAAGTCAATGAAATTGACGCATCGGGCGTAATACCTGCAGTCTCAACCAGTATTGGTGGATTCGCAGGAGCTTTTAATTGGGGTCCAGTTGAAGAAGTTAGAACGGTTGGTTCAGAAACAGAACTAGCTAGTATCTTCGGAACGCCGGATGACAATACAGCAAAATACTTTTTAACAGCAGCATCATTCCTAAAGTATGGTAACGCTCTTAAAGTAGTACGTGCAGCATCAGGTCACCTAAACGCGACCAACGGTACTGCTAAACTAGTCAAGAACGAAGATCATTACGATTCTTTGTCACATGACGGAACCTTTATTGCTAAGTATCCAGGTAAACTGGGTAATGAAATCGAAGTACAAATATGTCCAGCTAATGCAACAGCGTTTTCAGCATTCGCTCACGCCGGTGAGTTTAGTTCTGCTCCAGGAACTTCGGATTCTGCTGCAGTTGGTGGACACTCTAATGACGAATTACACATCGCTATCGTAGATAAAACCGGGGCATGGACTGGAACGGCTAACACTGTTTTAGAAACATTCGCGTTTGTATCACAAGCTTCAGACTCTTATAGAGCAGACGGAACTTCAAACTATTATAAAGAAGTAATTAACAGAACTTCTAAGTATGTTTGGTGGACAGGACATGCTTCTGGATTAACTGACGCTGGTGAATCTTTATCAGGACAATCAAGCGCTACAGCATACGTTACTGGAACTTCAGTAATTACTGCGGCTATGGCGGGTGGAACTGACGATAACGCACCAACTCACGGAGAGCTTGGTACTTCATACGACCTTTTGGCTGACGCTGAAACTGTTGATGTTAACCTTTTGTTTGCATATCCAGACGCCAATGGTGCAAAAGATATTGCAGATAAACTTATTTCAATATGTAACGCAAGAAAAGACTGCATGGCTTTTGTGTCTCCTCCGATTGAAGATTCAGTTGGTACAGATACTCCGGCAGCTGACGTAAAAGCTTGGGCTGATACACTTGCCTCAACTTCTTACGCTTCAACAGATTCTGGCGCTGTTTATGTTTATGATAAATATAACGACGTATACAGATGGTTGGGAGCTTCTGGTCTTTGTGCTGGTCTTTGTGCCAATACAGACAACGTTGCTGATGCATGGTTTTCACCTGCAGGAACAACAAGAGGCCAACTTTTTGGAGTTACTAAATTAGCATATAATCCTAAGAAAGCTGATAGAGACATGCTTTATAAAGCTAGAGTTAACCCTCTTGTTTCTTTCCCTGGACAAGGTACCATGTTATTTGGAGACAAAACATTATTGAGCAAGCCAAGTGCATTTGATAGAATCAACGTAAGAAGATTATTCATTGTAATTGAGAAAGCAGTATCTACTGCAGCTAAGGGACAACTTTTCGAATTTAATGACGAGTTTACTAGAGCTCAATTTAGAAATCTTCTTGAGCCATTCTTAAGAGATGTAAAAGGAAGACGTGGTGTTACAGACTTTAGAGTCGTATGTGATACTACAAACAACACAGGTCAAGTAATTGATGCTAATAGATTTGTTGCTGATATCTTTATCAAGCCTTCAAGGTCTATTAACTTCATCTCACTTAACTTTATTGCAACAAGAACCGGAGTCGATTTCTCAGAAGTCGCCGGTAGTTAATTAGGAGAAGAATAATGGCAATTTTAGGCGTAGACGATTTTAAATCTAAGCTCGTTGGAGGTGGTGCACGTTCTAACATGTTCAAAGTAACATGTAACTTCCCCTCCTATGCTCAAGGTGACGTTGAACTATCTTCCTTCATGATTAAGGGTGCTCAGTTTCCTTCATCAGTCGTAGCTCCTGTCCCTGTATTATTCAGAGGCAGACAACTACAACTAGCTGGTGACAGAACTTTCGAACCTGTATCATTAACAGTGATTAATGATACGGGATTTGAAGTGAGAAACTCATTCGAAAGATGGATGAATGGTATTAGCGAACACAACAACAACACAGGTCAAAGTAATCCTACCGATTATATGGCTGACATTATTGTTGAGCAGTTAAACAAGCAAGGAGAGGTAACTAAGACTTATGATATGCGTGGTTGTTTCCCAACTAACCTTTCTACAATCGAACTTTCATACGATAATGAAAACCAGATTGAAGAATTTACAGTTGAGTTACAAGTACAGTATTGGGAGTCTGGAACTACTTCTTAAAAGCGGTATAAATAATATTAAAGGAGGGGAGTTGTTCTCCCCTCCGATAGTATTGAGGTAAATATAAAATGGCAGAAATGTTCGGATTTGAGATCAATAGAAAGGGCAAAGAGCTTCCCGAGCTTCCTTCTTTTGTTCCAAACACAGACGAAGATGGTGTTGGCGTTATTAACAGCGGTGGTCACTTTGGCCAGTATGTTGATATTGACGGTGATACTGCAAAAAATGAAGTTGATCTTATATACAAGTATAGGGATATCGCTTCACATCCAGAATGCGATGCCGCCGTAGAAGACATTATAAATGAAGCAATTGTAGGTGATAACAAGTCAGCGCCTATTGAAATTGTTATGGACGAAATGGAAGCGTCTGATAAAATAAAGAAAGTTATGAAAGAAGAGTTTGAGAACATTATCTCATTACTCAGATTTAATAGTTACTCACACGATATTTTTAGAAAATGGTATGTAGATGGTAGATTACCATATCATATTATTATTGATAACAACAACCCTCAAAAGGGTATTCAAGAATTAAGATACATTGATCCTACTAAATTAAGAAAGATCAAAGAAATAGAAGAAGAAACTGATCCTAGGACCGGTGCAAAGGTTATTGTGAAGTCTGAAGAATACTTTTTGTTCCAAGATGCTAAGATGCAGGGTGACGATAAAGGATTAAAGATACATCCAGATTCAATTGCATATTGTACTTCAGGAATGTTAGATCCGACCCGCAAAAGAATATTATCATTCTTACATAAAGCGATTAAACCGGTTAATCAGCTAAGAATGATGGAAGACTCGTTGGTGATCTACAGAATTAGTAGAGCACCGGAGAGAAGAATTTTTTATATTGATGTTGGTAATCTTCCTAAGGGTAAAGCCGAAGAGTATTTGAAAAACATCATGGGGCAATATAGAAATAAGTTAGTTTATGACGCTGCCACTGGAGATATTAAAGATGATCGTAAGCACATGTCGATGTTGGAAGACTTCTTCCTTCCGCGTAGAGAAGGCGGTAGGGGTACAGAAATCACAACGCTACCCGGCGGTGAAAACCTCGGACAAATTGACGACATCATCTACTTCCAAAAGAAACTCTACAAGTCGCTCAACGTTCCAGCTAACCGTTTAGAACAAGAGTCTGGATTCAATTTAGGCCGATCCACTGAGATTTCTAGAGATGAAGTTAAGTTTAAGAAGTTTCTAGATAGATTGAGAAAGAGGTTCAGTGACCTATTTTTGCAACTATTAAAAACGCAGTTGATGTTGAAAGGTATTATTACTAAAGAAGATTGGCTTAAGTTTAAAGAAGATATATACTTTGACTTTATTGAAGATAATTACTTTAGTGAATTAAAAGAAGCTGAAATAACACGAGAGCGCTTTGAAATGTTAGCTCAAATGGATGAATATGTTGGAAAGTATGTGTCCAATGAATGGATTCGTAAGAATATCTTACGACAAACTGATGATGAGATCGCCGAAATTCAAAAGCAGATTGCTGATGAAAGAGCGTCAGGCGATATTGAAGATGAAGATGATCTTGACATTTAAAATATTATAAATATATAACGAAGGATGTAAATAAATGAGTATTGAAAATTTAATTGACGATGTAAAATCGGGTGATAACGTTGCTGCTGGTAAGCAGTTCAATTCTATTATGGCCGATAAATTAACTGCAGCAATGGATGCAAAGAAGATTGAAATAGCTTCCACATTGCACGATAGGCAGGCCTCTAAAGAAGAGGAATAACAACGGAAATAAGTATATGAAGCTTATAGCAGAATTTAATGACAATAATCTAGAGGTTATTGAAGAAAAAGTTAATGGCAAAAAGACTCTCGCGATCGAGGGTGTTTTTATGCAAGCCGATTCTAAGAATAGAAACGGCCGTATTTATGAAAAAAGCATTCTTGAAAATGCTGTTAATAAATATGTAAAAGAACAAGTAAGTACTGGTAGAGCCGTCGGAGAGTTAAATCACCCTGAGGGTCCTACCATTAACTTAGATAAAGTTTCACACAAAATTACTGAGCTCAAATTTGACGGAAGTAATGTTGTAGGAAAGGCATCAATCTTAGAAACCCCTATGGGACAGATCGTAAAAGGTCTACTCGATGGCGGAGTTAAGCTTGGTGTATCAAGTCGTGGTATGGGAAGTCTTGTGCAAAAGAATGGCGCTATGTATGTGAAAGATGACTTTATGTTATCTACTGTAGATATCGTTCAAGACCCTTCAGCTCCAGAGGCGTTTGTCAATGGAATTATGGAAGGTGTTGATTGGGTATGGAATAATGGCGTTCTTTGTCCACAAGAAGTTGAGAAAATTGAGACTGAAATCAAGGAAGCTCGAGGCGTTAGATCATCTGATGTTGAGATTAAAGCTTTTAAGAATTTCCTCTCTAAACTTGTAAATTCTTAATAGGAGAATAAATTATGTCTAATGACAAAATAGAAAATGATTTAGTCGAAGACGTATCAGAAACTGAAGAGCTTACTAACGAGGAGCTCGTTGAAGACGAACAAGTTCAAGACGAAGAAATCGTAGAAGCGAAAGCTAAGAATGAAGCTGAAGAAGAAGGTGATGATGACGAAGAGGAAGAAGTTGAGGAGTCTGCTGATGAAGAAGACGACGAAGACGAAGAGCCTGTAGTCGAAACAATGCCTAAAACTAAAGCTGCAATCATGGCATCAGTGAATGATGTGTTGAAAAAATCAAAAAAACTAGACGCACAAAAGATTTATGCTAGTGTTATGAAAGCTACTAACGAAAGTGTTAATGCTGAAGAAGAAGCAGAGAAGCCAGTTCAGGAAGACGTAAATGTCGACCACATTGACTACTCTGAAGATTTGGAATCATTAGTGGCTGAAGAAGCTACACTGTCTGATGGTTTTCAAGCTAAGGCCGGAATCATCTTTGAAGCTGCTTTAAAAACTAAAGTAGGTGCAGAGATTGAAAGACTCGAGTCTGAGTACGTCGCAAACCTTGAAGAAGAAGTATCTGAAATCAAGTCTGAACTCGTAGAAAAGGTAGATTCCTATCTTAACTATGTAGTTTCTAACTGGATGACAGACAACGAAGTTGCAGTAACCAACGGTCTTAGGACCGAAATTGCTGAAGACTTTATGGCTTCTTTACAATCAGTGTTCAAAGAGCACTATATCGAAGTTCCAGAAGGTAAGGTTGACCTAATTGACGAATTGTCAGGACAGGTTGCTGAGCTAGAGGAATCACTAAATAAATCAACGGAAGATAACATCGCGCTAACTGAGTCTGTTTCTAATTTAGAAAGAGCTGAGATTGTAAGAAATGCATCTTCTGGGCTAGCATTGACTGAAGCTGAAAAGCTTGCATCTTTGGTAGAAGATATTGATTTTGACGACGCAGAATCTTTCGAAATGAAAGTGAATGTAGTTAAAGAATCATACTTCAGATCTGAAGCTCAAGAAACAGTAGATGAAGCTCAACAATTGGTTGGTACTGATGAAGCTCCTGCTGAAATCAGTGACGTTATGGCTAGATACACTTCAGCTATTTCAAAATTTAACAAATAGTCTAATAGGGGAAACAAAAAATGTTTAACGCAGACAAAAACTTAATGGAAAAGTGGGCTCCGGTTCTTGGGCACTCAGATGTTCCATCAATTCAAGACAGTCATAAAGCAGCAGTTACTGCTCGACTGTTAGAGAACCAAGAAATTGCAGCTAGAGAAGAAGCTCAAGCTGTACAAGGTAACTTCATCGGTGAAGCAGCTGGTAACGTAGTAGGTGCTGGTATGGGTGCTACTGCTGGTGCGATCAAAGGATTTGATCCTGTTTTGATCTCTCTAGTAAGAAGAGCTATGCCTAACTTGATTGCTTATGATATCGCTGGTGTTCAGCCAATGAGTGGACCTACTGGTCTTATCTTTGCAATGAAGTCAAGATATACTAACCAGACTGGTACCGAAGCACTACATGACGAAGCTAATACAGCTTTCTCAGGTGGCGGTACTCAAGAAGCTGGACCTTCTGGTCTAGAAGCTGCAGCTGATGACGGCGACGGTTCTTTGGCAACTGGTGAAACTGCTGGCGAGATTTTCTCAACAGTAGGTGCTGGTCTAACTACAGCTCAAGCTGAAGCACTAGGCGACGGCGGCGGTACTACTTTCGGTGAGATGGCTTTCTCAATCGATAAGGCTACTGTAACTGCTAAGTCAAGAGCTCTTAAAGCTGAGTACACAATGGAACTTGCACAAGATCTTAAGGCTGTTCACGGTCTAGATGCTGAAGGCGAGCTTGCTAACATCCTTTCTTCTGAAATCCTCGCGGAAATCAACAGAGAAGTTGTTAGAACTGTAAACCAAAAAGCGAAGCTTGGTGCTCTGCAAGCAAGTGTTGCTGTTAAGGGTATCTTTAACCTGCACACTGATTCAGATGGCCGATGGTTGGCTGAAAAAGCAAAAGGTCTTATTGTACAGATCGAAAGAGAAGCTAATGTGATTGCTAAAGAAACACGAAGAGGAAAAGGTAACTATGTAATCTGTTCTTCTGACGTTGCTTCAATCCTTGCTGCTTCTGGAATGCTTGATTATGCTCCAGCTTTGTCAACTGCTTTAAATGTTGATGATACTGGTAATACTTTTGCTGGTGTTCTTAACGGTAAGTTCAAAGTATATGTTGATCCATATGCAACTGGTACTAACCCTGACTACGTAACTGTAGGATACAGAGGTAATACTCCATATGACGCAGGTCTTTTCTATTGCCCATACGTTCCTTTAACTATGGTTAAAGCGATTGGTGAAGAAGACTTCCAGCCAAGAATCGGTTTCAAGACTCGATACGGCATGGTTGCTAACCCATATGTTTCAGCTGATGGAAGCACTGGTACTGCAAGAGCTAACCCATACTTTAGAATCTTTAGAGTAGACGGAATCATGCAGAACAGCTAATCTTTAATTAGATATGCGATTAAGGGATCCTTCGGGATCCCTTTTTTTATTATTAGTAATTTAACTTGTATAAATAACTATATGACTACTGCAAATAAAAACTTTTTAAGTCCTACGGGGTTTCAATTTAAGATCGATTCTACTCAATACTCAAATGTTGAGTATTTTTGTACGGCCGTAACACTTCCTGACTTATCATTGGGCGAAGCACCAAATCCTTATAAAGGATCTAACGTGGCTTTTACTGGTGATAGGATCGCTTTTGGTGATCTTGCTATAAGATTTAATGTGACTGAAGATATGGAAAACTATATCGAAATGTTTAATTGGATGCACAACATAATTGGCCAAGGCGAAAATTTTAAGTCTGACGCAACGTTATCGATTTTGAGTAGTCACAACAACGTCACCAAGGAAATTTCTTTCAAAGACTGTTTTCCTACCAGTCTATCAGCTGTCGAATTTTCAACGCAGCAAACAGATATAGAATACTTACAAGCTGACGTGACATTAAAGTATACGTACTTCGAAATTAAGTAATACTTTTTTGGCGAGGTTTGTATACGTATAGATATACTATGGAGATATTATGAATAATTTAGAAGCAATACTTGAAATGTGGAAGAAAGACTCTGTTATAGATGAATTGCAGTTAGATCAATCAGCAAGAGACTCAGCAAAACTTCATTCGAAGTACCTAGAACTATACTCAGTAAATAAACTTAGATTCAAGAAATTAGACTTAGAGTTTAAAGTATTACTGAGAGATAAGTTTATGCATTATAACGGGAAGCTCACTCAGGAAGAAATGGACAAAAAAGGCTGGTCATATGATCCGTTGGATGGGCTTACTGTTCTAAAAGGTGATATGGATAAATGGTATGATGCAGATCCACTCATTCAGGCACACCAGGCCAAAATGCATTACACGCAAGAACTAGTCGACACTTTAAAGGAAATACTTGACAACATCAAGTGGAGACATCAGAACATAAAAAACATCATTGAATGGAACAAATTTACAAGTGGAATGTAAATGACTTTAATAGAAGCGATTGAAAAGAAAAACGGTAAGTGGAATTCTTTAACTCAATTAAAAGAATATATAGAATCTAATACCAAAGAAAAAATAAAGAGTTTTGATGGTATTTATTTGGTAACTAACAAATATACGTATAGCTTATATGATGGGACTGTGTTTTGGAAAAAATAGTTGTTAAGAAAAAGAACGAGGTATTCTTAAGCGTTATAACTGAACCCGGAATAGAAATGGAATTGTCAGAACACTTCTGCTTTTATGTTCCAGGTTATAAGTTTATGCCTTCATATAAAAACCGAATGTGGGATGGTAAAATACGTTTATACGATTTACGCAAAAAGCAGATTTACACTGGGCTTTATAAGTACCTCATAGAATTTGCAAACGCGCGCGCTTATGAGTTTATAGTAGATGACAATTCCAAGTATGGTCGACCTGACATCGAAGAGCTGCATGATATTGACGAGTTGCTTAAGCAGTTAACACTTACTGCTAATGGAGATATTATAGTACCTAGAGATTATCAGCTGAGTGCACTCTCGCATGCTCTAACTAATAAAAGTTCTTTACTATTAAGCCCAACGGCTTCAGGTAAGAGTTTAATTATATACTTAGCTGTTAGATATTACTTAGATATGTATGACGGGAATGTACTGCTTATCGTACCTACGACTTCATTGGTTGAACAAATGTACTCTGATTTCGGTGACTATTCTTCTAGAGATAACTGGTCTATAGAGGAAAATTGCCACAGAATATATTCTGGTAAGGAGAAGTATAATCTAAAACACCGGGTTATAATCACGACATGGCAGTCGATTTATAAAATGCAGACTCCTTGGTTTGAAAATTACGGCATGGTAGTAGGTGATGAGGCACACAATTTTAAGGCTAAGTCTTTAACAGCTATACTGGAAAAATGTGTGAACGCGCAATATAGAATGGGAACCACTGGAACACTTGATGGAACTCAAACGCATCAGTTGGTATTAGAAGGATTATTTGGTCCTGTACACAAAGTGACTACCACGAAAAAACTGATAGAAGAAAAATCGTTATCGCAACTGGATATATTTGTATTATTGCTCAAGTACAGCGATGAACATTGCAAATTAGTCTCAAAAATGAAATACCAGGAAGAAATAGACTTTATCGTTAAGTACGGACCAAGGAATAATTTTATATCGAACCTTGCAATGGACCAAGAAGGTAACTCACTTATATTGTTTCAGTTCGTAGAAAAACACGGTAAACCTTTACATAATATGTTATGTGAGAAATTTAACGAATTACCCAGAAATACAAGGAGATTGTTTTATGTCAGTGGTGAAACCGATGTGGATACGAGAGAAGAAATACGCGCTATCACGGAAAAAGAAAGTGATGCGATTATTGTGGCGAGTATGGGTACTTTTTCTACTGGTATTAATATTAAGCGTCTTCACAATATCATATTCGCTTCACCAAGTAAGTCTCAAATTAGGGTTCTCCAAAGCATAGGGAGAGGATTAAGGAAGTCTGAAGATGGTATAAATACTAAAGTATATGATATTGCAGATGATTTACATTGGAAGGCCAAAAAGAATTATACACTAAATCATGCTGGGGAACGTATTAGAATATATAGCAAAGAAAAATTTGACTACAAAATACACGGTATAAATATATAAATGGAAACAATCGAAGCAGTGGACGTAAGACATTTCAAGCTAACTAATGGCGAGAATATAATTTGTTATGTTCAGTCGACTACTGAGCATGCATTCATTGTAGAACGACCTGCGGCCGTGTATGCTTCGCCTGCTGGAATTTGGAGTTTTGTTGATTGGTTTCCATTCTCTGACAAAAAGGTATATAAGCTCATGAAGAGATTTGTCATTAACCATACTGAGGTTGTTACTGAGACAAAGGAGTCATATATCAAGTACTCATGTCATGATGAAATTAAAGATATATCATATCATATTGATGAATACTCTGATATGGAATATGATATGTACGATATTGATGAAACAAAGACGAAAACAATACATTAGTATACCCCTATCCTCAAGTGGACTCTTATATTATATCACATTTTTAGTGATTTGTACACCTTTTTTTGCAAAAAAAGTAAATTAATTAAATGAAAATAACCGTGTACATTTGTTGTATATTGTGTTATAATATATCATTATCAGGAGAAATACATGACTAAAAAAACCAAACCTAAAGATAAACCACATTATGTGAACAATAAGGAATTTTCTCAGGCTGTTATGGATTACGCGATATCAGCTCGATCTGCAAAGGATGTAGATGAAGTTCCTCCTAAAGTAACCAACTACATTGCAACCTGCTTCATGAAGATATCTGAAGGCCTGTCTCACAGACCGAACTTTGTTCGGTACACATATCGTGAGGAAATGGTAATGGATGGTGTAGAGAATTGCCTGCGTGCAATTAATAACTATAAAATCGAAACTGCCACAAGGACCGGTAATCCCAACGCATTCTCGTACTTTACTCAAATATGTTTCTTTGCGTTTATCCGCAGAATTACTAAAGAGAAAAAGCAACAAGAGATTAAATTTAGATTCATCGAAAAGATGGGAATTGAAGACTTTGCTGCTATGGGAATGGACGATGCAGGTGCACAACAGACAATGGAATATGTAGATACTCTCAGGCAGAGAATTGACAAAATTCGTACTAAAGACGATAAGATCAAAGAATTTGGAAAAGCAGAAAAAGAAAAAGAAAAACTAGAATTGTTTATGGTATAATATGAAAGTAGCTATTTTAAATGATACACACTGTGGTGTAAGAAATTCATCAGACATTTTTTTAAGATATCAAGAACGTTTTTATGAAGAGATATTTTTTCCGTATTTAAAAGAGAACAATATTAAAAACATTCTGCATCTAGGAGACTACTATGAGCACAGAAAATTCGTCAACTTTAAAGCACTCAATGCTAATCGCAAGCATTTTCTTGAGCCTATGCGTGATGCCGGCATTACCATGGATATTATACCCGGAAATCATGATGTCTATTTCAAAAACACTAAC
>ENA-UZWY01001804-UZWY01001804.1-metagenome-genome-assembly--contig:-Day-2--50m-contig-1804_pt1 | contig 15895 bp, 13 predicted proteins | sample MGYA00260341_ERZ794901 | MGnify/ENA metagenome assembly ERZ794901 | reverse complement strand
AAATATATATTTTAGTTATACAAATAGATCTATTAAAAAAATTACAATGTATATTAATTGGTGATAAAATATTTAGATAAGGGTGTAAGTAACATTGAGATATTAAAGGTGATTAATGAAGCTCAAATTACTAGTGTATTATTTTCTAGTGAACACTATTTCATTGGTTCCTGAAAGTGAGCTATTATAAATGTAGCCTTCGTCATTAAATGATTTTATATCATCTATTTGGTTAATTTTATTTCTAATTAGATAAGAGCTAAGTAAGCCCCTTGCTCTTTTGGCATAAATGCTTACTATTTTGTAATTACCCTGCTTATAATCCTTAAATACCGGTGTAATAATTTTTGCATTTAATTCTTTTTTGGAAAAGGATTTGAAGTACTCATTGGATGCTAGATTTATCATCATAGGATTATTTTCATTGGAAAACTTTTTATTTAATTCCGCTGTAATTCTGTCCCTCCAAAATGAATACAAATCTTTATGATTACCAATAGCAAACTTGGTAGCTATCTCTAGTCTATATGGTTGGATTAAATCCATGGGTTTTAAAATCCCATATAATCCAGAAAAAATAAGCAAGTGCTTATTTGCATAAGCAAGGTCAGCATCGGTAAAATTAATAGCACCTAATCCAGTATATACATCTCCTTTAAAAGATTGTATGGCAGGCCATGAGTTTTTGCTAGTATGATTGCAGTTCCAAAATTGATATCTATCGTAGGTGAGTTCGCCTAATTTACTACTCACATTCATAAGCTTTTCCAATTCGGATACTGTTAATCTTTTAAGGTTTTTTACAATCTCCTCACTTTGTGGTAAAAATAGCGGCAGGCTGCAATTTTTATATTCAATATTTAAGTTTTGATCTATTGTTTTGGAAGGAGAAAGTACTATTATCATTATTTAATAACTTTAGTTTCGGATCCTGACAATAGCCTTTTGATGTTTTCAATATGCCTTATGTATATGAGTATTGCACAACACACAAAGTAATAAAACTGCATACCAAAACCATTTAAGATGGCATCAAGTATTGTTATAACTACAATGAGTACTAAGGATCCCAATGAAACATATTTTGATATGTGCTTAACCAAGTAGTATGACATTATGCCCACAAAAACTTGTATGGGAGCAAATACAACGGATGCACCAATTGTTGTGTTAATACCTTTTCCTCCATTGAATTTAAGAAATACACTATAATCGTGCCCCACTATAGAAGCAATACCAACTGCATAGGGCATAAATTCTGGAAAGTTATATATTTTGTAATAGTTTAAAAGGAGAACGGTAAATACTGGCAAGAACCCCTTAAGGATATCAAATACTTGAGTTTGAATTGATACTTTTTTACCAGCAATTCGCTTTACATTAGTTGAGCCAATGTTACCACTTCCATGATTTCTGATATTTTTACCCGTTGCCCTTTTTGTGAAGATATAACCAAATGGAATAGACCCAAGTAAATAACTTACTATTACAAATGATATTTCTAGCCAGAGACTCATTTAAGACCTTTTAGAAATTCCAATGATTCGCTTACATGCTTTTCAGCATCTGATTGCGAATTAAATTTATAAACTACAATTCCTTCTTTGTTTACTAAGTAAGTGACCCTTCCAGGTATTAAGCCCAATAAATTTGATGGTACTTTAAATAATTTACGTACCATATTGTTCTCATCTGCTAGTAGAGTATAATTTAGATTGTATTTATTGGCAAATGCAAGATGGCTTTTTACAGATTGTCCGCTAATACCAATTATAATGGCATCTGCATCTTCAAAATCGGCATACTGATCTCTAAATGAGCAGGCTTCTTTTGTACATCCAGGTGTATCATCCTTTGGATAAAAATAAATAACAAGGTTTTTTTCCCCTATTACTGAGTCAATTTTAAACAATTTATTATGTTGATCTTTAAGTTCGAAGGAGGGAATTTTACTTCCTATTTCAATTTTATTCATGTTTTCAATTTTATTATCATTGTGAAGAATAATATATAAAACAAACAAAATAGCATAGGCTAACAAATAGAACCTATAAAAATTGCGTTCCTTTATATATGATTTATTGTGAGGATATAAATTGCCAAAAAGACCCCTAACCTCCCTGATAAATACTGGCTTTATATTTATTGTCCAACTATCAGTTTGATATACTATTTTACGAAACCTACTTCTGTAAATTGATAGAGGTAAACCCCATGCAATGAAAAGGATTAACCAAATATTATTTGTAATAATATCCATTCTAATTATTTTTTTGGGAACCAAGGCAAGAACGCACTGGTCTTTCTAACATATTCGGAATAGCCATCTTTAACATTTAGTGTTTTCTCAAGTAACGCAACTCCAGAGACTTTAATTATAAGCAATGTCATTAATATTGAGCCAATTATATACCAGTAAGCTCCTACCGAAATAGCTAGTAGAGCATATGCCCACCATACTGCCGAATCACCAAAGTAGTTTGGGTGTCGTGTATATTTCCAGAAACCATAATCAAGAACTTTGCCTTTATTATCGGGGTTAATTTTAAACTTTGCAAGCTGGTAATCGCCACCTGCTTCGAACATAAACCCAATTAACCAAATCAAAACTGCTACATACATTAGTAGTGTTGGTTCATTATCATTGGAATAAAAATTTGCTCCCAAAAGAGGCAGTGAAATTATCCATATTAACAAACCTTGTAGTAGAAATGTTTGAAAGAAGCTTATCCACCAGTATCTATTATTACCATAGTCCTTTCTAAATTTTTGGTATCTGAAATCCTCACCTTTTCCTATGTTACGAATGCTAAGATATATGGTAAGCCTAGAGCCCCATATGAAAACAAGAAATAATAATATGTATTTAATTAAATTTGGTTCGCCACTTGAGAAAAAATAGTACGTGTTTGTTATTACAAATCCAGTACCCCAAAATAGGTCAACTATGGATACATTTGTTATAATTATGCTAAGTATCCACATTAGTGTTACAAGCACTAATATTATTAGCAGAGAGTTAATATATATTTCTAACATACTTGGTGGTTATTTTATGGTCAGGGCAACCGCAGTAGTTCCAGGACCCGCATTCATGCCTATGACAGGTGATATGTTGATAACAGAAACGGGGTTTCTTCCGGTTAATTGTTTCATTTTGTTTGTGTATGCATCTGCTCCCTCAGGATTGTGAGCATGCAAAACAATGTAGTCTCCTATTTCTTTGTCCTTACTCTTTTTTCGTATGTGATTAATTACTTTGTTAATACTCGCTTTCTGACTGAGTGCTTTATCCATGAGCATTGAGTTGCCCTCATTATCAATGGATACAATTGGGTTTATACCCAATAAATTAGCTATCCAACCCTTTTGTTTTGACACTCTACCTCCTTTTGTGAGATACTTTAGTGTCTTAACACTTACGTATACCTCAGTGTCTGAAACTCGTTTATTTGCATCAATAATTATTTCATCAAATGATTTACCTCCCTCAATATCTTTTGCAATTTGAAGTACTTGTAAACCAAGTGCACCTGATATGGATTTTGAATTTATCACCCCAATTGGTTTGTTGAATTCAGAGGAGATCTTTTCTGCTGCTTTTTGACTGCTTTGAAATGTTCCGCTCATGTTGCCACTGAGGTGAATTGCAATTATAGCATCGTAATGAGATGATAGCTGGGAGAATGCATTTACAAAAGTAGTTTCATTTATTTGCGACGATGTAGGAAATACCGTCTCTGATTCTAGCATATCATAAAATCGATCAGGCTTAATTGTAACTTTATCCAAATAGTGACGATCTCCAAAGTACAAATTAATGGGAATAACAGTTATTTGGTAATTATCAATAATGTCTTGTGAAAGATCACAAGTTGAATCTGTAAGTAGAGCAATATTCCATTTCCTATCAAATGCTATTTCTTGCTGCCTTACCATATCATCAACCTTCTGAAATGTAATGGTGCCAAAATCTTTCAACTTATAGAACAGTTCGGAGGGTTTATTGGTATGTGTATGAATCCTGGTCATAGATTTGGACCCAGCTATTACAGTTGAGTCTCCTTTACTATCAATGTATTCTTGGAGCTCACTTTTTGATATTGAAAGGTCTCTGATTACAGCTTCCGTACAATATCTATTAATTATGACTTCTTTGGTAACGGCTTCACTGTGTACAATAGCGGTATTCTCATTTGGAACTTCTATGAAATCACGAATATTATTACTTTTTATAAAATCAATGATGCCTTCTATAAAAACAACAAACCCTTTTGCTCCGGCATCCACGAGTCCAGTATTCCTTAATACCTCAAGTTTTGAGGTAGTTTGAGCAAGCGATTCCTCAAGGGTAGTTATGGAATCTGAAAATGCCTTTTTAAAATCCTTTAGCTTATCTTTTTTTTCTGAAATAAATTCTGACCAGTCCCTTATTACAGTGAGCATAGTTCCCTCAACAGGGTTGGATATGGATTCATATAGATATGGGATTGATTTCTTAACACCTTCAGCAAAGTCTTTGAATGTTATTGCAGGTTCGTCTTTGGTTTCAATGCTTAATCCGTAAAGAAATTGTGCAAAAATTATACCTGAGTTTCCACGAGCTCCTATTAAAGCTGCTTCAGCAATATTATTTACAGTTTCAGAAAAGCTCCTGCTTGGCACGGTGTTGTCGATTACAGACCTTATTGTGGAAGCAAGGTTTGTTCCAGTATCCTTATCGTTTACAGGAAAAACGTTTATTAAATTGATTTCGGCTTGATGCTCCAGCACTCGGTTACCGCCTGCTAGAAAGGTATAATAGAGAAATCTACCATCTAATTCATGAAAGGGTTTATTAACCATATATCACATATTGAGAAACACAAATATATACATGTTTACTTAACCGAATAAACTAATTTTGTGTTAATAAAGAGTTAATCAAACATAGTCCAATGTTTATTTAGTTATATATCAATACGTTATATGTTATTTTGTTTGTCAATCTAATCTAAAGTCAAGATTCTATTATAAAGTAATAGTTGATAACATAATTTAAGATTAACGACAAACCTTAATTTTGCGTGTTTAGAAAAGTTTTTTCTGAGTTCAAAAGTGATCCCGATGAGATTCGAACTCATATCGCCAGAACCGGAATCTGGTATTCTATCCATTGAACTACGGGACCAATAAAAAATATATGCCTAGTATTATACTTTTTAACGAGTTTAAAAAAATATCGTTTAAGATAAACAAAGGGGTGCTGAATTATTTTGGACAAAGATAGCACTTATGCTAAATGTATGGATAGATTACTTACACCAGTTTAACAACAATTAACCATGGAAATAAATATTGTTTTCCAGAAAATTGTTAATCCTTTATGCACCTTATGCTTAAACCGTTGTTTCTGCTAAGAAAATCATATTCTACAATGTTATCGCAACAATGATAAATACCAATACCATTTGCATATGTGGTGTAAAGTTCTGATGACGACCAAAAGATTGCATCCTTTCCCAGGTTCATAAATGAACCGTCGGGAGTTCGACTACCTCCTGGCATAGCGGAAAATCCATAATTATCATCCCCATGACATGATGGGTGATGATTCCACCTTGGATGTTGAGTAAGATCAGAGTTACCAGTTGTAAATATATTTTGTGTTTTGCATGATTTTAAACTTTTACCAGCCGTGTTCACACCTCCGTTATATTCGAACAGGGCTGACCATTCATTGGTTGTTGGTATGTGCCAACCTTCAGGACATATTTCTTCGTTGCTTTCAGCTGAATACCAGTTATATATTACTCCGTATCTTTCTTTCCAGTTTTTATCGTTGTCATAATATGCAAATGCTCCTGTGGTTTGATTCTGCCAATCATCAGGATTTGTAATATTGTGAATCTTAGTACCATCTCTATAGGTAGTAGTTAAGAGATTTTCTTTCATCCAACATTGATCTCCAATTTGTACCGTATTATAAATGTTCCCATCAATATCATTTACAGTTGGAGAATCAGGGCAGGGTACACCATTGAATTGAAATGAATAAGTTCGATCTTTTGTGGGATAACTGGTAATTACCCTCTCACCCAAATAAGAATTAGCTGTAAACTTTAGCATGTCGCCAAGTCTAAAAGAAAAACTATTTCTATTGTTTCCTGATTTTAACAAATTATTGTTGGATTGATTTCCATCGTATTTTAATTTGCAAAACTCTGATACGGAATTAGGGTTTGATGAATTCATCATTTTAATGGTTTGTCTTTCATGATTAATTATTACACTTAAAAGGTAAATATCCTCATTACCTGGAGTAAATGTGAAAGCATGTTGACCACTGGATAGATTATGATTTTCATCAATTAAATATTTTCCTAATATGTCGGTTACAGTAATCCTGACATTCTCATCATTATCTATATTCATATACACTGTTGAATAATCAGTAATGGGATTAGGGTAATTTTGATATATTCTGATCCCTTTATAAACACTAGGGTCTAGATTGTCTATGCCAGTAATAATATCTAACACTATCACCGTATCTGGCGCAAATAGTCTAATTTCTGATCCTTGAGTGAGATTCTCAATTAGAATATCATTCATTGGGACATGTTGATTGTTATTATTCGCAGTAAACTTCAATGTAATAATTGATTTTTGTGCAAATGAGGAGGTCAGCAATAGAGTAGCTAATGCGAGGGTTAAGTAATTTTTAAACATGGCTTCTTCAATTAGTTAATAATAAGATTTAACTTAAAACTAGGCTTGAAGTAGGTTGCGGTCTGTAATCATGCATATTAAACCATACATGAACACTAATAAAAATAAGGTAGGTTTTGTGTAGGTGGTTAGTCCTAAAATCAAATATATAAAAATTTAATATGGATTGCACATAAATTATGTACTTACATGTTATTACATAAATATATCAAGTTAAATTATTTCTTGTAATTAATAATTTGAAGTTGTATTTTTGACTTATATAAATTGTAAATGCGTGCATAGTATTTACACCTATGCTAATAGAACTTCACAACAAAACATAGAATTATGAAATATTTCAAATCAATATTAATTTTACTGACAATATCAATAATTACCATCTATTCATGCAACGACAAGGCTACAACTGAACCTGGTTGTTCACCATTAAACATAGGTGATGAAACCCATTGGCGAGGTCCATTTGCAGGAAACAATGATACAGTGCTTTATATACCAGATGAGTATGCTGTTTATTGGTACTTTGTTATTGACAGAACTAATAATCCCAATCAATACATTCAGATAAATGGTAACTATGGTAACGCTAGATATATGAGTTATAATGTTTATGACCTTAATAGCTTAACATCCAGTGGCTCTATCCTAGATAAGCAATTAATCCCTCATTGTGATAGTTATAACCCATTTACTCCTGGTGAAAATGTTAATGGTACGTCAACCACATACAGTGTAAATATTGTGCCCAACAGCATAAATGTTGAATTAGATAACCAGCTAGACTTTAGTGATAATATTGATAAGCTAATTGTAATGCTAAGGTATTATGTATATGAAACTGATTTCATGGCAGGTGTTCCTTTACCTACCATTGTTGGTAAAGATCCTTCAAATAACTCCGATGTTGAACTGAATTTCTCTCCCGACAAGCCAAGTGTAGATGTTAGTCAGTTTACGGATCAAATGAATGATTTATCCAAGGTAGGTAATTTGAACCTTATTGGTTTTTGGAAAACTGGAAGTAATGGGTTACTTGCAAACAATGATAATAAATATCTCATTGGACCATCGATAGTATCAAGTGATGAGCTTGCAGTAATTAGACTACAACCACCAAGCTATCAGACAGATTTTTCAATTCCTGCAGATGTTAGATATTGGTCCATGAACATAGGAGATAATAAAACACTTAACTATAATGGGATTAAAGATTCTGATGCTATTGTAGCTGATGATGGTTGGACTTATTTTGTTTTTGGTCGTGATAATAATGATGTTAAGGCAAAGTGTGATGAGATAAAATATAATTTCGTTGAATGGAAAATGCCAACAGATACAGCATTCTTCATATATCGTAATTTGGTAAGTGAAGACTTTCTCGGAAATCTGGATAATGTGCCTCAGGTAGACACAGAAAAACCAATTGAAGGGTTGATCGAGTATAGGGCAGATAAATTTATCGATAACTATGCACCACGAGGTGAAAAAGTAACCGTTATTGATTTTATCAATTCAAAATAGTAATTGGTTATATGTAACCCTATTATGACGGATATGTCATTAATAATAAAAATTTAGTGTACTTTTAGTGATCACAAAAAACACATTACAATGAAAAATATTTACTTACTCACGATTTTATCTATGTTTTTGATTTCATGTAACATGCATACTCAAAAACAAATGGAAAACACAAATGAACCTACTGTTATTGGTTCTGCTATGATGGCTGATGGAAAAATAAATCCAATAATTGGTGGCGATGTCAACCTTGAACAGGTATGGATAGACTACGTTGCAGCTCACAATGATAGGGATCTAGATAAGATTGCAGAAATCAATACAGATGATTGGGAAGGATATACACCTGATGGCACAGTGATTAAGGGTACCGAGGCTCATATTATATTCTTGGATAATTGGTTCAAAACATCCAATCCAAAGTGGAAAATAAGTTGGATGGTTGCCAACGCATCAAATAATGAGCAAGGTAAGCTAACACAATGGCTAACCACTGGCAATGATTATACAGATATAGATGAGGATGGAAATGAAGTTCTAGAACACCATATTCATGATATAGAGTTTGATAATGGAAAAATAAAGAAGATAAACGTTTATTCTAGGACATCAGTAGAAGAATAATCTTTCCAAACTATCATCATAGATAGTGTATTCGATAACAAAACTCCAAACAGTTAAACCCACCAATACGGTGGGTTTTTTGTTACTTTGGATTGGCAATCTTACCTCCAATGGCCCAATCACCTTTTTTTACCTCTTCAATTACTACCCACTGCCCTTGGCGGGTTTTTTCACCACAAACATCAATTAAAGCCTCGGTAACTTTTTCAAGCATTTCTTTTTTCTGTTCGTGGGTAAAAACATTTTCAATAACTCTGATAGTAGTAAATGGCATAACATTAATTATTTGTTTATTAGCGTAAAGATAAAAAATATTTGTAACCACTTGTATAACTCAAAAACAGACAGATTGAGTGGTTCTAATTTGGCGAATCTCATGTCCCTTCTTTTGAACTAGTTTAGAAAATATTTGATTAAGTTTAATGTATGAAAAAAACATTACAAGTATTTATAATTTCTTTATCTTTAGCAATATCATTACTTATATGAAAAATAGTAAAATAGTATTCTTTGATGGTGTATGTAATTTTTGCAATGTAACTCTAGACTTTATCTGGAAGCATAATAAAAGAAGAAATTTATATTACGCCTCTTTACAATCTGATATTGCAAAAGAAAAACTGATGCAAAGAGGAATCAATGATAATGAACTAAGAACGATTTATTATTATGATGGAGACAGAATCTATCAAAAGTCACAAGCAATATTTATAATATTAACAACCTTTGATGGCATATTCTACCCTTTATTGGGCAAAATAGCTCTTATCTTCCCAAGAATTATTTCAGATTATATTTATGATATTATATCAAAACATCGATATCGTATCATGGGTAAGAGAGATTCATGTCGCATTCCAAGTAAAGAAGAGGAACAATATTTTCTTTAAATAATATTCCAGTTGCACCTGAATGGGATATAATTTTATATGCTGTAATTGAATGTATTGAACTTCTTATATTTATTATCCTTTTCCATAACCAAGAAAAGCTTATAATTAATTGATTCATTTAATTATCAGTCCAAACTTCGAATTTTTTTAAGGTATTGAGTAGGGGGCTGAAGATATGTCTATCATTGCATACCATAAGGATAAAAATGTAAGAATAAAGACCCCAAAAATAATTTTTTTCATGCGATCCTCTTTACTAAAATTTTCATCAATCGTTTTAAAATAGTTGCTTAAGATGTAAATTGGAGTTATAATAAAAAGAGATATTGTAACACTCCAAGAGATAAGAAAATTAGCTCCAGGCCAAAACATTATTTTAAATAGTACGCCAATTATTAGTGCACTAACAAAAATACCTGCTATGCCATTTATTATTTTTCTCTCTTTGATTTGAGAGAAAATTATAAATGGCATGAAAACTAAAGAGAAAATCAAGAACCCTAATGTTAACACCTCTTCTGCTCCTTGCAGGTGAAACATTTTAAATAAACATCCAACAATAATAATTATAGATGAACTTATTCCAATTTTTACATTTGTGTTTTCCATACCTACAAACATAATAAAAATATTCCAAAAACAAAATTATAAGATATCTAGATGTAAAGTGTTCATATAATTCACTTTAAGCCAATTACATCTTATTTCTTAAACATTATCCTTCAACCAGGCAGTACAATCATTAAAATTATCAAAAACTCTATCTTTACCTATCAAGTTGGGGATTATATCAATACGTTCAAGTAGATATCGTGGTTGTTTGGGTAAGTCAACCAGCAGAACTATTTTTCCCTGGGAAGAAAGTTCAATAAAGGCATCCTCTAAAACATATAATCCCGATTGATCTATATACTGCATCCTATCCATTCTTATAATTACCGAAGAAGCAGACTCTGGAATTTGCCTCATAAGGTTTTGAAAATCACTCGTTGACCCAAAAAATAATGGTCCTTTAATATGTTTTATGAATACTTCTTCCTTCAACCTTTCTGGAAAATTAAGTTCATCGGCCCAATACTTTTCCTTTTTCAATGGCTTTACATCGGATAGCTCGGTAGTTAAATCCCCCATTTTTTTTACAAACATTAATGCAGCAATTACCAATCCTATGCCAACAGCATAAACCAAGTTCCACAAGGATGATAAAATTAGTACAATCAACATTATCATTACTTCAGGTTTAGGTATAAATGGAATTGCTTTAAGGCCTTTATAGTCCATTACACCTATTCCAACAGTTATTAGTATTCCAGCAAGGACCGCTGCAGGAATTTGTGAAGCAACAGGACCTAGTAATAGTAAAATAAGAAGTAGTAAAACACCAGATATCATTCCAGATAACCTTGTTCTCCCTCCTGCATTTATATTAACAACAGTTCGTATTGTTGCTCCTGCACCAGGAATACCGCCAAATATTGCACCAATACTATTTCCAATACCCTGACCAATTAACTCTTTATTTGGTTTATGTTTTGTTTTAGTCATATTGTCTGCAACAACTGATGTCAATAATGAGTCAATTGCACCTAAGATTGCCAAAGTGAGAGCTGTAAAAATATATGGCGCGATACTAGAAATTTCTAGTTCAGTAAAAATTCCAAAATTTGGAATTGGCAGTCCACTTGGTATTTCTTCAATGGATTTATAATCAAGATTAAAACCCACAGCTATACCAGACATCACAATAAGTGCTACAAGAGTGCTTGGTATTTTTTTTGTTATTCTTTTAAAGCCATAAATAATAAATATTGTAGATAGTGCTAGTATTAGCTCCAATAAATTTATATTTTTCAATGCTCTTGGCAGAACTCTTATGGAGCCTATAATACCTGATGCATCTTTACTGGCTAGTGTCTTTGATTCCTGATCAATTTGTTCTTGTGTTATGTGCTGAGCTTTATTGATTGTCTCTTTGAAGTCCTCAAGTACCAGAACACCTTCGCCTGCTTGCTCTTTTAAGATATTATCTAATATTATTTCTTCGGCAAATGGTTTAAATTGATTAACATATTCCATATCTTCTTTGGGATAGTATCCCAAGGAAGGTAAAATCTGAGTAAAAAGTATTATTACGCCAATTGCGGTCATAAAGCCTGAAACAACAGGGTAGGGTATATATTTTATATATTTACCTAAACCAACCATACCAAGAATTACTTGCATTAAACCAGCAAGTAGGAATACTGTTAATATGGCTGGCAAAGCTTTGGTCAAGTCACCATCAAAGGAAGCTACCATTCCGCCAATAACTACCATGCTAACTGCAGTCATCGGAGCGGTAGGTCCTGAAATTTGAGTATTTGTACCTCCAAAAAGTGCAGCAAAAAAGCTAACAAATATAGCTCCATAAAGACCTGCACTAGGTCCCATTCCGGAACTAACCCCAAAAGCAAGGGCCAAGGGTAAGGCTACAACTCCAGCCGTAATACCGCCAAAGATGTCGCCTTTAATATATTTAAAATCAAATAGTTTATTCATGTTTGTTATAATTATTAATTTTGATAAGATGTTTGTTTGTTGGATACTGGAAGTTGCACTAAAAGTATTTTTGAGCTACTTCCTTTAATTTTAGTGGAAACTTAAATTTTCGGACAATAAAATAATATCAATGATTATTTACAGTAATTCTTATATAATTTTAATTTGCTTGAAATATCTGAAATTATATAAGATATCTTAATCCATGCTTGTTTGTATCATGGTAATGAACTTTAAATGGTCATTTAAAAAATATTTAAACTAATGTGGAGCTGGAGGGATTCGAACCCTCGTCCAAACAAGGAACCGATAAGCTTTCTACACGCTTAGATTATTATTGGTTTTCGAGTACTAAAAGGGAATAAACACCCTGGTTAATACCTTAGTTTCTTAATTTCATTCCAACTCCGAAACATAGTTGAAACTAACTCAAAATTGCTTGCGACTCGAGATCAGGCCGGAATTGAGCATCTCCACCTGCGAGCCGTCTCGTCCGCGCACCTAGTGCGGGATAAAGCTAATCTACTAAACTTCGATTATGCTGCGAGAGCGTAATTGTTTTCGCCAATTAAAAATTTTGTGACACGGATTTACGAGCTTTATCACATGGCTCGACATGCTTACTTACCCTTTCAACTTGCTGTCAAAACCGGTCAGCCCCATATATCAATGAACGTAATAAAATTAAGTTTTGCAAAAGTACTCAATAAAGAGTGAAAATTGCAAACTCTTTACCCATGAATATTAAATATTTTAAAGCATTAAAGGTTTTACATAACTATTAACATCATCTTTTGTAATGATGTTAATGGATAGTATTGTCATTCGCTCTACTACGTTGTGTAATTCACGAACATTTCCTGTCCAGTTATACTTCTGTAATTCCAAAAGGGCATCTTTATCAATTGGTATGGGCTGTCTGCCCTGAGAGGCACAAATATCATCAATAAACCGTTTAACCAATATGGGTATATCATCTTTCCTTTCTCGCAGAGGAGGAACCTCTATGATTATAACACTAATTCTGTGATAAAGGTCCTCTCTGAAGTTTCCACTCTCTATTTCATTTCTAAGGTTCTTATTTGTTGCAGCAATGATTCTTACATCTACGTTTATCTCCTTTTCGCCACCAACCCTTACGATCTTATTCTCCTGAAGTGCTCTCAATACTTTAGCTTGTGCACCGAGACTCATATCGCCAATTTCATCTAAAAATAGTGTGCCACCATGTGCCAGTTCAAAATCACCTTTACGTTGTTTTATTGCAGATGTAAATGAACCTTTCTCATGCCCAAATAGCTGACTTTCTATTAACTCAGAAGGTATTGCAGCACAATTTACTTCAATGAAGGGCGACTTTGATCGTGTGCTCTGCTCGTGAATTTGACGTGCAACAAGCTCTTTTCCTGATCCATTTTCACCTGTTATTAAAACTCTTGCAGTTGTTGGAGCTACCTTTTTAATCATATCACGCATTGAGATAATTGTCTCCGTGTTACCAACTATCTCATATTTATGATGTTTTATTTTTCTTAACTGTACTGTTTGATTTATTAATTCTTTCTTATCAACTGCATTTCTAACTGTTATAAGCAACCTATTCAGGTCCGGTGGTTTTACAATGAAATCATAAGCCCCTTTTTTAATTGCTTCAACTGCAGTTTCAATTGTTCCATGACCTGATATCATAATTATGGATGCATCGGAAATGGATTGCAGCTTTTCAAGTACTTCCATACCATCCATTTCGGGCATTTTAATGTCAAGGAGTATCGCATCATAGGTATTGTCCTTGGCCATTTCAAGTGCTTTTAAACCATCAGCAGCTAAATCAACTTCATGCTTCTCAAATTCAAGAATTTCTTTTAACGTTCTTCTTATGCTACTTTCGTCATCAACAACAAGAATATTTGCCATAATTATTATCTTTATAAACACAAAAGTAGTTGAAAATATGCCATGGAATAATTTTTGATATGTTATATTATTACCCAAGTCAGCTATTTTCTATGTTTGCCATATTATTTCATCATGATAAAAAATAGATTTAGATATTATCTGCTTTTAACTGTTCTTGCCGCGGTAACTCAGGGCTTAGTATCTCAGAATGATATATCCGTAAAGAATTCTTGGAATGAGCCACTTAAATTTCCCTGGGCGGGTGGCATGAACTCTATGCAATATTGTGAATTGGATTTAAATCTTGATGGTATTTTTGACTTACTTTCATTTGACCGAAGAGGAAATAGGAAATTATGTTTTATTAATAAGGGACTTGAAGGAGTAACTGACTATGAATATGCTGCTCAGTATTCAAGTCTAGTTCCTGATATTTCGGATTGGGTAATTACGGTTGATTATAACCTGGATGGTAAAAAAGATATATTTACCTATTCTCCTGGCTATGCCGGCATAATTGTTTACAAAAATATTTCTGATGATGAACTAAAGTTTGAAAGAGTTGTGTATCCTTACCTAAAAACAATGTTTCCAGGAGGCTATGTTAACCTTTTTGTTACTTACGCTGATTACCCTGGTATTGCAGATGTTGATGGCGATGGTGACATGGATATATTGACCTTTGGTGTGTTGGGATCTTTCATAGACATGCATAAAAATATGTCAATGGAGAAATATGGTAATGCTGATTCATTGGATTATGAACATTATACATATTGCTGGGGTCATGTGGCGGAAAGTGATGAATCTAACGATATTTATCTTGACACTTGTTTTTCTGGAAGTAAGAATTATGACAATTTACAAACTCCGAGGCATTCTGGCTCGACTTTTCTTGTCCATGATCTAGATGATAATGGTCTTGTGGATATATTGTTGGGAGATGTTGAGTTTCCATGGTTATATGCACTTTATAACACTGGAACAATTGATGATGCACACATAAGCTACATGGATACTTTATTTCCTGGATCCACCGACGAGATTAATATGTTTTCAATGCCTGTAGCTGCATATATAGATGTAAATAATGATGGGCTTAAAGACCTTATAGCTTCGCCATTTGACCCAGGGATAACTAATTCCCAAGACAAGCGCAGTGTTTGGTATTATAAGAATACGGGACATAATACGAATCCAGATTTTGAATTTATTTCAGAAGATTTTTTGCAAAAAAATATGATTGATATGGGAACGGGTGCTTATCCAGTTATGTTTGATTGGGATAAGGATGGAAAAGAGGATTTGTTTATTGGAAATTATGGATACTATTGGTATTCGTATTACGATAATTATCTTTTAAAGTCTGTGTATCGATCAAAGATTTCCTATTATAGAAACACTGGGTCAATGGACAACCCTATTTTCCAGCTTTGGAATAATGACTTTGCTGGCTTTGGTTCCATGGAGGTATTGGGTTTGATGCCTGCATTTGAAGATATTGATGGTGATGGAAATACGGATTTGCTGGTGGGTAATTCCGAAGGCACTATTATTTATGTAAAAAATACTGGAGATGGTAGCTTTTCAATTGAAGACTTAACATACGAGAATATCAATGTTGGCGAATTTAGTGCTCCACAGTTATATGATTTGGATGGTGATGGAGATAAGGATTTGATAATAGGAGAGAGGTCTGGAAATTT
>ENA-UZWY01005176-UZWY01005176.1-metagenome-genome-assembly--contig:-Day-2--50m-contig-5176_pt1 | contig 16066 bp, 12 predicted proteins | sample MGYA00260341_ERZ794901 | MGnify/ENA metagenome assembly ERZ794901 | reverse complement strand
TGGTAATGGATAATATTAAAGAAAGAGAACGAAATCAAGATTCTATACAACGAGAAATTAGCAATAAATGGGGCTTAGCACAAACTATTAGCGGACCATTTGTAACTATTCCATATGTGGTTAGTTACAAAAGAAACAACGTGGTAAACACAGAAACTAAGTACATTCAGTTATTGCCAGAAAACCTTGACATTAAAGGTGATTTAGATACATCTCAGTTAAAACGAGGGATTTATGAAGTAATAACGTATGCTACTAAACTTAACATAAAAGGTAAATTTCTAGGATCCGAAATTTCTAAACTAAATATACCTAGTGAAGATATACAATGGGGAAAAGCAACACTTAATCTAGGCATAACCGACCTTACTGGTGTTAGGGATGCTATTTCCGTTAAATGGGGCAGTGATACTTTTCATTTTAACCCAGGAGTTGCCACTAAAGAGGTTGTTCATTCAGGCGTAAGCTCATCAATTCGCTTTAATAATACTGCAGAAACTGACTTTAGTTTTGTGTTGGATATTCAAGGTAGTAATAACATACATTTTTTACCTGTAGGCAAGGAAACGAATGTTTACATAACTTCAAAATGTCCAAATCCAAAATTTGAAGGAAGCTTTTTACCGATAGACAGAAACGTTGAAAATAACGGCTTTTTTGGAGATTGGAAGGTGTTGCATCTCAACAGAAATTTCCCTCAAGTTTGGGCTGGTGGCTCACAAAACATATCTCAGTCTTGGTTTGGAGTTAGTTTAATGACAGATGTTGATCATTATCAAAAAACAATGAGAAGTGCCAAATATGCCATCTTGTTTATTGCAATGACATTCTTAACCTTCTTCTTTATGGAGATTTTGAACAAACGCAAAATACACCCAATACAATATATTTTAATAGGATTAGTTTTGGTTCTATTCTACGTGCTATTGCTCTCTCTTTCTGAGCAAGTAGGCTTTAACGTTGCCTATCTTATAGCCAGCTTAGCTACCATTCTCTTAATCACCATATATACTGTTTCTGCATTAAAATCTAGAATAAACACCGTTGTAATGTTTACTGTACTTAGTGTGTTGTATGCATTTATCTTTATAATAATTCAGTTAGCGGAATACAGTTTATTGTTTGGAAGTATTGGCTTGTTCCTATTTTTGGCAACCGTAATGTTGGCAAGTAGAAAAGTAAACTGGTATAACATTGGTGCAAGAGAAGAATAAAAAATAAAATTACGGCTGTGAGGTTAGCTAATCCCTAATCTCACATCTAAAATGTAAAAGATGATAGATAAATTAAACAAAGCATTTGAAAACCGAATTAGACTTGGTCTAATGAGCATTCTAATGGTAAATGCTGAAGTTGATTTTAATACGGCAAAAGACTTACTTAAAGTTACTGATGGCAACTTGGCTAGCCATAGTAATTCCCTTGAAAAACTGGAGTTTATATCCATTAAGAAAGAGTTTGTAGGTAAAAAAACCCGAACATCTTATAAGGCAACCAAAAAAGGAAAGACCGCTTTTAAAAACCACTTGGATGCTCTTGAAAAACTGCTAAATAATTTAAACTAATTTTTTACCTATGAACTTTGTATTTCAAAGTACTTTACAATATGAGACAAATAAAAACAATAAGAGTTTTAACCCTATTTTTTATCGCAGGCCTATTCATTAGTGGATTAACCTGTTTTCCAATTCCGCAAGAAATTGAGGCTGGTAAACGGTTCTTCTTTAATTTAGGTTATGCAGAACCGGATTTTATTATTAAGGTGTTTAATGGAGTAACAGAAACTCAATTAAATGAAAAACACATCATTATTTAATAACTTTATTCAATGGATATCGCACTCCAATAACGGCAAAACATTACTATGGGTAACTCTATTTGGCATAGGCTTTGGGATGGTAGAAGGTGCAGTAGTTATATATATGCGATAACTCTACTATCCACAAGGTTTTAGTTTTCCACTTAAAGCAATTTCTGGCAACATAATCATTACCGAATTATGGAGAGAAACCGCAACAATATTAATGTTAGCTTCTGTTGGTATTGCCGCAGAAAGAAACAACATACAACGCTTTACATACTTTATTATAAGCTTTGCGGTGTGGGACATATTTTACTATGTTTTCCTTAAACTGTTTTTAAACTGGCCAGAAAGTTTGCTTACTTGGAACATACTTTTTTTAATCCCTGTAACGTGGGTTGGACCAGTAATAGCTCCGGTAATATTATCAGCATTAATGATTGTGTTGGGCCTTATGCTATTGGTTAAAAACACCAAACTTATTTAGAAAGAATGGACCTTGCTAATTCTTGGTTCTATTGATAGTATAGTATCATTTACTATTGATTATGTAAGTTATGTCAGTCAAAATTCTGCAAATACAAATACAGGAAAAGAGGTTTTAGCACTTTCTCTTACCTATGTACCAAAAACCTTTGATTGGTGGATTTTTATTGTAGCAATTTTATTATTTAAAGCAGCCATGGTTCATTATTGCACTAGAGCTTCTAAGCAAAAAAGAAAGTTAGAGATGATGCAATTGTTTGTTTAAAGGTTATTAGACACCAAAACAAGGTATATTTTATGGCATCTTTTTAAAGCATATGTGTTTGCTAAAAATTTTTAAAGACATCATTTTAGAATAATGGCACGATATCAAACTAATTGTCAAAAAAGAAAATATTTTTATAAAATATGCATATCCCCCGTTATTAAACGCTTTCTTTATTTAAATCACGTTAATTCTTATCTCCAAACTAAAAATAAAACTGAATTACTTTTAACTATATTTCGCCCCGTATGAGTAAAAAATATTCGTCTGCATTGTCTATGCTGGTAAGCGTGTTTTTTTTCTGGGGATTTGTTGCCGCAGGAAACACCATCTTAATCCCAGTTTTTAAAAAAAGCTTAAATCTTATGCAGTGGCAAGCTCAGCTTATTGAGTTTTGCTTTTACATTGCCTATACCGTTGGTGCACTGATATACTATTTTACTGGCAGAATAAGAGGAAGAGATATTTTAAATACTATTGGTTATAAAAATGGATTATCACTTGGGTTATTAATTAGTGCCGTTGGTGCGTTTCTATTTTTACCTGCTGCAAGCTTAGAGTCTTTTCCGTTAATGCTTACCGGATTATTTATAGTTGGCCTTGGGTTTTCATTACAACAAACGGCTGCAAACCCTTTGGCACTTAGTCTTGGTAGTAAAGAAACTGCTAGTAGTAGATTAAGTATGGCAGGCGGTATTAATAATGTAGGCACCACGATTGCCCCTATATTGTTAAGCTATGCAATTTTTGGTAATGAAGGCACAGCAGAAAATACCGTTTTAAGTCTTGACTCTGTAAAAATGCCTTATTTGGTGCTTTGTGCAGCTTTTGTTTTGGTTGCAGCTGCAATAAAGTTTTCTAAAATACCAGACCAACTTATTGATAATGACGGAACTGTTAATACCGAGAGATTGGATATTACAGAATATCCAAACCTTATGTTAGGTATGATAGGAATTTTTGTTTACGTAGGTGTAGAAGTAAGTACAGCAGCAAACCTCTCTGAATATTTAAAAGTAGAGTATGGGAAATCTGAAGATTTGGTAGCTCCGTTTGTTTCTCTTTTTTGGGGCAGTTTAATGATAGGTAGATGGGCTGCTTCTGTTGGTGCTTTTAACCTATCTAGACTTTGGGAAAACATATTGAGAGTTGTTGCTCCTCTATTGGCCTTTGGGTTGTTCCTTGCAATTAACTCCATTAAAGAAAGTACTGATCTTTCAATCTTCTTTCCTTATTTAATACCAATGGCTGTTTTGTTAGTTGCTGCTCATGTCACTTCCAACAAGCCCCAACAACAACTTCTGCTTTTTTCTGGATTAGGTATTGTTAGTTTGCTAATAGGTATGTTTACAACCGGTATGCTAAGCATATTTGGGTTTATAAGCGTTGGACTATTCTGTAGTACGCTTTGGCCATGCATTTTTGATTTATCATTGATTGGTTTGGGTAAGTTTAAAAACCAAGGAAGTGCCTTTTTAATTATGATGATTATGGGCGGCGGAGTAATTAGCTTGTTTCAAGGATACCTTGCAGATGAAGCTATATTGGGCATAAGAAACAGCTATTGGGTTGGTGTTGCCTGTTTTACATACTTAGCATATTTTGGTTGGTACATGCTAAAAAGAAAACCAAATTTTGCAACTGATTAAAAGCAGATAAGATATTGGTGTTATCTATTCATCGAAAGATATTTCATCGATAAAAAAGAAGGAATCTCCTTGCATAGCGTAACCTATATGGCCTTTTGGTAGTCTGCCTGCAGAATATATTTTAATTGTTAACTTATCGGTTTTTAGCCTTTTAATAAGATCAACAGCTATGCTTTCAACAACAACTTTATCTGTAAAAGCATCAACGGAATAGTTGGTTTCTCCAACAAGGTTATCGTCTAGATAAATTTCTATTCTAGAAGGCATTAATATCCACGAGCGAGAATCCTGAAGAAAGTTTGCCATTACTCTTGAAACCTTTCTGTTTTTCTTAAAATCTATTTCATATTCTACTTCTTCATTCTGATAGCCCTGCCATTTTCCTGCTTTCCAGTTTTCCGTTCCGTAAATTCCATCTATTAATGCTGCTTCTCCACCACCTTTATACTGCTTGTTTGGCTCTATACTTGGGGTACAAGACCAGTTGTTGGGTTTTTTGTATAATGTGGTTGTAATAAGTGGACTTTTAATATTTTCAAACTTAAACTCCGTACCATTAAATTTAGAAACTTCACAAACTGAATAAGCACTGATTACCTCCGTAGTTTCTATTTCAATTGGGTTTTGTTTATAATACCACTTGGCATTAATAGAATCTTTGCCTAAAAAATAATAACACCCATCATTTGAATACACTGGAGAAATGGTGACCAAGGTTTTATCTTTAAATATCTTTTCTCCCTTAATTAACGGTGTAGGACAAACAAACTTTGGCTCTTTTCTATTGCCCTTAGGCCCTTGTTTAGTTCCGAGGTATCTGCCATAAACTGTAAATGCCTTTCCGTTAACCAAACTTGTGTGATCAATAAACGGATACATGGTTCCGAATTTTGGGTTTACAAAATGTAGCTTTTCGTTATCTACAACAAAGGATTTACCGTTTTCTAGATTATATCGCACCGAATCAAATTGGCAAGCACCGGTTGCGTAATAGTTGGAACCAGGAGCTATCGGATAAAAACCACTTGCACTTAACACGTACCAAGCACTCATTTGGCCACAATCTTCATTACCAATTAACCCATTTGGTTTATTGGTGTAAAAAGAATCACAAATCTGGTTGATGAGTTTATGGGTTTTATCACGACTACCTGTATAGTTGTATAAATACCCTATGTGCTGACTGGGCTCGTTTCCGTGTGCATATTGGCCAATTAAGCCTGTAATATCTACCTGATTTCTCCCCGTAGTTTGATTGTCGGCACTAAAAAGTGCATCTAACCTTTGTTCTAAATCCTTAGAAAAACCGCTCCAACCAGCTTCTTGCTGCACAAAAGAATATTGCCAACTGTTGGCTTCTGTAAAATGTAAGTTAACTTGTTTAGGGTCAAAATCAGGAAGCCAATCTCCATTTAGTCTTGGAGTGGCATAACCTGTTTCTGGATTAACAATATTCCGCCAATATTCAGCTCTTTTACTAAAAACAGCGGCAATAGAATCTTTGCCCATTTTTGTTGCCATTTGTGCTATACACCAATCATCGTAAGCATATTCTAAAGTTTTAGAAACACTTTCGTGCTCATCCTCAGCTCTAACAAATCCATACTCACGATAGCTCGGTAAGCCAAAAATATTTTCATTAGCACTTGCTACCATTGCTTCTAAGGCCAGTGTTGTATCAAATCCTCTTATCCCTTTCATATAAGCATCGGCAATAACACTTACACTGTGGTAGCCAATCATACAATCAGTTTCGTTATTGGCAAGTTCCCAAACTGGCAATCTGCCGCTCTGCTTGTAAATTTCAAGAAAACTATTGATAAAATCAGTGGTACGTTGTTCGTCAATTATGGTAAGTAAAGGATGTAATGCTCTATAAGTATCCCACAAAGAAAACACGGTGTATTGCGTATGATTTGGAGACTCGTGAATTTTGCCATCGTGCCCACGATACTTACAGTCAACATCTTCGGCAATATTGGGATGAATCATTGAGTGATAAAGAGCGGTATAGAAGATGCGTTTTTTGTCTTCATCTTCTGTAAAAATTTCTATTTGAGACAATTCTTTATCCCACAATCTTTTTCCATAGTTTACTACGTCTTCAAACTTTAACTGCTCGTAGGTTTTACCTGTTTCGTATGCAAGATTTCGCTGTGCTCCTGCAATACCTGTAAACGAGAGGCCTACATGTGCTTCTAACTGATTCTTCTTCAAGTTTTGAAAGTACAAAATTGCTTTGCTGCTATCCTCATAATATTTTATAGACGAAATCTCTTGGGTAAATTCCATAGAAAAGTAGCAATGCTGTTCCTTGGCCCAGCCTTCACTTACTCTATATCCATCTATAGTGTGTTTGCCTTTCGGCTTGATAAGAAAATCTAGCGTCTTATCCCTGTGTTTCAAGTCTAAGAGCACGTAACCGCTGCTCTTGTTGAATGTATAGCGATGAAAACCTGCCCATGTTGAAGCCGTCAATTCTACCTTTACCCCATTTTCAGGCAACTTTATCTCATAATAATTTGCTTTCGCAACTTCATCTTTATGACTAAACTTGGTCTTGTATTCCTCGGGTTCAAACGAGATGGGATTAACTGATGGTAACAACAAAATATCTCCATAATCACTCACTCCTGTGCCGCTTAAGTGCGTGTGCGAAAACCCATAGATAAACGAATCTGAATAGTGGTATCCACTGCACCCGTCCCAACTACCATCAACTCTTGTATCTGGACTAAGCTGAACCATCCCAAAAGGTACGGTTGCCCCAGGAAATGTATGTCCATGACCACCTGTTCCTATAAATGGGTTTACATATTCACTTGGATTTTGAGCCAAACAAAGTTGGCTCAATAGCATAAACAAAAGTGCCAAACGCATTGTGGCGAAGATATGTGAAAGTTTAATGCATAAAAAAGCCCTTAACTCATCATCAAGGACTTAAATATATCTTCGTAGACGATTAGCCTACAATAATTATTATGTTTTTTACAAGTGTATCACCTCTCCATAAGCTGCGGCACAAGCTTCCATAACCGCTTCACTCATTGTTGGGTGAGGATGCACTGTTTTAATCATTTCGTGGCCTGTAGTTTCTAGCTTACGTGCAGACACAACACCTGCAATCATTTCTGTTACGTTTGCTCCAATCATATGGGCTCCTAAAAACTCCCCGTACTTAGCATCAAATATTACTTTAACAAAACCTTCTTTAGCTCCTGACGCACTGGCTTTTCCACTTGCACTAAACGGAAATTTACCCACTTTAATGTCATACCCAGCTTCTTTTGCTTTTGCTTCAGTATAACCTACAGATGCAATTTCTGGCCAAGTATAGGTACAACCCGGTATATTTTCATAATCCAATCCTTCAACATCCATACCTGCAATTTTCTCAACACAAATAATACCTTCTGCACTTGCAACGTGTGCCAATGCAGGCCCTGGAGTAATATCTCCAATTGCATAAACACCCGGTACATTTGTTTGGTAATAGTCATTAACTACTACTTTACCTTTCTCCGTTTTTATACCTAAACTCTCTAGGCCAATATTTTCTAAATTAGTTTGTATTCCTACTGCAGAAAGTACTACATCACAATCTAAAGTTTCCATTCCTTTAGCAGTCTTAACACTTACCTTACAATCTTTACCACTTGTATCTACGCTTTCTACAGAACTATTGGTCATAATGGTCATGCCTTTTTTCTTGTAGATTTTTTGAAGTTCTTTACTCACATCAGCATCTTCATTAGGGACAATTGATGGCATAAACTCAACAACAGTTACATCTGTACCCATTGCATTATAAAAGTATGCAAACTCCATCCCAATTGCACCACTACCTACAACTACCATTTTCTTCGGTTGTTTGGGTAATACCATAGCTTCATGATATCCAATTATTTTCTTTCCATCTATAGGTAAGTTTGGCAATTGTCTTTCTCTCGCACCCGTTGCTAGTATAATGTGCTTTGCAGAATGGCTTTCTTTTTTACCATCATTATCTACACTTACTTGGCCTCTAGCAATAAGTTTACCGTAACCTCTTATTACTTCAATTTTATTCTTTTTCATCAAAAATTGAATTCCCTTACTCATTCCATTGGCAACGTCTCTACTTCTTTTAATTACTGCATTAAAATCGTGCTTTGCACCCGATACTGAAATGCCATAATCACTAGCTTGGTTTATATACTCAAATACTTGAGCAGACTTTAATAGAGCTTTTGTTGGAATACAACCCCAGTTTAAACAAACGCCTCCTAATTCGGCCTTTTCAACTACAGCAGTTTTTAATCCTAATTGAGCTGCTCTAATAGCTGCAACATAGCCTCCAGGACCACTTCCTATTACAATAACATCGAAATTCATATTTTTTGATTTTAAGGGCTGCAAAGAAAGTGAATATTTTATATTGATATGCATTATGATGGTAGATACAATTCAAAAAACTGAGGTTTGGTAGTTCTATAATTCCTAAAAAAAAAGACCTTTGTTGCTTTAGCAAAAACATATGGGAAGAGCATTTGAGTTTAGGAAAGCCCGAAAAATGAAACGATGGGGGAAAATGGCGGTAACCTTTACACGTATAGGTAAAGAAATTGCCATGGCGGTTAAAGAAGGTGGGCCAGATCCAGATAATAACTCAAGACTTAGAATGGCAATTAAAAATGCCAAGTCTGAGAATATGCCAAAAGACCGTGTAAATGCCGCAATTAAAAGAGCTAGCGACAAAGACAGTAGTAGCTACGAGGAAGTTTTATATGAAGGTAAGGGCCCTTATGGCTTAGGTATTATGATAGAAACAGCTACCGACAATATTAACAGAACTGTTGCCAATGTGAGGGCTATTTTTAGAAAAAACGGAGGTGAATTGGGCACGAGCGGTTCTCAAGAATTTAATTTTGAGCGTAAGTGTATCTTTAAAATAAATTTAGAAGATAAAGACTTAGAAGAACTTGAATTAGAGCTAATTGATTTTGGTTGTGAGGAAATTGAACAGGTAGAAGATGAAACTTTAATCTACACTGGTTTTTCTGATTTTGGAAATATGCAAAAAGGGCTAGAAGAATTGGGTGTTGAAATTGTTTCAGTAGATAAAGAAAGAATCCCCCACAACTTTATTGAGCTAAACGAAGCACAAAAAGAAGAAGTAAATATATTAATTGAAAAGTTGGAAGAAGATGAAGACGTGCAAAACGTGTTTCATAATGCTCAACTTTAATACAAACTCTATTTAAATAAAATTAACACATGCTACTTGTACAAGAAATAAGAGCGAATAAAGATACCATTATTGCTCGCCTAAATAAAAGAGGCACTGATTTTACAGCATTGGTTGAAAGTGCTATTAACCTAGACGATAAGCGAAAAAGCACTCAACTTCAGTTGGATAAAACACTTGCAGAAAGCAATAAAATATCCAAAGAGATTGGGCAACTTTTTGCACAAGGCAAAAGAGACGAAGCCAATGAGAAAAAAGCCAAAACTAGTGAGCTTAAAGAAGCAAGTAAAATATTGGATGAAACGCTAAAGCAAACCAACGCAGAGCTTTTAGATGTGCTTTACCAAATACCAAACGCTCCAAGCAACGAAGTGCCAGCTGGCAAGTCTGAAGCAGACAATAAAATTGTTTTAGAATTTGGAGAAAAGCCTAATTTAACGCAAAAACTTCCGCATTGGGAGTTGTGTGAAAAATACAACCTGATAGATTTTGAACTTGGAGTTAAAATTACAGGTGCTGGTTTTCCGGTGTATAGAGGCAAAGGAGCTCGTTTGCAAAGATCCCTAATAAACTGGTTTTTAGATAAAGGTAGAGATGCTGGTTTTGAAGAAATACAACCGCCCATTTTCGTAAATGAAGCAAGTGGAATTGGTACAGGACAATTGCCCGATAAAGAAGGCCAAATGTACCATATGCAGGTAGACGATTTTTATGCTATACCTACAGGAGAAGTACCTATTACCAACATTTATAGAGATGTGATTTTGAAGGAAGATGATTTCCCAATTAAAAATGTGGGCCACTCACCTTGTTTTAGAAGAGAAGCTGGGAGTTACGGAAAACACGTAAGAGGCTTAAACAGGCTGCATCAATTTGATAAAGTAGAAATTGTACAACTATCTCATCCAGATAAAAGTTACCAAATGCTGGAAGAAATGAGCAGCTATGTTCAAGGACTAATGCAGGAGCTTGGTTTGCAATACAGAGTATTACTTTTATGCGGTGGAGATACAGGTTTTGCCAGTGCAATGACTTATGATATGGAAGTTTGGAGTGCTGCACAAGGGCGATGGTTAGAAGTTAGCTCAGTTTCTAACTTTGAGAGTTTTCAGGCAAACAGATTAAAGCTTCGCTTTAAAAACAATGAAGGCAAAATGCAACTTGCTCATACCTTAAATGGCAGTGCATTGGCTTTACCAAGAATTGTAGCTTCTATTCTAGAAAACTTTCAAACTGCAGAAGGTATAATAGTGCCAGAAGTATTAAGACCGTATTGCGGTTTTGATATTATTAATTAATAAATCTTTAAAATTAAATAAGGGGGATATGATTTTTATTCCACTTTTTTTGTCAGTATACTATTTGGTTTTTACCATTGCCCCACCTTAAAAATTATAAATGAATAAGCAATTTGTACCTCTACTTGCTATTTTAACGCTATCTCTTTCTAGCCTTGCTCAACAAAACATAGACTCTGTGTATGTCTCCGCGACGCGTTTAAAAGTTAAAAAAATTGAAGCTGGCAAGAACATTACTCTAATTTCCGCAAAAGAAATTAAACAACTACCTGTAACAAGCGTAGATGAATTACTACAGTATGTTGCAGGCATTAACACAAACAGCAGAAACGGTTTTGGAGTACAGTCTGATATTGGAATGCGAGGAAGTACTTTTTCGCAAATCTTAATATTGGTAGATAATCAAAGAATTAACGATCCCTTAACCGCTCATTTTAACAACAATATTCCAATTCCAATGTCTGAAATTGACCACATTGAAGTAGTTAGAGGTTCTGCTGCAGTAAGTTATGGTGCAGATGCCGTTGGCGGAATTATACACATAAAAACAAAAACGTACGAAGGGTTAAACAATCCAGGCAGTTTCAGTTTTGATGGCAATATGGCCATTGGCCAAAACAACCTTACTTTAACTGATGTAGGGTTCCATCAACAAAACCAAAAGTTTGGCTATTCTGCTGCCATTAAAACTACAAGTTCTGCCGGTGAGCAACTTGTAAATCCTAATTACATAGGTAGTGGATTGGGCGATAGTCTTTACAACAACTATTTCGATTTAAAAACATATACCGCTGCATTAACGTATAAAACAGGCAACTGGAAATTATATGCAAGAGGTGGAAGTGATTTTAGAGACTTTGCTGCTAAATATTATTACACCGCCAGTGCCTACGATGAGTCTTTAGAGCAAGTAAACGCCTATTGGACCCAAGGTGCTGCCATATACAATGCTGCAAATAGTACTACCGAGTTTAACATTAGCTACAGAAACAACAACGATAGCTTTGCTTTTAATCCACTGTTTCCATCAAATGTGCATACCACACAAAGAACCAATGCCACACTAAACCATACCCGTGTTTTGGGTAAAACCGAAGTTGCTTTTGGTGGCCAGTTTGATCAACAAGATATTGTAAGTACAGATAGAGGCGACCATAGCTTAAGCACCCAAGCATTGTTTGCTTTAGCCAATAAAAAATTTAATAACTTGTATGTAAACGGTGGTGTGCGATTAGAATACTCCGAAAATATAAATCTACAGCTTGTACCCCAACTAAACTTAAGCTACTTAATGAATGGCTATGTGCTAAGGAGTTCAATAGGAAGATCGATAAGACAAGCAGATTTTACAGAGCGGTATGTATCCTACTTAATTCCTAATTTATCAGCAGGAAGAAATGCCGGCAACCCAGATTTGGAAGCCGAATCTGCTTACACTTTGGATATAGGCGTTGATGTGAACAAAAGTGAAAAACTACAATGGACTAACACGCTGTTTTTAAGACAATCTAGTAATCTTATAGATTATGTAAACACAAACTCTAACGATATTACTAACTTAACCAACCTCAAGCCAAGTACTACGTATATGTATGCTACCAATATTAGCGAAAGCTTTACTTGGGGAGACGAGCTATCTGTAAAATATAGAGCCTACAAAGGGGAAAAAGCACAGGTAAACACACAGCTTAATTACACCTACATCAATACTTCAACTCCAGATAGTGTTTTATCTAAGTACATTGCAAACCACCCAATACACAATGTAAATGCAATAGTAAACATTGGCTTGCACCGCTTTAATTGGCTAATTGGTGCAAGTTTAATTACCCGTAACGAAGAAACAATTGATGCAATAGATGCAGAAATAAAACCAAATTACACCTTAATTAATTCTAAAATATCGTACTCTTCTAGCATTGTACCGGTAAAGCTGTATGTAGAAGTTAGAAATGCACTAAACACACAGTATCAAGAAATTTTGGGAGCAAAAATGCCAAGTAGATGGGTGTATGGTGGATTAACTTGGGTGTTATAAATTGGTTTAAGATCGTTTATACATTACTCTATCCTATTCAAGAAAAGTAAACTATTTCTCAATTTTTGTTGCCGCTTATTTTAATGTTTCTAGTTGATATTCTAACTAAAAATTGTGGGCTTTTTGAGCGGCTCATCTGTTAAATTTATTAGATTAAAATTGAAATATAACAAGCTCAAGATCTTAGGGCAAAACGTTTCAAACCATTGGAAACAAAATGGTTTACCTTCGTTGTGCAGCAGAAACAATGTGTATGTGACAATGGCTTCGATTCCACATTCAACACGCATTCAATTTCGTTATAAGGAATTAATAACTTCACCACCTAAAGCATTATGACAAAAACAATAAAACAAATATTCAGAATTATTTTACTTGTTGGAACTTTCGTTTCTCTGTTCTTTGTTCCATGGCTGCTGGTTAAGGCATGGATTCTTCCCTTACCGGATACCTTGCAGGAACAAGTAGATGAAGCCATTGGTCATGGATTTGATGGGATAATTGTTTATATAGATGAAACAGGTAAACCGCCAGTGTTTTGTGCAGGTGGTTGGAAAGACCGAGAAAATAAAATACCCGCTGATCCGAAATCATTATTCAAAATTGCAAGTATCAGCAAACTATATGATGCAGTGGCTGTCACCAAATTGGTAGGTGATGGAAGACTTTCCTTAGATAAAACAATCGCTGACTATCTGCCGGAACTTGTGGGGAAAATTGAGAACTCAGATAAAATCACTTTAAAGTTAATGATACAGCATAGAAGCGGTATTCCCAATTTTACGGATGCTCCAAATTTTTGGGCCAATCCAACAGAGACCTATAAAGAAAGTCTTGCGTTGATTGAGGGCAAGTCGGCTAACTTTAAACCGGGTGAAGACTATGAGTATTGTAATACGAATTACCTTTTAATCAACAAGATAATGGATGATGAATTAGGATATGGTAACTTTCAATTTATACAAAAAGAAATTCTAACACCGCTAGACCTTAACAATACATTCGCCTCATTAAGTGAAGTAAATATAGCAGATGTGATGAGTGGATATCACGTAGGACATCCTTTTGATTTGAAGACAAACGACCATGGCATGCACGCCACAGCAGAAGACGTTGGTGTTTTCTTAAGGGCATTGAACGATGGATCATTGTTTGAACCGGGAGAAAAAGAGATATATGCTTCAATTTATGAATATGAACATTCCGGTTGGGTTCCCGGATATCAAAGTTTTGCAAAATATCATAAAGATATTGATGCTGTTGTTGTTGAATTCTATAGTACAACCGACCGTAAACTGTACAATTGGAACTTATCACAAATTCTAAACAATAGAATTGTTAAAATCCTAAAAAAATGAAAAAGCTCGCACCATTGTATAAATGGCCTTAAAACGCAGTTTGACCAAAACGTTGTAATTCGATAGAACAAACAACTAACCGAAGATAGAATTATTTAGAAAATACGACAAAAACTTCTCTCTAAAAGACCATACTAAATTGCTATCCTTTGCGGATCCCGACTAAATTGAAAAAAGATGATAGTCTAGCCTATAAATTTTCTCAAATCTTTAGCATAAATTCTTTTTAGCCTAAAAACTTGGTTTATGGCAAGTATTGTGACGTATTACCAAAGAAACAAGAAGTAATAACCGGATCAATAGCTGTTTGCCAACAACCCCATTAAAGAAGCTTAAGTCTTATTCAAGTACGGAAAATGACTTTGTTACTTTCTTACCATAGGTGTATTTTTAGAAATAAGTCCTATTCTACATTTGTTTCAAATAAAAAGAGAAAAATATGAACGCCTTACAAATTGTAAAATACGGTGAAATTAAAGACTGTTTAGCCTTTAATGAAGTTAGCAAACCAACAGTTCAAGCAAATGATGTACTTATTGAAGTTAGGGCTGCCGCCATTAACCCAATAGACAAGAGTATTATCCTAGGCAACCTACAAGGTATGCTCCCAATACCATTACCTAGTACCTCAGCTTATGATGTAAGTGGTGTTGTAACCGAAAAAGGAAATGAAGTAAACGACTTCGAAATTGGAGATTTAGTGTATTCGAGAGTTCCTCAAGAGCAAATGGGAACTTTGGCGGAATTCGTTGCGGTAAATAGTGCTGCGGTTTCAAAAAAACCTGTCAATATTTCTTTCGAAGAAGCCGCTAGTATACCACTAGCAGGACTAACAGCCCTACAATCTTTAGAAGCTGTTAGCATCAAAGAAAGTGACAAAGTACTAATCCACGCAGGTTCTGGAGGTGTAGGTAGTTTGGCTATTCAGTATGCCAAGGCAAAAGGAGCTTATGTTTACACTACCACTAGCACAAGCAATGTAGAATGGGTTAAAGATTTAGGGGCAGATCGCGTAATTGATTACAAAACCGAAGATTACAAAAGTATCGCCAAAGACGTAGATATAGTGTTTGACACACTCGGAAAAACCTATTCACTCGAATCTTTTGAAGTTGTTAAACACGGTGGAATAGTAGTTAGCGTAGTAGGTCCTTTGGATGAAGCGAGTGCTAAAATGTTTGGTATGGCCGATTATAAACTACCAGACGAATTGGCAAAAGCAAGTAAAGACAAAGAAGCTGAATACAAATTCATTTTCATGCACCCAAATGGCACACATTTAAATGAAATTAAATCTTTAATTGAAGATGAAAAAATCAAACCAATTATTGATAAAGTATATCCTTTTTCCGAAAGCGTCGATGCTTTCACACACCTTGCAACAGGTAGAGCAAAAGGAAAAATTGTAATCAAAATCAGTTAAGTATTATTCCAAAATTTAAAATTATGATAAAAAAAATATTAATTGGGTTAGTAAGTTTTATTGCACTTGCTTTAGTGGTAATCTACTTTATGGCAAAACCTACACTTGAAGAAGATGGTTCGTATAGTCCGTCAAGTTTAGCATTAAATTTAGGAACTGTTTCTGTAACAGATTTTGAAAACATTGAATACACCAAATACCAAGGAGAGAGGTCTAAGATTTTGGTGATTTTTACCGAGCATAAAAACTTGGAGATGAAAAATGGCAAAATGTTTTCTACAGGAAATCACCCAGTAGAAGCACTTGTGCCAATGTTACACCTTAAAAATGCAGGATTCGATTTTGAAATTGTAACTCCTACTGGTAAACCTGTTGTCTTCGAAATGTGGGCTTTCCCTAATGAAGACGAGAATGTGAAAGCCATTTACAATGAGTACAAAACAAATTTTGAGCAACCACGAAAGTTGACAGACTTTGTTACAAATTCATTTACAAATGACAGTTCTTATGCGGCCATATTT
>ENA-UZWY01013916-UZWY01013916.1-metagenome-genome-assembly--contig:-Day-2--50m-contig-13916_pt1 | contig 16216 bp, 11 predicted proteins | sample MGYA00260341_ERZ794901 | MGnify/ENA metagenome assembly ERZ794901 | reverse complement strand
ATTATTGATGAGCTTACCTGAATCATTACTCATAATTTTTTCAGTTTTTGATACACCTACGCCCAGATTATTATCTGAAAATGGCACCTCATACTCTTTGGTGATATCAATACCCTCTATGCGATGTTCTGCTATCGCTAAGTTGGTGATTAATAAATTTGTGCATACACCCGCAATTATTTTTTTCATTTTTCTTCTATCTCTAATCTATTTATTTAAATTAATTCGCCTTATGTAAAAACGAATTTAAGAACTATTTTTTAATATGAATTTTTTAAGAAAAGAGTGGGGGTGCTTGGGAGTAAAAATTTGATGCAGTTTTATTGCTAATGAATGAAAGATAAACTTTCTTAAGAATTTGGGATCTTCCAGCGAATGTTTCAGTAGTTGTATATGAGTTATAAAAATCTTCATCTTCGCCCAGATTGCAAAATGAACAGTTCGATAAGGTTTTGGATACTAAATTATTGTTTTCCTCATCTGAGAAGGGGACAAGTTTGACGGTATTTCCTGAGCAGATGACTTGAAAGTCAACATCTGCTGCCATGACATTTGACACAAAAGAACCTGATACAACAAACAACATTGTGATTAACGCAAAGTAATGTTTAATAAGATTCTTTTTTTTCATAAGCCCAGGATTATAAACCAAATTTTTTAATTCTTAAAATCTAGCGTAATGCACTGAGCGCTTGATCATAGTTAGGTTCTTCAGTAATTTCATTAACCAATTCGCTATAAATCACTTCGTTAGATTCATTGAGTACGATGACCGCTCTTGAGGTTAGGCCTTGCAGGCTAGAATCTTCTATGGCAACACCATAGTCATTTGAAAACTGACTGATGTTACGGAAGGCAGAGAGTGTCTCTACAACTTCTGTTTTTTCTGCACCACAAAATCTTTTTTGTGCAAAAGGGAGGTCTGCTGAAATGCACAATACCACCGTGTTATCTAAATTTGATGCCTCGTCGTTAAAACGCTTGACGGATAGGGCACAGGTTGGTGTATCGACACTTGGAAAGATATTTAAAATTTTCTTTTTACCGGCATAACTTTCTAAATTTACATTCTCACGTTTATTGTTTGCTAAACTAAAATCTTTTACTGTGTCCCCTGCTTTAGGGAAGCTTCCACCGATCTGAACTGGGTCTCCCTTGAGTGTAACTTGCGACATTATTCTTTTCTCCAAAATAATTTAAAATATTTCTGATTTACTAATATTCTATCAAAGCTTATCAGGTAAAATAAATTTATATATGAAAGACGCAGAACAACCAAAATTTATTCATCTCAGATGCCATAGCGAATATTCAGTGACAGATGGCATTGTCAAAATTGAAGAGTACCTCAACCAAGCACTTGAAGTAGATATGCCGGCATTAGCCTTAACCGATTTAAGCAATCTTTTTGGTGCGGTTAAGTTTTATAAAAAGGCGATCGATAAAAAAATCAAACCTATCATCGGTTGTGATGTTTGGTTGCAAAATGAAAAAAATCGCGAGCAGCCTTACAGGATTCTCGTATTGTGTCAGTCTCAAGAAGGGTACTTAAATTTATCTCGTCTGATTTCAAAATCTTTTTTAGAAAATCAATATAAAGGACGGGCCGAAGTTAAATCTGAGTGGTTACTCGAGGATTTTAATACCGGCTTAATCATATTGTCAGGCGCACTTCAAGGTGAAATCGGGCAGCTGATTTTAAATGATAAAGTTAAAGAGGCATCAGAGGTCGCTCTAAAATGGCAAGAAAAATTTGGTGACCGATTTTATCTAGAGCTCCAAAGATACGCGGAAGGAAAGTTATTAGAAAATCAGGAGCGTTACATCCAACAAGTGCTTCACTTGGCCTCTCAAAATGGAATACCGGTTGTTGCCACACATCCTATTCAGTTTATGCAGGCTGATGATTTTAGGGCGCACGAGACAAAAACCTGTATTGCTGAAGGGTATGTTTTGGCTGATTCCAGACGACCTAAAACATTTTCACCCAACCAATTTTTCAAAGATGGTGAGGCGATGGCAGATCTCTTTAAAGATATTCCATCAGCGATAGAAAATTCTTTAGAGATTGCCAAAAGATGTAATTTTAGTTTTCATTTAGGTGAGACTTACCTCCCAAATTTCCCCATCCCTGAGGGAATGAAGATAGATGAATTCTTAAAATTAGAGGCAGAAAAGGGACTAAAACAGCGGCTTGAAAGCTTTCCTAATAAGGAAGCCATTGATGAAAAAGTGTATTTTGATCGACTTAATTTTGAGGTCGATGTGATTAACCAAATGGGCTATGCAGGCTATTTTTTGATCGTCTCCGATTTTATCAATTGGTCAAAGCAAAACAATATTCCCGTAGGACCCGGCAGGGGTTCTGGCGCGGGTTCAGTGGTCGCTTATAGCTTAGGCATTACCGACCTAGATCCCATTGAATATAACCTACTTTTTGAGCGATTTTTGAATCCAGATAGGGTGTCCATGCCTGATTTTGATATCGATTTTTGTCAGGAAGGGCGGGATCAAGTAATTGATTACGTGAAGGCAAAGTATGGGGCTGAGTCCGTCTCACAGATTGCAACATTTGGCACCATGGCGGCAAGGGCGGTTATTCGTGATGTAGGACGTGTCCTTGATTTACCATTCTTATTTGTAGATGGAATCGCCAAATTAATACCGATGGAGCTGGGGATTACACTGAAAGATGCCATTGAAAAAGAGAGTCAAATCAAAGACAGGATTAAAAAGGAGGAGGAGGTCAAAGAGTTATTTGATTTGGCATTAAAGCTCGAAGGCTTGATTAGAAATGTGAGTATGCATGCCGGTGGTGTATTAATTGCGCCAAGCGAAATATCTAAATTTTCTCCCATCTATTGCCAGGCTGAGGGCGAGGGTGTGGTGAGTCAGTTTGATAAAGATGATGTTGAAGCTTTAGGCTTAGTTAAGTTCGATTTTTTAGGACTGAGAACACTCACTATCTTGTCAATGGCGTTAGAAAATGCGAATTCATTAAGACAAAAAGAGGATTTAGAGTCGCTTGATCTTGAAGAGATTGCGATTGATGATGAAGCTACTTATGACTTGCTCAAAGCTTCAAACACAACGGCAGTTTTTCAGCTTGAATCTCGCGGTATGAAGGACATGTTGAAGCAGGCAAAACCCGATTGCTTTGAGGATATTATTGCTCTAGTTGCTCTTTATCGACCGGGACCAATGGACTTGATTCCAGAGTTTTGTCGAAGAAAGCATGGGATCGATGCTGTTTCCTACCCACACCCTGCGACAAAAGAAATTTTAAAAGAGACTTATGGTATTGCCGTATATCAAGAGCAGGTGATGCAAATTGCCCAGGTGGTGGCGGGTTACACTTTAGGTAGCGCAGATTTACTTAGACGAGCGATGGGAAAGAAAAAAGTTGAGGAAATGGACGCCCAAAGAGCTACTTTTATTAGTGGTGCTACAAAAAATAATTTAAATGAAAGACAGGCTAATGATTTATTTGATTTGCTAGAAAAATTTGCAGGTTATGGTTTTAATAAATCACACGCAGCAGCCTATGCCAAAATTGCTTATCAAACCGCTTACCTAAAAACACATTATGCATCCTCATTCATTGCAGCCTCAATGTCAGCGGACATGAATAACACAGATAATGTGCATTTATTATTCGATGACTGCTCGAGAAATAAAGTCGAGTTACTTCCACCCAACATCAATCAAAGCCAATATAAGTTTGTCACCGTCAACCAAGACCAAATTTTATATGGACTGGGTGCATTAAAAGGCTCGGGGCAAATTGCCATTGATGAAATTTTGCAAGAAAGGAAAGAGAATGGGCCCTTCAAATCTCTTTTTGATTTCACATCACGACTTGATTTAAGGAAGGTTAATCGAAGAGTCATTGAATCATTAATTAAGGCAGGGGCATTTGATGAAATAGAAAAAAATAGGGCCTCACTTTTGGCGAGCATTGGTTTAGCAATAAATTTTGCTGATCAAGCTAATGCAAATATTGGTCAGAACAATCTATTCGAAGCTTCTGACGAACAGGAAGTTGAGCTAATTTCTGTTGAAAGTTGGGATACACAAAAGCAGTTATTAGAAGAAAAAGAGGCTTTGGGGTTTTATTTTAGTGGGCATCCCTTTACATATTATAAAAAAATGATTCGAGAGTTCATCCCAACAAAATTATCGGAACTCACTCCAAGAGAGTCACCCTACCTTGTCGCAGGTATCATTTCTGATGTCAGATTTAAAATGACGAGTCGGGAGAAGATTGCCATCATTACATTAGATGATTCTGAGGGGAGAATGGATATGGTGGTAGGAAGCAAGGTACTTAATGACTTTTATGAGCTTATCAAAGAAGACCAATTGCTATTTGTTGAGGGTAGGGTCAGTCATGACGACTTTACTGGCGGGAATAGAATTAACGTTATCAAAGCCTTTGATCTATTAAGTATACAAAGCACAAAAGCCCAACTCCTTAAAATCATCCTTAATAAACAAGCGAATCCAGACGTCCTTAAAAACTTACTTAAGCCTTTTTGTAATGGTGCTTTTGGATCTGATATTAAAAAATGTCGAGTAAAGGTTGAGTATCACAATCAACAAGGAAAGGTTGAATTAATGTTAGGTCCAGAGTGGTCCGTGGCACTTCATGAGGATCTAATTTTTGGACTTGTGGCATCATACGAAGATGACAACGTCAAAATACTCTATAATTAGCAATTTAAATTAATATCTTGATTGGATTATGAAGCGCACCTACCTAGAATTTGAAAAACCTATTGAAACTCTTGAGACTAAAATTTCGAGTTTAAAGGCTGCACATGATGATCATCCAACCATAGATATTAATAAAGAGCTGAATTCCCTTCAAGAAAAACTCGAGACGTTGCAGCACAAAATTTTTGATAATCTGACTGCATGGCAAATTTCTCAAGTCTCTAGGCATCCACAAAGACCTTACACGCAAGACTATATCCAAGCCATTTTTAATAATTTTAAGGAGTTGCATGGCGATAGAGCCTATTCAGATGATCCGGCAATTATAGGCGGTCTAGCAGAATTTGAGGGACAGTCTGTCATGGTGATTGGACATCAAAAAGGGCGTGATATTAAAGAACGACAACATCGCAATTTCGGAATGCCTAGACCTGAAGGTTATCGAAAAGCACTTAGATTATTTAAGCTCGCAGAAAAATTTTCATTACCCATTGTGACTTTGATTGATACACCGGGTGCTTATCCCGGTATTGGTGCGGAGGAGAGAGGTCAGTCTGAAGCGATTGCAAGAAACCTCTATGCGATGACTGAATTAAAGGTTCCCATTATGACTATCGTTATTGGTGAAGGTGGTTCTGGAGGTGCATTAGCCCTTGGCGTATCAGATTATTTAGCGATGCTGGAGTTTTCAACCTATTCTGTTATTTCACCTGAGGGATGTGCTTCGATACTTTGGAAAAAAGCGGAAATGGCAGAAGTCGCTGCTGATAGATTAAGCATTACATCTTCAAAATTAAAAAAATTAGGTCTCGTTGATGATATCGTCTCCGAGCCACTAGGAGGTGCACATAGAGACTATGGGTTAACTATGGCAAATGTAAAAAAAATTTTAAAAGAAAAGCTGGTCAATCTGAAACAAGTATCAATTGAAGATTTACTTAAAAAAAGATATGAGCGTCTAACAAGCTTTGGACAACACAGTCAAAGTGAAAAATGAAGATCAAATCCAGGATAAAATTAATCAATCCTTCATAGAAAACCTTAAACATCAAGCTGAACAACCTGAGCTTTTACTTGGTTTGAGTGGTGGCTTAGATTCCTCTGTTTTACTATTCCTTCTTGCAAAAATGCGGGTCAAATTTAGCTTTAATCTTAAAGCGATCCATATTCATCATGGTCTTAATTCTTCAGCAGACGAATGGTTAAATTTTTGTAGAAAAAAATGTAAATCGTTAAATATCGATTTTTACAGTGAAAAGGTAAAAGTAAATAAGGATAGTTCGCTAGGTCTCGAAGGAGAAGCCAGAAAATTAAGATATGAGGTAATTGTAAAAAGACAAAAAGGAATTGTCGTGCTTGGTCATCATCAAAATGACCAAGCAGAAACTTTATTACTTCAATTGATGAGAGGTTCTGGATTAAAAGGTTTATCTGCAATGTCAGAGTTTGATTTAAAAAGAAACTTTTGGCGACCTATGTTGGATATTAAGCGACACAATCTAGAAGTCTATGCCAAAGAACATGAAATTCAATATATTGAAGATGAAAGTAACCAGGATGAACAATTTGATAGAAACTTTATTCGTCAAAAGGTTTTACCTTTAATCCAGTCAAGATACCCAGCATCAATTGAAACGATAAGCCGCTCAGCAAGTAATATTGCGGAGGGACATAACTTAAATAATTTAATTGCGATTGATGATAGTAAGAGCCATATGTCGGTTGATGGTAAATACCTTTCAATAGACGGCTTAAAAAAACTTCCAAAATTAAGAGCAATCAATTTAATTCGATGGTGGTTGTCACTAAGTAATTTATTAATGCCCAGTAAAAAAAATATGGGTGAACTTTATAGACAACTAAAGCATATAAAAAAAGACTCTGCGTTAAACTTAAAAATTTCAAGAGATAAATCTGTTCGTGCACATTATGATAAATTATTTATTGTTAATTCTGAGATTAAGCCAAGCACATATAATCTAAGCTGGTCTGGCGAAGATGAGCTTCATCTGCCCAACAACACAAAACTTCAATTTATCAAAAAAATTGGAGGAGGACTTTCTTTATCTAAGCTTGGCGTTAAAAGTTTAAAAGTTAAAAGTAGAACTGGGGGTGAAAAATTAAAACCTTTTTCTGATCAACCCAGCAGGAGTCTTAAATACTTATTTCAAAACGCTGATATCCCCCTTTGGGAAAGAGACCAAATCCCGCTGATATTCGCAAAAAAACAACTCATTGCTGTTCCTAATTTAGGTATTCATTATGAATATCAATCAAGCGAAGGGGAATTAGGCTATGAAATAAATTGGCTAAGAGAGTAGGTTAGGAATAATTCCTTTAAAATTTAAAGTATTTGTGTGTAAAATGCCACGTTATCAATAAGATACGATCAAATTTTAAAAAGATATTCAAAATGAAAATGAAAAAAATAACTAAATCCTCAGGCTTAATTGCTATCACAAGTTCACTTTTTGCAACAGGCTTAATTGCTGGCGAATCAGTCAAAGTTGACAGCATTGAGGTCTACTCACCAACTGCATTACCAACGATTGGTTTGCCGATTAAAGACGTACCTTATGCTATACAAACTGCAACAGGGGAAGAAATAAGACAGCAAGCCGGGGTTAGTATCGCCGATTATATGGTAAATAACCTTGAAGGAGTAACTGTTAACGAGGTTGGAGGCAATCCATATCAGTTAGAACTTAATTATCGTGGTTATAACACAACACCAATTTTAGGAAACCCTCAAGGGCTATCAATATACGTAGATGGTGTAAGACAGAATATGCCTTTTAGTAATAATGTGTTATGGGATACGATCCCTGATTTTGCCATTGACGATATGCAATTAGTTGGTGGCTCAAACCCAGTATATGGTCTTAATACATTAGGGGGCTCACTGAGTATGCAAACAAAAAGTGGTCGTACTTTTAATAAGTCAGCAATTGACGGTTCGACAGGTTCTTGGGGAAGGAATACTGGGCTTGTAGAAACAGGCGGTATGTCTGACGATCAAGGTTTTGATTACTACGCAGGTTACTCATATTTTCAGGAGGATGGTTGGAGAAAGCCCGCTCCATCAGAAGTTCAACAATGGTTTAGTAAATTCGGTTATGAAGACGAAGATTCTAGATATGATTTAAGTTATACGGGTGCTCATAATAGCCTTGTAGGTAATGGTATGGTTCCGAAATATCTTCTTGGAGATGATCTAAAAGGCGTTCATACACTTATAGATAAAACAAGAACACAATACAATCAAGTTCAACTTAATACTACAGAATTTATAACTGATACATTAATGGCCTCAGGTAATGTTTATGTGAGAAACATTGATCAAAGTACCTATAATGGTGACATAAATGATGAATATGAGCCGGATGAAGAGTTTGAAGGCGTCATTAATAAGACCAAAACAAAACAGAGTGCTTATGGGGTAAATGGACAATTAACATTCGATGATGATTGGCAGGCAAGAAGAAATCAGTTAATTGTTGGCGCATCATTTGAATACTCGAAAGTCAAATACAAACAAACTGAGCAAGAAATTACAACACTTGACCCTTCAGGATTCTTTTCTGGAGCCAGGGAAGAGGTTGAGCAAACTACCGGGCTAACTGGAGAAACTTATACATCCAGTGCTTTTGTTACAAACAATCATGCTTTAAATGATCAATGGAGTATTAACACTGCTGCTCGTTACAACTACGTTGATATTAACAATAAAGATACTTTTAATGCTCCTGGCTCTGGCGCATCACTTACGGGTTCTCATGATTTTGACCGATTAAATCCGTCTGTTGGACTTTCTTTTAATCCTTATGATAATTTGAGTACTTATATTTCTTATAACGAGGCTAATCGAGCTCCAACAAGCATTGAGCTAGGTTGTGCAAACCCAGCTAATCCTTGTACATTGCCTACTCAAATGGCAGATGATCCCCCACTTGATCAGGTTGTCGCAAAAACATATGAGGTAGGTGCGAGTGGCGCATTTGCAGGTATGTTAAACAGTAAGATGTCTTGGAATGTTTCGGGCTATAGCGCTACGAATCATGATGATATTTTGTTTTTATTCGTTGATGACGACAGTGTTGCTGGCTACTTTGATAATGTTGATAAAACAACAAGAAAAGGCATTGATGTAGGACTTAATACAGCATTTGAAACATGGTCACTTAATATGAACTATAACTATGTTCGTGCTCAATATGGTACTGACCTTACATTAATAAGTGAAAACAATTCATCTGCAGATGGTGACGGAGCGATTCAGGTTGAGGATGGTGACTTCCTGCCAAATATACCAAAACATAGTTTTAAGGTTAGAGCAGAGTACAAACCAACCACTTCTTGGTATCTGGGAGCAACTATGACTGCGTTTAGCTCATCTTATATGATGGGTAACGAAAACCAAGAAAATGATTCTTCGGCTAATGGACTGCAAAGTGAAGTCCCTGGATATGCAATTATAAATTTAGACGGGGAATATAATTTTTCAAACATGTTAGAGGGCTGGAAACTATATGCCAAAGTTACTAACTTATTTGATAATAAATACTACACTGGTGGTCGTATTGCTGAATCAAGAGTTGCAGCGGACAGATCTTTTAGTGATGATGAAATAGCAACTGCTTCGCTTGTTGGGGGCTCTCCAAGAGCAGGCTGGGTTGGGTTACGTTACGAATTTTAATAAGACAGAGTAATAAATATAAAAAAGGGATTACAGTCCCTTTTTTATTATGATCGGGTGTATATTATATTTTTAAGACAAAACTCACTTCATGAGCCTAAAATATAGACTTCTAATTTACATTAACTCTTTACTGCTGACTGCCACAGTAATTGGTTTAGTAACTATTATGATGGTCACCCAAAAAAATGTGAGAGAGGAAGTTTTATCTACTATGTCTCTCGCTGAATTTGCTATAGAACAGGGTGTGAAAAAAAATCCTGATTTTTATTTATTTCAAAGAGAAGATAATGATTTAGGTATTTCAGAGTTGTCAGAAATTCGTCACTTAAAAATCCAATTTTTTAGTAATCAAGATATTTTACTGGAAGAAACATTAAACACTTTTAATGATATCAAGCCACCACCTGATTGGTTTATTTTCCTAATTGAAAGATTATCAGAGGAGATTTATTTCTCAAAAATCAATATTGATCAAAGAGGTGAGACGACGGGCTACATATTAATTAAACCTGAAACCATCTATGAGTATGCAGAAATATGGCAACAGATAAAAGTCGGATTATGGATCATAGGTACTTTCCTTATTCTGATAAATATTATCGTTTATATTCTTTTCTCTCATATGATAAAACCGATAAACAAAATTATTGAGGGCTTTGAGAAACTTGAAGCTGGAAATTATAAGTCAAAAATTAATAAATCGAATATCCTTGAGCTTGATATCATTGGTAAAAAATTTAATAGCATGATTAATAATCTTAGACAAAGTAATGACAAGATTCATAAACTTAGTCAAAAGCTAATTAATGTTCAAGAGCAAGAAAAAAGTGAGTTAGCTAGAGATCTTCATGATGAGCTAGGACAATCCTTAACCGCACTCCAGGCAGAAGCAGCTTCAATCTCAAAATCTACAAAAAAATCATCACGTGATGATGCCATTTTTAACGTTATTCAGTTATCTAAAAATATGATGTTTTCTACTAGAGAGATAATTAAAAAATTGAATTTAGGTCTGATTGAAGACTTAGGTCTTGAATCTGCATTAATTGAATTATTTGAAAATTGGAAAAGGCGATTTAAGGGCGTTAATTTTGAATATAAAATTGATGATAAGGCCCTTAGAAGAATAACAAAACAAGAAACAGCACATTTATATCGCATTTTTCAAGAGGCACTAACCAATATTGCAAAGCATTCAGATCCTAAAAATATTGTGATCACTATAAAATCTTTAGATGGAAAAGGTAAAATTAGAATTTTGATAAGAAATGATGGAATCAAGGCTGAATTATCTAATAAAGACGGACTCGGCTTAATTGGTATTGCTGAACGTGTCGATCAAATTAATGGAAGTTTAGAGATTACAAGAAAAAGATTTTTTCAAATAATTATCAATAAAGGCGAATGAGATGACAGATTTGTTAATTGTAGATGATCATGAAATTGTCCGATCTGGAATTAAACGACTGGTAGAAAACAATGCAAAATTAAACATTGTTGCTGATTTAGGTTCTGGAGAAGAGGCATATCACTTTCTACAGAAAAATACAGTGGATTTAGTAATTATGGATATATCTATGCCTGGAAAAGGAGGTATAGAGACAACGAATCAAATAAAAAAAAGATTTCCTAAAATTAAAGTTCTCATGCTCTCGATGCATGATAATTCGATGATTATAGATAAGGCCATGAAGGCAGGAGCTAATGGATATATTCTAAAGAATGATTTATCAGATGATTTGCTTGATGCAATTGAAAAAGTAATGAACAATGAAATCATTATTTCAGCTTCAGTAGATAGAAATGATTTCGATGATTCAAAAATTAAAGATTTGAATAATAAAGAATTTGAAATATTTAAGTCTATCGCTTCAGGTGAAGAGCTATTATCAATTGCAAAAAAACTTAATATTAGTTATAAAACTGCAGCAAACTATCAAACATCGATTAAACAAAAGTTAAATATCAAAAATACACTAGATTTTTATAATTTAGCTAAAGAAAATAAAATTTTATAATTGAATATTTTTTTAAAAATCTATTATTATAATTTATTAACATCACTATCGGTTTGTTTATGAAAATTGGAACGCCCTTAAGTCCGTTTGCAACAAAAGTTATGCTATTAGGTGCAGGTGAATTAGGTAAGGAAGTAATCATTTCATTTCAAAGGCTTGGTATTGAGGTCATTGCAGTTGATCGATATCACAACGCACCAGGTCAGCAAGTTGCACATCGATCTTATGTTATTGATATGACGAATGAGAGTGAATTGCGAGAAGTTATCCAAAAAGAGAAACCAGACTATATTGTTCCAGAGATAGAGGCTATAAATACAGAACTTTTATCTGAGGTAGTTGAAGAAGGACAAGTTAAAGTTGTCCCTAGCTTAAAGGCAGTCCAATTAACTATGAATCGGGAAGGGATAAGGAAACTTGCTTCCGAAGAGCTTGGTTTACCTACCTCAAATTACGGTTTTGCAAGAAGCTGCAAAGATTTAAAAAATCTAATTTTAAAAGAAATTAATTTCCCATGCTTTGTTAAGCCAACCATGTCTTCTTCGGGCAAAGGTCAATCGTTAGTAAAGTCTGAAAGTGAAATTGAATCTGCATGGAATTATGCTGCAACTGGGGGACGGGTAGATCAAGGTATTGTCATTGCTGAGAGCTTAATTGATTTTGATTATGAAATAACATTGCTGACGGTTAGATCAAAAGATTCTAAAGGACATACTTGTACTAAATTTTGTGATCCAATTGGACATATTCAAGAAAATGGAGACTATATAGAAAGTTTTCAACCACAACCTATGAGTAAAAAAGCTCTTGAGAAATCAAAAAATATCGCTAAATTAATAACTAATGCTTTAGGTGGTCTCGGCATGTTTGGTGTTGAATTATTTGTTAAAAAAGATGATGTATGGTTTTCAGAGGTCAGCCCAAGGCCACATGATACTGGGATGGTTACTATGGCATCTCAAATACAATCTGAATTTGAATTACATGCAAAAGCAATTCTCGGCTTACCAGTTGATACATCTCTTTCAAGACCCGGCGCGAGCAAAGTTATTTATGGTGATTATGATGTAGATGATATCTATTTTGAGGGAGTGGATCAGGCTCTTCAAATTCCTGGGGTTGATATTAGATTATTTGGTAAGCCGAAATCATTCAAAAAAAGACGAATGGGTGTAATACTGGCATCATCAGAGACAGTGGAAGCTGCAGTTGAAAATGCAAAAAAAGCTTTTTCGAAAATTAAAACAAAAATAAAGGCTTAATAAATTGAAAAAAATATTATTAGTTATTCTCTTACTTATCACTGTGTTAGGTGGGGCAACTTATTGGTTTTTTGGTAATTTAGATGGTTTTATTAAAGACTATATGATGGATTATGGATCAAAGATGACTAAGACAGATGTTGAGATTGACTTAGTTGAAACAGATTTAAATAAAGGTGAGATCATAATTAATAGACTAGGTATTGAAAATCCGAAAAGTTTTAGTAACAGCGAAGCCTTTGAGGCAGAAAATATTATAGTCACTGTAAATAAAGATACTTGGGATCAGGATATTATAGAAATACCTCTAGTTTTAATAAAAAATCCTGAAATTGTCTATGAATATAATGGAAAAAAAACAAACTTTAATGTTCTCAAAGAGAATGTCGAAAGCTATATTAAATTAACATCTACAAAAAATGTGAAAACTACTATTAAAAATGTAAGAAAGTTGGCTGATAGTGAACTAGGTAAAACCAATCAATCAAGAAGCAAAATAGAAAATAAAGAAAATAAAGAAACTAAAGGAATAAGTGAAAAAACATTTTTTATTAAGGAATTAAAAATTGTAGATCTTAAAATAACTGCAAGAATAAGCTCGATCAAAAGAAATTTTTTAAGTAAAAAAATCCCACTATTTGTGATCAATGATATTGGGTCTAAATCAAATGGAGTATCCCCCGAGAAGATCTTAGAAATAGTAATATCAAATATAGATAATAATTTAGAAAGCAATATTGACTTTAAATCGCTTAAGAAAGACATTAAACAGAATGTAAATAAAATTTTAGATAAATTAAAAGGAGGAAACAAAGAGAATTCCGAGAATGAAAAGATTGACCATCAAAAAATTATCAATAATCTCAAAGATTTATTCTAATACTTAGAAAGCAAAAAAATAATCCAACGTCTTTGTGCTAAAATCGCGCGTCTAATATTAAAAACGGTTATTCATCAATGAATCAAAAGCTAAGAAATATTGCAATTATTGCCCATGTAGATCACGGTAAAACGACACTTGTCGATAAATTATTGCAACAATCAGGCACATTTGCTGAGCATCAGCAGGTGAGTGATCGCGTAATGGATTCAAATGATCTTGAAAAAGAACGTGGCATTACCATTTTATCTAAAAATACTGCTATTAATTATGAAGATCATCATATTAATATTGTAGATACACCTGGGCATGCTGATTTTGGGGGTGAAGTTGAGAGAGTTTTGGGCATGGTTGATGGGGTTGTTTTGCTTGTAGATGCTGTTGATGGTCCAATGCCTCAAACACGTTTTGTCACTAAAAAGGCATTGGCACTTGGCCTAAAACCTATTGTTGTCATCAATAAAATAGATCGTCCAGGAGCTAGGGCGGATTGGGTAATTAACCATACTTTTGACCTGTTTGCTAATTTAGGCGCTACTGATGAACAGCTTGATTTTCCTGTTGTCTATGCATCAGCTTTAAATGGCTATGCAAAAATGAAAGAAGAAGATGAAACAACAGATATGACCGCCCTTTTCAAGACTATCTTATCGCATGTTGAACCACCAGGCGGCGATACTACAGCTCCCTTACAGTTTCAGATTTCTGCTCTTGATTACTCCTCTTATACTGGGAGAATGGGGATTGGCCGCATTCGAAACGGTATTTTAAAGCCCGGAAGCCCTGTGGCAATTATGATGGGAGATAAAAAAGTTGGTCAAGGAAAAATCAATGAGGTTTTTGGCTATGAAGGACTTGAAAAAGTTAGCGTAGAGCAAGCTGAAGCAGGCAATATTGTTATTGTGACTGGTATTGAGGAAATCGGCATTGGTGTTACGATTGCTCAACTTGATAATCCTACTGGTCTTCCAATAATTCCTATTGATGAACCAACATTAAATATGGACTTTATGGTTAATACTTCACCTCTGGCTGGTAAAGAGGGTAAGTTTGTGACTAGTAGGCAAATCAAAGAAAGGCTCACAAAAGAATTATTAGTTAATGTCGCACTAAGAGTTGAAGATACTGAAGATGCAGATGTTTTTAGAGTTTCAGGCAGGGGAGAGCTCCATTTAACAATTCTTTTAGAGAATATGCGAAGGGAAGGTTATGAAGTTGCAGTTGGTAAGCCTCAGGTTGTTTACAAAGAAATTGATGGAAATAAATGTGAGCCATATGAAAACCTTACCGTAGATATTGAAGATGAAACACAAGGCGGTGTGATGGAGGAGTTAGGACGAAGAAAAGGTGAATTGACTAATATGGAGTCTGATGGCCTCGGAAGGACGCGTCTTGAGTATACAATCCCTGCAAGAGGGCTTATTGGGTTTCAGGGTGCCTTTCTTACTATGACAAAAGGGACCGGCATTATGTCTCATGTTTTTGAGGAATATTTACCTGTTAAGACTGAAATTCCTGGAAGAAGAAATGGCGTTTTAATTTCCTCTGAGAAAGGTGAGGCGGTGGCATATGCTTTATGGAAATTACAAGACAGAGGCAGAATGTTTGTAAGCCCCGGAGATAAGCTTTATGAAGGCATGGTCATTGGCATTCATTCTCGAGATAATGATTTAATAGTGAACCCAATCAAAGGAAAGCAGCTTACAAATGTTAGATCTTCTGGAACAGATGAGGCAGTTAGGCTAGTTCCACCAATTCAAATGAGTTTAGAATATGCAGTTGAATTCATTGATGACGATGAGCTTGTTGAGATTACGCCTGAATCAATCAGAATCAGGAAACGATATCTGATTGAGCACGAGAGAAAGAGAGCGTCTAGAGAAGCTTAATCTAGCTCTTGAGCAGCAATATAGTCCTCGTAGTTGCCTGTATAGTCAATAATTTTGTCAGATTTTATTTCAAAAATGCGTGTGGCTACAGAGCTTACAAATTCACGATCGTGTGTTACAAAAAATACGGTTCCTTTGTATTTATCCAAGGCTGTATTTAATGATTCAATTGATTCCATATCCATATGATTCGTGGGCTCATCTAATAATAAAATATTATTTCTTTCGAGCATAATTTTTCCAAATAACATCCGACCTTGCTCTCCACCAGACAGAACATTCACTTTCTTTTTAAAATCATCCCCAGAAAATAATAATCTGCCTAAAATACTTTTAATAGATTGATCATCATCTTGCGCCTGTTTAAAATCATTTATCCAATCAAATATTGAAGTACTTTTATCAAATTCGTCGTTATGGTCTTGTGCAAAATAACTTATTTTTGCTTTTTCAGCCCATTTGACGGATCCGTCGTCAGGATTAACTGCATTTGCAAGAATTTTAAGTAAGGTAGATTTGCCTATGCCATTTTCACCAATAATGGCAACTTTTTCGCCAGCCTCAACCATAAAATTTACATTATCAAATAAGGGCTTTTCATAAGCGTGACTTAATTTATTAATTGTAACCGCTTGACGATATAATTTATCTTTTTCCTCATATTCAAATCGAATAAACGGATATTGCCTACTTGATGGCTTCATATCCTCTATTTTTATTTTATCAATTTGTTTTGCTCTTGACGTTGCTTG
>ENA-UZWY01005959-UZWY01005959.1-metagenome-genome-assembly--contig:-Day-2--50m-contig-5959_pt1 | contig 16524 bp, 19 predicted proteins | sample MGYA00260341_ERZ794901 | MGnify/ENA metagenome assembly ERZ794901 | reverse complement strand
AGTGTTCATGGATCATCTTTATTTACTCGAGGAGAAACTCAAGCATTGGTAGCTGCGACATTAGGCTCAACTAGAGATGCTCAGAGAATAGAAAGTCTCAATGGAGAACAATCAAATCCATTTATGCTTCATTACAACTTCCCTGCTTACAGCGTAGGTGAAATAGGAATGCCATTAGGACCAAAAAGAAGGGAAATTGGGCATGGAAACCTTGCTAAGAGAGCTATCAAAGCTGTTCTACCCAATTCTGAAGAATTTGGTTATACGCTGAGAGTCGTTTCTGAGATTACAGAATCAAATGGCTCGAGCTCAATGGCTTCTGTTTGTGGCACATCATTATCATTGATGGATGCTGGAGTTCCTATTACCAATCCAGTTGCAGGAATCGCAATGGGATTGATTAAAGAAGAGAACGATTTTGCTGTCCTCACTGATATTCTTGGCGATGAAGATCATCTTGGCGACATGGACTTTAAAGTTGCTGGAACCAAAGATGGTGTTACTGCTTTGCAAATGGATATTAAGGTTCAAGGCATTACTGCAGAAATAATGGAATCTGCTTTAGAGAAAGCAAAAAATGCAAGAATGCATATTTTAGAAAAAATGAATGCTGTCATTTCTGGACCTAAAGAACTTTCTGATAATACTCCAGCTATGAAAAAAATTACTGTTCATCAAGACAAGATTAAAGAAATTATTGGGAAAGGTGGGGCTGTTATTAAAGGCATGCAGGCGGATACAGGCGCATCAGTTGACGTGAATGATGATGGTGTTGTTACTATCTTTGGTGAGACTCAATCAATCATGAAGGCTGCGTTAGAGATTATCGAAGGCATTATCGAAGATCCAGAATTAGACAAAGTCTATGAAGGCAAGGTTGTTAAGATTGTTGATTTCGGTGCATTTGTAAATATCCTGCCCGGTAAAGATGGCTTGCTGCATGTATCTGAAATTTCAAATGAGCGAGTTGAAAATGTTTCAGATGTTCTCAGTGAAGGGGATATCATCAAAGTCAAATTGATAGGTTTTGATAGAGGTAAAATGAAACTTTCCAAAAAAGTTTTAGATCAATAAAAATTGCTAGATCATTATAAGTTTTGCTTATAATGATCTATTTAATTCATTCATAATCCTAATAATTATTTTTCAACTATGTCAAGTTTAGTTAATTTATTGGTTGATCATTTCTTGAAGCAAAATTCTTTTTGTGGTCTTATAGTTGAGTAAACCATAAAACCATAGGGGGAAATTATGGATAATGCATGGAGAATGATAGGTGACCTAGTTAGTAATTTAACTAGTGTTATCACTGGTATTCTAGGACTTGGAATTGTTGGAAGCTTGGCTTTTGGCGATATGCTTGGTCTAGATGTAATAGGTAATATTACTGGGTTAGTTGAAAGCCTAGCTACTAATGGTGTTGTAGGCCTGCTTGTTCTTGCAGTTCTCATGAGCCTGGTAAATAGGTAAGTAATTACTTAATTTGTTAAGAAGGGCTTAACTAAGCCCTTCTTAACTTTTTTAAATTATGAATTTTGACGTCACGCTAGCCAGCCTTACAGCTTTTTTAAATAAAGTTACTAAGTTATTAATACCGCTTGTAGCTGTTTCATTATTACTTGGGATTATATTTGGCACTTCTACACCATTTGTTGGTGATGTTTATAAGAATGTTTCAGAGATATTAAACATGTTAGGCGAGGATGCTCTACTTGCTTTAGTTTCTTTGATAATTATTCTTGCTTTCTTAAAAAAAGACTAAGTTAAAACTGTATTGACATAACCTGAAAAAGGATTCCCTTTTTCATTTTCTTATAAAATATTTAATTCTTTGATTGGTGGCTATGGGTGGAATTGAACCACCGACCCCAGCGTTATGAGTGCTGTGCTCTAACCATCTGAGCTACATAGCCAAGTGTGGAAATGATAAAGAACTCCAATTAGAAGTCAAACATTAAATTTAAAGTGAATTACGTCACCATCCTCTACTAAGTAGTCCTTCCCCTCAAGTCTTAATTTTCCATCTTTTTTTGCACCTGACTCACCATTACACTTTATAAAATCATCATATGAAATAACTTCTGCCTTAATAAAGCCTCTTTCAAAGTCTGTATGAATTACACCTGCTGCTTGAGGTGCTAGCGAATTTTGATGAATGGTCCATGCTCTTGATTCTTGAGGCCCTGATGTAAAGTAGGTCTCTAAATTAAGCAATTTATAACCCGAGAGAATAATTTTATTTAATACAGGTTCATCCATACCAAGAAGCTCTAAATATTCAGATTGCTCTTCTTCTTCTAGATTTGCTAGCTCATGCTCGACTTTAATTACAGCTGGAATAACATTAATACTATTTTGCTTTGCGTAGCCCATAAGTTCATCAAGTTTATTTTTAGATTCATTGTCTGAGAGGTTTGCAATTAATAGCATTGGTTTTGTGGAAAGTAAGTTCAAACTTTGTATGAAGTCCAATGCTTCTTCTTCAAACGAATCAAGTTTAGGTAAGTTTCCATTTTCCATTAATTCTTTTAGAGATTGAATAATTCCTTGATCTTTTTTAGCTTGAGCATTACCAGAGCGTATAAGTTTCTCTAGCTTAAGACTCCTTTTTTCCAAGACCTCTAAGTCAGCAAAGATTAACTCTAAATTAATTGTTTCTAGATCTTTCAGCGGGTTCACGTTTCCATCGACATGAATAACATTCTCATCATCAAAGCACCTAACCACATGCAGCAGGGCATTCATTTCTCTAATATTAGATAGAAATGCATTTCCTAAGCCCTCACCTTTGGATGCGCCTTTAACTAGTCCAGCAATATCAACAAAGCTCATTGTTGTTGGAATAACCTTTTCAGATTTTGTTATGTTATTAATGCTTTCAAGTCTTTTATCTGGAACATTAACTATCCCCAGATTTGGCTCTATTGTACAAAATGGAAAGTTTTCAGCAGGAATTGATGACTTGGTAATAGCATTAAAAAGGGTAGATTTACCTACATTAGGCAATCCCAAGATACCGCATTTAAACCCCATAATTACCCTGAATGAAGTTGGAGCTGAGCTTGTTCGATCTTATTCTCACCAAGAAGCTCAATAATATGATTAAACTTAAAATAACTTTCTAGCAAACTATCTTTTTCGCTTGATTTAAATCTTCCTAACACCCAATTTGTAACATCAATTTTATTGCCAGGATGACCTATTCCTACTCTCAGCCTAATAAAAGACTTGCCAGACAAGTTGATTATACTTCTGAGACCATTATGCCCTCCATGCCCTCCATCTACCTTAATTCTCATTGTCCCTATTTCTAAATCTAGATCATCATGAATAACAATAATCTGACCGAGTTCTAAATTAGTATTTTTAATTATTTTATTGATCGATTTCCCAGATTCATTCACGTATAAATCAGGATAGCCCCACAGAATCTTTTCATCTTTGGATAGGCCAGTAGTAGAATCTATTTTTTTCTTAGATTGAAGATCTAATTTTAACTCTTGAGCTATATTTATAACCCAATCTTTTCCAATATTATGTCTAGTACCGTTGTATTTTAGACCTGGGTTACCCAAGCCAAGAATACATATATTAGGCACAGATTTTATGAACCTTAGTCAGTAGGCTCAGCATCCCCAGATGTTTCTTCTGCAGAGTCTGTTTGATCTTCAGAGGTTTCTTCGCCATCAACAGTTTCACCTTCTTCACCCTCAGGTAAGATTTCTGGTTCTTCTTCTTCTGCTCTAGGAGGATTCACTGAAACAATCATTTGATCATTTTCAGCATCAAATCCAGGTATTTCAGCTCCTTCTGGGAGTGCGAGCTCTGAGAGTCGAACTGCGTCATTGAGCATTAAATTGGTAATATCAATCTCTATCGCTTCGGGAATATTACCTGCTAAACAGGCAATCTCTATTTCAGATATTGCTTTTGCTATAACTCCACCATCGGTTTTAACACCTTCACAATCTTCCTCTCCAATAAATCTGAAGGGTACTATAACCTTAAGTTTTGTTTTTCTTGATACTCGTTGGAAATCAGCATGCAGAAATTTTCCTTTAACAGGCTCTCTCTGTAGCTCCTTTAATACAACTTTTTCCTCTTGGCCTTCGAGTAAGATTTTTAGAACCTGAGTATAAAAAAGCTCATTCTCAGAGGCTTTTGTTAGCTCGTTAAGTTTTACTTTGATGTTTTTTGACTCTTCTTCATTGCCATAAATAATCGCAGGGACCATAGAGTCTTCGCGCCTAATTTCTCGAGTTTTATTTGTACCAGTTCTAACTCTTAGATCTGCATTTAATATAATTTCATTTGACATATTTTGTACCTTCTAGCTTCTTACAAAAAAAGAGCGCTTAGAGACTCTTCATTGTTTAATCTTCTGATGCACTCCGCAATAGTTGGGGCAAGAGAAATGACGCGTATTTTACTGCATTTTTCTGCTTCTGTGGACAATGAAATGGAATTGGTTACAACTAATTCGTCTATTGAAGAATTTGAGATTCTTTCAATGGCAGGTCCAGATAGAACTGGATGAGTGATATATGCCTTTACTTTCGCTGCCCCAGCATCTTTTAATGCTGTTGCTGCATTGCATAATGTCCCGGCCGTATCAATTATGTCATCAGGAACAATGCAGCTTTTCCCTTCCACATCTCCAATAATATTCATTACTTCTGACTCGTTTGCAGTCGCTCTTCTTTTGTCAATAATTGCAAGGTCAGACTCACCTAAAAATTTTGCTAACGCTCTGGCTCTCACAACTCCACCTGCGTCAGGGGACACAACTAATATTTGCTCATCTTTCGATGTCTTAGACTTAATATCATCATGCATAATTTTTGTTGCATACACATTATCTGCAGGCATATCGAAGAAACCTTGAATAGATTCGGAGTGGAGATCTACAGTTAAGACCCTATCAACCCCTACAGTATTCATCATATCTGCTATAACTTTTGCACTAATTGGAACTCTAGCAGACCGCACCCTTCGATCTTGACGGGCATAACCATAATAAGGAAGGATCGCAGTGATTCGAGATGCAGATGACCGTTTGAGAGCATCTGTAATTAGCATTAATTCCATTAAATTTGAATTTGTGGGCGCGCAAGTAGATTGAATAACAAATGCTTCATGACCTCTTACGTTCTCAAGTATTTCAACTTTTATTTCACCATCTGAGAATTTCCCCAAATCAATATTCCCAAGTTTGAGCCCAAGAATTTTTGCAATTTCATTTGAAAGAGCAATAGAGGCCGATCCTGAAAAAATTCCTACTGTTGGTTTATTAATCATTTTTCTAATTATTGGCTGGGGTGGCTGGATTCGAACCAGCGCATGACGGGATCAAAACCCGTTGCCTTACCGCTTGGCTACACCCCATTATTTTAAGTAAGTTAATAATGGTGAACATTGTAATGGTTCGCAAAAAGAGTGTCTCCATTTAGTTGGAATTTTTTTGAAAGTTTTTTCAATCTCTTTTAGCTTTTTATATGCATAAAATATTGTTGAACCAGTTCCAGAAAGCCTGGGATAGCTACTATTAACAGATTCTTTAAAAAGAAATTGCACCTCATGATTATTTTTAAGAAATAATGGTAAAAAAGAATTTTTTTCTTTATCCAAGATTGACCGTTGGCTTACATCGCTTAATTCATCCCATTGTAAAAACATGTCTTTTGTTGATGAATGAATATTGGGGTGTAGAAGTAAGTATTTTTCTTGAGAGGCTATTTTATTTTCAGTAAATTTCTCACCAATTCCAAATGCCTGCGCATTTTTTCCATATATAAAAAAGGGAACATCAGCACCAAGATTTTGACCAATACTCATAAGCTCTGAAGAGGAGACTTGCAGATCAAATAACTTATTTAGGCCTATCAGTGCTCCAGCAGCATTTGAACTCCCTCCACCGAGACCACCTCCCATAGGTATTTTTTTATCAATATCTACATCGCAGCAAAGATCTCTTTGCGCATGATTTGATAATGCTGTGATGGCCTTAAAAACTATATTTTTTTCTCCCTCTATAGAGTTACCAGCATTTGTTTTAACCTGAATAGATTTCGTGTCATTTTTTTTAATCTGCATTTCATCATACAAATCAATTAATTGAAATTGTGTTTGAATTTCATGCATGCCATCTGCTCTTTTACCAAGTACTTTAAGATCTAAGTTTAGTTTCGCAGGGCACAAAAAATTAATTTCATTCATTTTTTAGCATACCTTTTAAATAATACAATTCTTTAACTTCTGTTGAGATTGAAATCAAACCATTATCGTCAATTGAGCACTTGAAAATAACCTCGTCATTAGTAATTATATTCTGTTTATTTTTTATCCTCTTGTGGTCAAGGCATTCCTCAATAAAATTGAAATAATCCTCTGAAGAAATAATTTGAAATAACTCCCTGTATTCTTTTTGAACAGCAGGATAAACAGTGACCCCCCTTAATTTATTAATATTAATCTTTATTAGATTGCCTAATAAAGGTTTGCCAATCTGTATAATAATCTCATCAGGGAACAAGTTAATTTTGAAATTAAAATTAGAACTATCTTTGTTATGAGTAAAATTAAATTTACCAATAAAGCTTTTTTCTGGAACTGTTAATTGAGACAAAGATGCACATGAAGTTAAAAAAACTAGACAACATAGCGAGATAATTTTATTTATGGAATTACAGCTATTTGGCATAAATCATAAGACTACAAAGTTATCTGAAAGAGAGTTATTTATTATAAATGACTCCAATCAAGAAGACTTTAAAAAAATTATGCAAAATGAGTTCAACAATTCAATTGAATCTTTTTTTGCATTATCCACCTGCAATAGAACTGAGGTTTACTTTTATTCTGACTCATTGAATGCAGCTCGCGTTGCCAAAATAACTTTGGAGTTTTTGGGGTGTAGCCAACTCCTAAAAAACGATTTATATTTTTTTAAAGGCAGCGAGGCAATTGAGCATATGTGTTGTGTTGCCAGTGGTCTTGATTCCCAAGTTTTGGGTGAACAAGAGATTTTAGGACAGTTTAAAAAATCTATACAAGCATTTATTGATTTGGATGTTTTAAAGGGCCCATTTAAACGCTTGACTGATGAAATTATATCTATTGCTAAGGCTGCAAGGACTGAAACTAAAATTGGTTTTAATTCCTTATCTGTTTCTGGTTTATCACTTAAAATTGTTAGAGAGATCTTTGAAGATCCAACGCAGCAGAAACTTACAATTGTTGGGGCAGGGCAAATGGCTTTGAGCGTTATAGAGAACTTCTATGATAATGGCATTCAAAATATTCAAGCTATAAACAGGTCAAAGAAAATATTAGAAATTAATCCTTTATTAAGCATAGAAACTTCTCACCTATCTCAGCTTGGGGCTCTTATTCACAATACAGATATTTTAGTAACATCGATTAGCTCTCCATTGCCGATTATTGGAAAAGGCTTGATTGAGCAAGCAATGAAAGAAAGAAAAAATAAACCAATGCTACTTATTGACCTTGGAGTTCCAAGAAATATTGAGGATCAGGTCAGAGATTTAGAGTATGCATACTTGTTTACAATAGAAGATATTGAGCTTGTTACACAAGAAAATTTAGAAGAACGTTCTGAGGAAGCAATAAAAGCTTTGAAACTTATCAAGCATAGAATTGAATTGTTAAATTTAGACCAGGCTGAGAAGAATAGCCGAAACAAAGCCTATACTCTGCTTCAAAATATTTCCAAACAACTAAATGATCAAAATATCACTGACCTACTAAACTCTGAGGACCCCCAAGCCTTATTGGAACAAATTCTTCAAAATCAGAATGATGAGCTACAATATTTATCAGCCTTAACCCCCCATGCAATCTTATCTATGATCAAGGAAATAAATAATGCTTGAAGAGTCTATTATTCTCAAATTAGATAGTTTGGCTTCAAGATCTATTGAGATTCATGAGGCGCTTGCTGCAGAGGGTGCGACAGATGACATGACAACCTTTACTCAGTTAAACAAAGAATATGCTGAAATAAAGCCAATAGTTGAATTATTTCAGTCATTGCAGCAAACAGAATCTGAATTGGTTGGAGCCAAAGAACTCCTAGATTCAGGCGATTCAGAGCTCATTGAGCTTGCAAAAAGTGATATCAGTGTCAGTGAAGAAAAAATCATAGAACTAGAGCAAGGTCTTAAGTTTATGCTCTTGCCTAAAGATGAAGCCGATGATGGAGCAGCTTACCTTGAGATAAGAGCGGGAGCAGGAGGTGATGAGGCAGCAATATTTGCAGCTGATTTATTTAGAATGTATTCCAGGCTTTCTGAGCGTCAAGGTTGGAAAGTAGAGGTTGTAAATACAAAAGCTTCAGAGCCAAGTGGTCTAAAAGAAGCTGTTGTTAAAATTAATGGCCAGGGAGTTTTTAAGTTTTTAAAATTTGAATCTGGCGTCCATCGTGTTCAGCGTGTTCCAGAAACAGAATCACAAGGCAGAATTCATACTTCCACAGTAACGGTTGCAATTCTTCCTGAGGTGGATGAAGTCCAGGATATAGAAATAGACAAGAGTGATCTGAGGGTCGATACCTATAGAGCATCTGGTGCAGGCGGACAACATGTTAACAAAACAGATTCAGCTGTCAGGCTGACGCACATTCCGTCTGGGGTAGTTGTAGAGTGCCAAGATGATAGATCTCAACATAAGAATAAAGCAAAAGCTATGGCACTATTGGTCGCAAAATTAAAGCAAAATGAAATTGATGAGCAGCAAAGTTCTATTGCGAGCGAGAGAAAAATACTAGTTGGAACAGGCGATCGAAGTGAAAAAATTAGGACCTATAATTTTCCACAAGGCCGAATTACTGATCATAGGATCAAGCTCACTCAGCACAATCTAGACCAAGTTATGGATGGTGATATGATTTCGATTTGCCAAGCTTTAATTACTGAAAATCAATTAGCTCAACTTTCAAATCTAGAAGAAACCTCATAATTGAACCAAAGCTTAAAATTTTATTTTTCTACAGTGCACTCACTTAGTTTTGAGAATAAATTTATAACCAGAGACTTTAATTTTTTTTTAAAAAATTTAGGAATCAATGATGCAATAATTGCTCTTAAAGATGATTTGATTCTCTCTACCAACCAAAGTCTAAAAATAGAAAATTTTTTTGCCTCTTATCTTTCAGGAATTCCGATTGACTATATATTAAATGAATCATCCTTTTTAGGGTTTACATTTTATGTTGACCCTCGTGTGTTGATCCCAAGACCAGAAACTGAGCTAATTGTTGAATGGGTTTTGGAATCCTTCCCAGATAAACATTTTAATGTTGTAGAAGTTGGTACCGGTTCTGGATGTATCTCTCTTTCAGTAGGAATGCACCGTCCAAATTTTAAGATAATAGCTTCAGATATTTCTAATTCAGCTTTGGAGGTAGCAAAGATTAATCAAGCTAACCATCAAGTGGAAAACTTAACACTCGTTTGCTCAAATTGGCTGTCTTGTATTAAAGCTAACTCAATTGATTTATTGATATCTAACCCTCCATACTTAAAACCGAATGATAGCCACCTTAAGGATTTAACTCACGAACCTAGATTAGCTCTTATTTCCGAAAACGGGTCCAAAAGTTTTGTTGATATAGCGCAGCAGTCTAAAATTGCATTAAAGTCGGGTGGCATGATCATCTTTGAACATGGGTATGAGCAAGCCTTGGATGTTAGAAATATTTTAGCAGACTGCGGGTTTAAAAAGATTACCTGTAAACAGGACCATCAGAGTCTGGATAGATTCACTTACGCTGAGAAGTAATAATATAATTTTTTTTAGCAAGTTTTTGATTGCAGCGGATCATCAATCAAAATTAGAGATTTATCCTAGCTTGCTTATGATAAGATTTATTTTGTAAAAGGGGCGAAGATTCAGCCGCTTGATAAAAGAGACTTAGAATATAAGTTACAGAAAAGGGGATAGTTTAATGAACGGAAACATGATGAATTGGGATTTAAATATTTCTCAAGCAATTTCGCATGCTGAAAAATATAATTTTGATGGAAAGCTAATTTCAAGGGAGCTCGATGGTTCCATCAAATCAACCACTTATGGTGAGTCGATTAAGCGCTCCAAGAAACTTGCCAATGCTTTAAGCAAACAAGGAATTGTTCCTGGTGACAGAGTCGCCACCATCGCTTGGAATAACAGCCGTCATTTTGAAGCTTACTTTGGTGTTTCAGGAATGGGAGCTATCCTTCATACCCTGAACCCGAGATACTCACCAGCCCAGCTGGTATACATTCTTAACCATGCCGAAGACAGAATATTAATTATTGATCCAACATTTATTCCTTTGGTTGAAGGTGTGCAAGATCAGTTAAATACAATTGAATGTATTATTATCGCTGCTGCAAAAGATGCAATCCCGGAAAATAACTTAAACAATGCATTTAGTTATGAGGATTTAATCCATGGGGAGTCTGATCAATACGACTGGCCAGAATTAACTGAGGATACGGCTGCCTCTTTATGCTATACCTCGGGCACAACAGGAAATCCTAAGGGCGTTCTTTATTCTCATCGATCAACAATACTTCATGCAACATCTATTGCTGGCGCTCTAGGCTTTGATTCCTCAAGTGCAGTTTTGCCTGTAGTACCAATGTTTCATGTAAATGCATGGGGCGTTCCATATGCAGCGTTAATCAATGGATTCACACTAGTGCTTCCTGGTCATGCTTTAGACGGAGAGTCCCTTTATGAGTTGGTGCAAAAAGAATCTGTAGATTCTCTGATGGGCGTCCCAACAGTATGGCTAGGATTACTTCAATACTTGGAAACCAAGAGTCTTAAGCTAGATTCTGTTCATCAGGTATTGGTAGGAGGCTCTGCTGCGCCATATGCAATGATCAAAGCTTTTGATGAGCAGCATGATGCATTTCTTACCCATGGATGGGGCATGACAGAGATGAGTCCATTAGGCACGATTAATGCACCCACTAAAAAAACATTGAGCTTGCCAAACGAGGAAAGATATCAACTCCAAACCAAACAGGGCTACCCTTTATTTGGAGTAGAAATTAAGACTGTGAATGATGACAATATAGAGTTACCTAGAGATGGCGAGTCAAGTGGCGCTCTTAAAGTTAAAGGTCCGTGGATAATGCATACTTACTATAAGGCGGATGGGTCTGCGGTAGACGAAGAGGGGTGGTTTGATACTGGAGATGTCGCAACGATCCACCCAGATGGATGCATGCAGATTGTAGATAGAGCCAAGGATGTAATTAAAACTGGAGGAGAGTGGATCAGTTCAATTGATCTGGAGAATGCAGTCTTAACTCATGAAAATGTTCTCGAGGCCTGCGTTGTAGGTGTTCCGCATCCAAAGTGGGATGAGCGGCCTCTATTATTTCTCATTACCAAAGATGGAAATGAGATAGACAAGCAAGAAATCAATGATTTTTTATCAGAAAAAGTTATGAAGTGGTGGCTTCCTGATGATATTATTTTCGTCAAAGAGCTACCTCATGGCGCAACAGGAAAATTATTGAAAGTCGAGCTTAGGGAAGAATATAAAGAACATTTAATGGAGAAATAGTATGTTACACATTGTAAAACCAGATGAAGTTGACTCTGTCATAGGTAAGGATTTAGGTGCTTCTGATTGGATGGTTATTAATCAAGAAAGGATTGATAAATTTGCTGATGCAACTATGGATCATCAATTTATTCATGTCGATCCAAAACAGGCTGAACCTATTTTTGGCTCAACAATTGCTCATGGATTTCTTTCACTATCTCTTGTCGCTGGCATCTCTTTTGAGCAAGAAATTGGTATGGTGCTTGAGGGAACAAAAATGGGCTTGAACTATGGCCTAGATAAGGTCCGTTTTTTAAGCCCTGTTCCAGTAAATTCAGAAGTTCGAATCCATACAAAATGCATTGATGTGACAGAAAAAAATCCAGGACAGTTTTTAGTTAAAAATGAAGTAACTATGGAAATTAAAGGTGTAGATAAACCAGCATATATTGCTGAGACTCTGAGCTTATTTATTACTTAAATTTCTTTTAACACATCAAAAGTATCAAAATAAAATTTAAAAGATTGATAGAACTCTAATTTATCTACATTAAAGTCTTCTAAATTATATATAACCTGTCCGTGCTTACCTCTTTGGTTTGAATTCATATATTCTCTTATTTCATTATTTGCGAGATTGTTAAAACTAAGAGAATTTTTTGAGTAGATTTTCTTAATGCTATTGAGATTATCTTTTATTAGGTCATCAAAAAAGATATCAATTTTTTGATCTGAAGGAATTAATTTATAGTCATTTGTAAATTTCTCTAAGAGTATTTGAATTCTATTTTGCCAATAATTAAAATTATTTTTTGGTTCTACTGTATACCTCCGAACCCTATCCCCATATGAAAGCATTGTTGCAGTTGATAATACTACTGATAATGGATCTCTATAAGTAATTACAAAAGTTGCATCTGGAAAAGTTTTTAGTAGAGCGGGTATTTGTTCGAGATGTTGAGGTGATTTTAGTACCCACTTTTTAGGCCCTTTGATGAATTGCATAGCCTTCAAGATATCCTTAAGATATTTATAATGATTAATTTGATCATGATTTAGGTAATAGTCTCTCCATTCTGGAACATATGCCAGCCACTCAGGAAGATAAGTTGAAAAATCCATTGCTTGAAGTTCAATCTCCTCATGAATATGATTTGGGTGCATATCATGCATTGACTTAAGCAAAGGCATAGTTTCGAGAAAATTTTTATACTCTTCAAAAGCTACCTCTTGTCTTGAATCTATATCATTATTTAAATCTAATAATTTTTCTTGAAATGGTCTTAGACTTTGCCAATATGGGATAGATTTTAATCTAGAATCAGATGCTATAAGGTTAAGAAGATGTGTGGTGCCAGATCTGGGTAGCCCTATTATGATAATAGGTTTAGTGATAACTTCATCATTATATTCAGGAAAATTTTTCTTAAATTTTTCAAATTTTAGCCTATTCTCTGCATATCTTACTTGATCATTAAATATACCGAGCTTTCCTATTCCTGCTAACCCCTCATCATTTGAAACTGACTGCATCAAAATATCTAATCTAGAAATGAAACCTTCATCTCCAAAGTCTTGAAGTCTCGAATTCTTATATGCTTCATTGATTATAGCCTCAGAGGTTAGCTCTAATTTAAGCGTCTCGCCATAATCTTTTGCAACCTGCTGGAATTCAGTTAGTATCGGATTTGCTAAATCATCAATTTTGATTTTATTTGACATTTTTAGCTAGAAATCGAATATCCCCCATCAACCCTGATAGTTTCACCAGTTATGTATCTAGCCGAAGAAGATGTCAGGAATAACACAGCATTAGCTATGTCAGCAGGGTCACCAAATTCTTTTAATGCAATTCTATTTAATATATCTTTAGAAAATTCCTCTGAATTGATGATTGGTTCTATCATTCGCGTTTTTATATATCCTGCAGCTACTGCATTAACACGAATTGATTGTTCAGCCCATTTCATTGATAAAGTTTTTATAAGCTGAACCAAACCTCCTTTACCGGCTCCATAACCAGGAACAATTGGCATACCAAAAAAAGATGTCATTGAAGCTATACCAATAATAGATGCTCCTCCTTGAAAATTAGACTTTATTAAACTAGGTTGAAGTACACTGGATAATCTATAAAAGCTGTTTAGGTGAATGTATACAGCTCTATCAAAGATATTAGGATCATCCTCACTTTTTCCGTCTGGAAAACTTAAGCCACCATTATTAATAAGAATATCTAATTTTTTTATAGATTTTTTAATATCATCAATATTTTCTTTATCTTCTAGATTTAATTTAATGTAAGAGAGCTCTTTTGGAATATCTTGATAATCCTCTTTAGATGATTTTGTTCCTGTAATTGTTACGTTTGCTCCTGAGGCTAAATAAGCCTCTGCAATAGCTTTACCAATGCCACTTGTTCCGCCTGTAACAAGAATATCCGTATTAGAATAATCAAAAGAGATGTTGCTCATGGATAAATATAATAACATGTGAATATGAAATCTTTGCTTATCAATAAGAGGCCTGGCTCCTTAGATATAAAACCTGCAAACCAGACAAAACCATTTCAAATAAATGATTTTATTTATTTATCTGAAGGCGCTAGCAATAGCTATTTGATAGAAACACCAGAAGGGAATATTTTAATTAATACAGGATTAGGCGTAGAAGCTCCAATTCATAAATATTGTTTTGATCAAGTAAATGATAAAAAAATTAAATATATTATTTACACACAAGGTCATGTGGATCATGTCGGTGGGTCAGGGTTTTTTAAAGAATATAATCCTGACGCAACTCTAATTGCACAAGAGAATATTATTGAGCATCAATCCTTTGATTCATTAACCCAAGGTGGAAGAGTATTAAATGCCTATAAGTTTTTTGGTGAAATGATTGATCTTATGAATGGTGCTATAGCTAGATCAGAGAAGATGGGCTTTAAAAATATTCAATCAGTTGCTGAACCGGATATATTGTTCAAAGATGAATATCAATTTTCTATAGGGGGGCTTGATTTAGAACTATATTCAGTTCCAGGTGGAGAAACCCTAGATGCTCTTTTGCTTTATCTACCCCAACATAAAATTCTTTTTTCAGGAAATGCATTTGGACCTTTGTTTCCACATATTCCAAATTTTTGCACTATACGAGGAGACAGGATTAGATTTGCAATTCCATATCTAGATATGTGCAAAAAAGTTTTAGAGCTTAATCCAGAGTTATTAATTACAGGCCACTTTAAACCGATTGAGGGACAAAAATTAATACGCAAAGAGGTAAAAAATCTTCATGATGCAGTGGAATATATACATACCAAAACAGTAGAAGGTATTAATTGTGGAAAAGACATGTATGAATTAATGCAAGAGATAGTTTTACCAGAGGAATTATCAGCAGGAGAGGGATATGGGACAGTTCAATGGGCTATTCGTTCAATTTATGAGGGTTACACAGGTTGGTTTAGGCATAGTTCAACAACGGAACTATATCCTTACTCTCCCAAAACTATTTTCCCTGAATTAAATGATTTAATTGAAGAAGAAAAAGCGCTTAAAAAAATAAAAGACCTAATAAAAAAGAATGAATATTTCAAAGCTATCCACCTATCTGAAATTATTATTTCAGCAGATAATAATGAAAAAGCATTAAAAATGTATTTAAAAATTCATAAAATTTTACTTAAAGAAGCAGAAAAAAATTCAAATCGCTGGATAATTAAGTGGTTAGAATGTGAAATAGAAGAAACAAAAAATAAATTAAATGAATAAAAAAACCCATCAACTTAATATTCAAGGTCCTGATACATTGTCTCTTGATTTAGTTGAGTATCCTTCTTTGGGGTCAAAGGACTTAATTGTTGGTATCAAGTTCTGCGGTATTTGCGGCACTGATTTAAGTTACCTGTCATCAGGTGGATTAATTGGCCCTCAAAATGAGCCAATGCCACTTGGACATGAGATGTCAGGAATAGTTATTGAAATTGGGTCTGATATAAAAGATATTAATGTTAATGATAGAGTGGCTATCAATCCTATGGGAAATAATAATAGTATAGGCAATGGCGGGTCCGAAGGAGGCATGACAAATTTCCTACTAGTAAAAAATGCTGTTTTAAATGAAAGTATTTTTAAATTACCAGATGATATGTCTTTCGAAATAGGTGCATTGATAGAGCCTTTTGCAGTTGCTCTGAGAACAATTAATCGCTCAAATTTAAATATAGATTCAAAAGTAGCTGTTTGTGGTTTGGGCTGCATTGGATTTTCTGTAGTTACATTATTAAGTTATTTTGGATATAAAAATATAATCGCAGTAGACCTTCATAACTTAAGAGTCATAAATGCAAACGGTTTAAATGCAGTAAAAGCATATGACGATTGGGTGAGTTTTGCTGATGCATTAAAAGAATTTCATGGTGAAGAGGAGGTATTTGGTGTCCCGGTTTCAAATACAGATGTGTTTATTGATTGCACTGGAAATCATAAATTGATTAGCGATATTATTAATTTTTCAAAAAAACATACAAGGATTGTGATTACTGGCTTGCATCAGGAACAAGCTTTAATAGACTTTAGATCAGTTTTGATGCGTGAGCTAGAAATTACATGCTCTATGGCCTATTCAAATAAGGAGTTTCTTGAATCTTTAAAGATATTATCAAAAGATATGATCGATCAAACTAAATTTATAAGTCATAAATGTAAAATCCAAGACCACAAAAAAGCATTTGAGTTAGCAAAAGATGGGAATTTAGCGTCAAAGGTTATGATTGATTTATGCAATTAGTTTTCTCTAGATTTGGATATATAATTTGCATCACCTCGATCGTTGGCGCATCTATTTTTTTGATTGAATTTGCATCATATAGTGAATTACAGGTCTTATTTTTTGCTGCTTTAGGCTCAATTTTTTTTACAGTATTGGGCGAAGTCTTTATACCTTTATTTAAGGATTGG
>ENA-UZWY01002116-UZWY01002116.1-metagenome-genome-assembly--contig:-Day-2--50m-contig-2116_pt1 | contig 16599 bp, 17 predicted proteins | sample MGYA00260341_ERZ794901 | MGnify/ENA metagenome assembly ERZ794901 | reverse complement strand
GACGCGCAGGGCGAGTTCTATTCGATCGCTATAACTAACAACCACCAGCAGGCTGACACGGGTACCAAGATGATCCATCTCGGAAAGAATAGTAAATCGCGCATCGTCTCGAAGGGAATTAGTGCGGGGGTCGCTCAGAATACTTATCGAGGCCTTGTCTCGGTGCATCCTAAAGCGAAAGGCTCCCGCAATTATACACAGTGTGACTCGCTTTTAATTGGCGATAAATGTGGCGCCCACACTGTGCCCTACATTGAGGTAAAGAATAATTCATCACGTGTTGAACATGAGGCAACAACGTCAAAAGTGGATGATGATCAGATGTTCTATTGCCGACAGCGTGGCATTGATGAGGAGGAAGCAGTGGCGTTGATTGTTAATGGTTTCGCCAAGGAAGTTTTGCAAGCACTGCCGATGGAATTTGCGATGGAGGCGCAGCAGTTAGTGGCCATTTCACTGGAAGGGTCGGTAGGCTGATATGCCTGCCAAGATTGGAGCGTTACCTTTCGTGTTGCCTCTATTAGGCGGTTTGACTGGTGTAATTTTCGTAAATCTCAATCAGTTCGCTTCCTTCAATCCGGTTTTTGGTATCGGTTTGGGCGCCGTCGTGGGTTGGTTTTTAGCTCGACTCCTCCAGAAACTGTTGCACGGAAAGCGATAATGAGGCTTGCTATGACGAGTTTACAAAAATTGGTACAGATAATTGCAGGACTTGTCATTTGTTCGGCGAATACTTTATCAAGCCATTCCAATAAAACTGGTTGCATTCATGGAAAATCTACAAGCTTGCTAATCGTGACTTCTGCCGTGTTGGGTGTTTTCCAGACGAACAACTCAGAATTAATTGCGTATTTTTCAGGGGTGTAAGTTTTGTTGATTTTATGCATCAAAACAACACGCGTTTGGAATACTTCAGTTTCTCGGTGGTGATCTAAATGGGGCTACATAGCAAAGTTGTGAGTTACAACGCTATTGCATCGATGGCGGGTACGCAAAGTGTGGCCTGTACAACAATTAAAACTAGGGAAGTGCAAATAGCTACACCCTTATGTGGAGATTTTTTTAATGCTTGAAATTAAAGACCTAGCGGTCAAACTTGAAGAAGAAGACAAGCAAATTCTTAAGGGCGTAAATCTTTCGGTAAAAGCTGGGGAGGTGCATGCCATTATGGGTCCCAATGGGTCTGGGAAATCTACTTTGTCTTATGTTTTGTCAGGTAAAGATGGTTATGATGTATCCCAAGGCAGTGCGCTTCTAAACGGTGCAGACCTGCTTGAACTTGATCCGGAAGAACGCGCCGCGGCTGGGCTATTTCTTGCATTCCAATATCCAGTCGAGATTCCGGGCGTTGGTAATATGACCTTCCTGCGGACAGCAGTTAATGCACAACTCAAGGCGCGTGGTCAGGACGAGATGAGTGCGGCCGAGTTTTTAAAAGCGGTTCGTGCGAAAGCCAAGACCCTCAAAATTGATGCCGAGATGTTAAAGCGACCGGTAAACGTTGGATTTTCGGGGGGTGAGAAGAAACGCAACGAGATATTGCAAATGGCTATGCTCGAGCCAAAGATGTGTATATTAGACGAAACAGACTCAGGGCTCGACGTCGATGCGATGAAGTTGGTATCTCAAGGCGTGAATGCTCTGCGAGGCGAAGGCCGAGCATTTCTTGTGATTACACACTATCAGCGTCTGCTTGACCATATCAAGCCAGACATTGTGCACATCATGGCGGATGGCCGGATTGTAAAAACAGGAGGCCCAGAACTGGCTGTAGAGGTTGAAAACAACGGTTACTCTGACATTCTGGCGGAGGTGACTTAATGGCGTTGGATAACCAAAAATTTGGAGCAACTCGAGAACGGTTAGACTCGATGATCCTGCCCGAAGTTGGATGTACCGCGAAGGCTAGAGAATGCGCAATCAAGCGCATTGAAACAATGGGCTTGCCGCATCGAAGAGATGAGTATTGGAAATATACTCGCCCCGATACGCTGATACAGCCAGTTGCGCCTACTGCTGCAGTGTTTGATTCAAATGAGCCACTGATTTTTGGCGAACTTGATCGTTTGAAAATAGTTTTTGTCGACGGACTTTTTAACGGTGACTTATCAGACGACCTTTCGTTAGATGGCGTTCAGATTGACCGGTTAGAAGATATATGCTGTCAGAAAAACCATTGGGCAGAAGAGTTTTACGGTACGCTCGAAGCAAGAGGTCAATCTCACGTTGAACGCCCGTTGGCAGCACTAAATACAGCGTATGCTGGGGACGGTGTGGTCATTCGGGTGACTGGAAAGCTGTCCAAGCCCATCAGTCTGATCTATATTCACGAGTCCGAAGTTTCTGACGTGTTTTTGCATCATGTTGTGAGAGTAGACGCTGGCGCTGAGGCAACAATTCTCGAAAATGGACCAGCCGCAGCGCGTTTTAACAAGTGTATGGAAATCGATATTGCTGACACAGGTGTTCTGCATCATGTGCGAGCGCAGGGTCGCGACCACGAACGCCGTGCAGTAACACACATGTTTGCTCGGCTCGGAAAGGAGTCCGTCTTTAAAACCTTCACGTTGACGGCAAATGGTGTTCTGACGCGCAATGAAATGGTCGTGGAACTGACGGGCGATGATGCGACCGCGCATGTGTCCGGCGCAGCCTTGGGCGATGGCGATTTTCATCATGACGATACCGTTTTCATAACTCACAATGCGGTCAACTGTGAGAGTAGACAGGTGTTTAAAAAAGTTCTCCGCAACGGAGCCACTGGCGTTTTTCAGGGCAAAATTTTGGTTCAACCTGGTGCGCAAAAGACCGACGGATATCAAATCAGCCAGTCATTACTCCTAGACGACGACAGCCAATTTCTCGCAAAGCCTGAACTGGAAATCTATGCTGACGATGTGGTTTGCTCACACGGTTCAACAAGTGGGGCTATCGATGACGAGGCTTTGTTTTATCTCAGAGCGCGTGGAGTTCCAGAAGGTAAGGCCACGGATTTATTAACATTGGCTTTCTTAGCTGAGGCGGTGGATGAAATCGAACGGGTAGACCTACGCGAAGAAATTAATGGTCGGCTTGCGGGCTGGCTAGAGCGACGGCGTGGCTGATGTCTCTGGTGCGCGATATGATGAAGACTTACACGGGCCCGCACATGGTTATTGGCCGCCTGCTAAGTGTGGGTCCCCGCGAAGATCGAGCCTTCGCAATTTTAATGGGTGGCTGTGCAGTTGTTTTCGTAGCGCAATGGCCTCGTCTTGCGAGAGAGGCGCACATCACAGGACAAGAACTAAACGCGATTCTTGGTGGCACTTTGATGGCATGGATATTTATTGCACCACTACTGTTATATGCTCTATCTTTAATTTCACATCTTGTGTTGCGTACGGCGGGTCGTAAGCAAAGTGCATATGGTGCGCGTCTCGCTTTATTTTGGGCGTTATTGGCTGCGTCACCATTTATTTTGCTCCATGGTCTGGTCGCTGGTTTCATCGGACCGGGAATGGCACTAAACGTAATTGGCTTTGTCTGGTTGATGATTTTTCTGTGGTTTTGGATTTCTGGGCTGCTTCAGGCCGGCAAGGCGTTCACATGACCCAATTTTTGCGCCAACTGTTTATCATGACGGTTTATAATCCCACACAAGCCGCCAGTGTGTTACTTGACAGGGCAGTGTCTCGCGATGCAGCTTGGTCCATCCTTGCCTTGGGCGTAATTCTCAATACCCTTTTATACTTTCTATCAACAACCCTTTTCCCAATGCCTCCAGAATTTACGCTGCCTTTACTGCGCTCGCCAGTAATGGTGGGTACGATACTTGGCTTGGTTGTCTTTATATTTGCTTTTGTGTTTTATTGGTTGGGTCGTGTGATGGGTGGCCAAGGCACTTTCGATCATATTTTACTGATGATGGGTTGGCTTCAGTTTATGCGTCTCTTCGTTCAGTTTTCCTCTCTTATGCTGATGTTATTCCTGCCTGGCATAGCCCAGTTGTTTGTATTGGGAGCAGGGCTCTATGGGGCATGGATTGTTGTAAATTTTTTAAACGTTGCGCATCAATATGACTCGCTTGGGAAAGCAGTAATGCTGCTGATGTTAACCTTGTTTGGCTTAGTCATAGGGATGTCGATCGTTCTCTCCGTCATTGGCGTAACCACAGTAGGACTAGCCTAAAAATGTTCGATATCACCAAAATTCGTTCTGACTTCCCAATTCTGTCTCGGGAAGTTAACGGGAAACCGCTGGTTTATCTTGACAACGGTGCTTCCGCCCAAAAGCCCCAAGCAGTGATTGACGCCGTCACTCAATGCTATTCGCATGAATATTCAAATGTTCACAGAGGCTTACATTATCTATCGAATTTGGCGACGGATCAATACGAGGCTGTACGAGGAAAAATAGCACACTTCATTGGGGCATCAAGCGAGGATGAAATTGTTCTTAATTCAGGGTCAACGGAGGGTATCAATACAGTGGCCTATGGTTGGGCTATGCCACGCCTTCAGGCTGGTGATGAAATCGTGCTTACGGTCATGGAACATCATGCGAATATCGTACCTTGGCATTTCTTGCGCGAGCGTCAGGGGGTGGTAATCAAATGGGTCAACGTTGATAACACTGGTGCCTTAGATCCCGAGGCCGTAATTGATGCAATCAGTCCCAAAACGAGGCTTGTCGCAGTGACCCACTGCTCAAATGTTCTTGGAACAGTTGTCGATATTAAAACAATTACTCAGGGGGCTCATAAAAAAGGCGTCCCTGTAATGGTCGATGGATCACAGAGCGCGGTTCATATGCCAGTAAACGTTGCTGACCTAGGATGTGATTTTTTCGTGATCACAGGGCACAAACTTTATGGCCCGTCATCGTCGGGTGCATTGTACATAAAAAAAGAACGAATGCAGGAAATGCGTCCCTTTATGGGAGGCGGTGATATGATCAAGGAAGTGTCTAAAGAGGGTGTTATATATAATGACCCGCCAATGAGGTTTGAGGCGGGAACACCAGGAATAGTCCCAACGATTGGTCTTGGAGTTGCACTAGATTATTTGACGAGCATTGGCATGAACAACATTGTGGCACATGAAGCTAGTTTGCGTGATTATGCCGCAAAGAGGTTAAACGAACTAAACTGGTTGCAACTGCAGGGCTCTACACCAGATAAGGCTGCAATATTTAGCTTTACCTTGGATGGAGCAGGTCACGCGCACGATATCTCCACAATTTTAGACAAAAAGGGCGTCGCAGTACGAGCTGGGCAACATTGCACAGGACCTTTGATGGATCATTTGGGGGTCGCCGCTACATGTCGGGCATCATTTGGCCTCTATAATACGATTGAAGAAGTAGATGTACTTGTTGATGCATTGGAGTTGGCACATGATTTGTTTGCATAAGTGTGTTGAATAAATACCAACGTAAATGCATCAATACATAAATGACTAAGTTTTTGATCGAAACGGGTATTACTGTTTCCTAAAGTGTTTATTTTCATAGTGTTATATTATTTTTTTGAGGGCTTGCGTGGAAAAACTCCCAGAGTTATACAACATTCACAGGTCCCTTAGCTCAGCTGGATAGAGTGTCGGCCTCCGAAGCCGAAGGTCACAGGTTCGAATCCTGTAGGGATCGCCAACGCCATTACAATTTTAAAAATAAAATGTTTGTGGCAATTGCGTACGCAAGCATTGAAATGTCTGATCGGCTGTCTGATTGAATTGCCATTGGCGCATAGTACTTAAGACTGCAGTGACGTAGTTACAAATTAAGATTTGTACCGATTGTTTTCCATTTTTGATCTTCCGTTCCCGCACGGAGGGGGTGGACCAATTAGGTGTCAGATAGGAGATCAATCAAAAATTGATTTTGCTGTCTTAAAACTAAAAAGATTATGTGGCAAATGACAAAATTAGATGCTCAATTCTTCCTTGGCGGCCATACAATCTATATTGAGTTGTTGCACTGTACGTCCCCATCGCCACAAATTTTCTTTCGCGGGCGTTTCCCGGAGTTTCATTACGCGGTATAGCGCCGCGACACCTGAAATGTTTGAGATATCGATTGCAATGCGCGCTCAATTACTCCGCTCAAGTCACTTATACTACGCCTTCGCAGCATAAGTTCGATATTTACCAAATAGTGATGTAAATCAACGGCACCAATCATCGCACAGGCTCCAGCGATGCGGTGAACATGGGCGATCTGGTCATCATACGTAGCATCTTGAGTTGAAAGACCATCTAACTTCTCAATGACAAATTCGGCATCTAACAACATGTCTTCAAGGTGCTTTAAGGCTTTCTTTATGCCTCCAGCCTCAGAAATTATTCCAAACTGATCCGTGTCAATGAATGGCCTAATGTCTTGCGGAATTTGTTCCTCGGACTCTGTCGCGAGAGTGCTAAACTGCTGGGTCAATATTTGATAGACGTCCCAACTTTTGATTGGCTTTACCAAGACCCCTTGCATACCCGCTTGAGAAAACCTTGTGTGGTCCTCTGCACTAGCATTGGCGGTTTGCGCCCAAATTGGTGTAGTTCGATTGGGTCCATCTTGATTACGGATCAGTTCTGCAACTTCTGTGCCATCAATTTCCGGCATTGAGATGTCCAACAGTATGAGATCGAACGGTTCAGCCATGGCAGATTCTAAAGCGAGCTCACCGCATGATGCTGTTACGGCACTATGGCCAAACTTTTTTAACATTTCTGTGAGTACAATTCTGTTTACCTCATGATCGTCAACAATTAGCACGTTCATTTTTTCAATAGATTGCCATTTACTTGATGCAAGCTCCGCAGCTTGCGGGATGGTAACTTCGTCCAACTCGCCTGATGAAACTTCAACCGGCAAATTTACAATAAACTCAGTGCCTTTTCCTATTTTGCTTTTGACCTCTACGTCTCCACCCAGTGCACTTAATGATTTTTTTACAATGCTCAATCCCAGGCCAGTCCCGCCGTTGTATCGCGCATATTCTGTATCTATCACCACGAAAGGTTCAAAGATTCGCTCCAGATCCTCTTGCAACATGCCTAGACCGTTGTCGCTAACTTTGAGCTGCAATTGCTGATTTTCTTGATCAAAGGTTACACAAATTTCTACGGTTCCTGCTTTTGTGAACTTTACTGCATTGCTTATCAAATTTGCAAAAACATTACGTAGTTTTTCTTTATCAACATCTATGTATTGCGGAACGTCATCAGCAAAGTTGAGGTCAATTTCTGTATCCGTCGTAGTGGCAAGCGCCATGTGTTCTAACACTAAATTACGAACTAACTCTTCGACATTTAATCGTACAGGTGACAAGGTTACGTTCGCGGAACCCAATTTACTCACTTCGAGAACTCGGTTGACGTGTTCTAATAGCGCAGCTGTCGAAGTTTCCGCAATTTTCAACAACTTAATCTGTTTTGGGTCAAGATTTGTTTCGTCTAACAGCTCAAGCGCGCCGGATAAACCATTCAGTGGCGTTCTCATTTCGTGACTCAGCACAGCTATTGCTTTTGATTTATGAGAGTTAGCTTCGTTCGCAGCATCTATTGCTGCTTCCAGCACGGAGCGACTTTCTGACCAGTTTTGTAAAAGAGCGTTAAACATTTGACGCATCGACGTGAGTTCGGAGGGTACCAAACCAGTGAAGGCGCGGACTCGTGCTGATGAATCCCCATTTCGCACTTCGGAGACGGTTTCGGATATCTTTTTAACAGGTTTAACAATCAAACCAGATAAAACCCAGCTGATGCACCCTGCGAACATAAGCATCAGTGCAAAAAGTTTAAGCAACTCTTTCGTTTGGACTGTTACTGCCGCCGCCAATTCCGAAATCGGCTGTGGAACCATTACACCCCAACCCGTTGACGAAACCGAGGTGTATCCAGCAATCACATCGGCTTTCAATGGGGGCGCAAAGAATTGCATCACACCAGAATTTCCGGCCAACATTTCTTGCACTACTTTGAGACCTGACGCATCTTTCGCAGTATCTACCCATTCAGGTTTGGGATGAGCGAGCACATGTCCCTCATGATCCACAATCATTGAATGACCTCTTTCACCGAAAGCAATTTTCTTCTGTTGGGCAATTACAAAACTTGTGTCTACCGCGCCAATGTGAAGAGTCCCAATGCCATCAAGTTTTACAATAAATAAAAATGGTTCTCCTTGTTCTAAAAAAACTGGTGTCAGCTTAGTCGTTCCGCTAGCCGCAATTTTTTTCAATTCATCCAAACGTGCAGCAGCAAGCTCTGGAAAAGTTCGTTCATAACTAACCAAGGGCTGATTGGCACCCGCCTTTAAAGTGGCGAGATAGCGAAAATCGTATGACGCCATAAGTTTTTGAACCGATGACGGTTCTAACAACTCGAGATTGTTGCTTGACAGAAAGTTGAAAGTCGCGATCGCATCTACTGCGTACGTGTCCAGTGTTGACGCCAAGTTTTTGGCAATGATTAGATGGGATTGTTCCACCCGCGCAATCTCACGCTGGTAGGACGTCTGCACCCGATTATAGATCATTACCGCCAAAGGAATAATCGCGGACAAGAACATCGCAACGAAGAGATAAGATCTTACCGCGTTTAACCGAGGCAAAATCGATAAAAGACTTTGCTTGAAACTAGACATTTAAAATACCCCCCTAATCATTGGGATATAATAACAGCTTGCTAACGACACATTTCGAAATTACGAGTACAATCAGTACTCATAAGTATAGCAATGTGTTTTTCAAAAATTGGTTACTATGCTTATTAGTTGCCTTTGACCTTCCAATTATTTTTTCCTTTCTTGAATTGGTAAGATCAGAGCAGCGTTCTGTTCGTTTTTTTCTGAACAAATAGCTTTGAGGAATTTGAATATTACCCAAAACAACCCGATTTCTACTGTAAATGCGCGCTTCTTTTATAAAAAAAGCCGCATGATTTCTCCATAAACCTTGAGAAATATTGTTGTTCGCGTATCATAATTATAAATCGTGGGGAGAATGAGAATGTCTGACAATGGTAGCAATAAGAAGATCATGATCGCAATGATTGCGGGTTTGGCGGTTACGATAATTGGGTTTCTAATATTCAAAATGTCGTTGCTGGTCTCGCTCGTCTTAGGCGCTATTGTTTATGTGGCAATTTCGCGAATAAAGGGCGATACGACTGAGGAAGACGATGATGTGACGTCAACTGAACCTGAGGAAAAGTCTCTTGCGAATACTTCGCAGCCTGATACCGATAAAAGCGCTTTGGTTGAGCAAGATCTGGATCCGAAATTAGAGCCAGAAGATCGTACAATTGCAGACGAAGATGAGGCAGTTCAAGCTGATAGCAAACCAGAAGGTGGTAAGGTTCGTCTTGGAACGATCTTGCCGGGGGAGGCTGGAGTTGCAGGTCAAAAAGGTAGTTGGCGTTATCAAAAATAACATTAAAAAAACGGTCTAGTTGATCAGGGTTTGGATATTTATGTCAAATCCTCAACTGGTAGAAAAAACAGTGTAGTGTGAAAACAATAGGGCTGGTCGTGCTGCGTTTTTATAAACAAATTTGGCATCACACCGGGCCATCTCAAGTTTCGCTGATTTTGTTGTCGCTTTTGGTCGCAGCTTTGGCCGCGGTGCCGCTACAGTTTCAAAAAGACATCATCAATAGTCTCAAGCCAGATTTGATAATTGAAGAGATTTTCATACTTTGCCTTGGCTATCTTGCAATAATTATAACGTCAAACGTCCTCAAATTTCTGCTCAATTACAAAAGTTCAGTTTTGGGTGAGAGAACCGTGAAGGTGATCCGCCAGCGGGTATATTCAGCGCAGCACAGCAAGTTAGAGCAAGTTCGGGACCCGGGTACTCTGACAACGATCATTGCAGCTGAAGCAGAGGAAGTTGGTCGTTTTGTTGGTGCTGCTATTGCCAATCCATTGCTTCAGGTGGGCACACTAGTTGCGATTATTAGTTATGTTGCTTCGACACAACCGTATCTTGGATTTTTCCTTGTGCTTATCGTGGCGCCGCAGGCTGCTATCGTACTGATATTGCAAAAAGAGGTAAATTCTAGTGTTCGTAAGCGTACGCTGGTACTACGCGGAGCTACATCGGCGATTTCTTCAGAAACCCTGAAAAATGTGCAAGATGTGCAGACGGGTATTCTTGCCGATTTTGACCATATTTACACTGTTAGACGAAAAATTTTTCGTCTCAAGTTGTCGATGAAGTTTGGAATGAATCTTCTCAACGGCATCGGTTTGGTCGGAATATTAATGATCGGCGGAGTGTTGATGATGAACAAAGGCACAGATATTGGTACAGTAGTTGCATCATTGGCTGCTTTAGACAGGATTAATGATCCTTGGCGCCAATTGTTAAACTTCTACAAAGAGCTTAGTTCAGTTCGAGTGAAATTTGACCTGATAGTTGGCGGTGCGTCTCTCTCCTGATAGGTTTACTCAATCTGCCAAAGCCAACAGAAAGATAGCACTTTTAACCGCTGTAAGTTTGGAACTCATCGACCCCATTGGCGGATCGGACCACAATCCATGTGCACGAAGTTCGACCCGGAGTAACGGCCTACACCTCCGGCGCGACACGCGCTTGCGGCCTTGGCAATTTGTCCAACCGAGCGTGACGAGAGCCTCAGATCTGCCGCTTGGCCCTTCATGTGCAGAGAGTTTTTCGCAACCCTCCGAGAGCGCGATCTAAGCATAGCGTTGGTGGATGGACTGCGATAGCCGGATAGAAGCATATACGGTTCTTTTACATCCAGTAAGTTATGCGCAGCGGCCATTATGTCGATTGCACGCGTGTCAATTGATTTTACATCGTTTGATCGCCAGTCTCGCATAAAGTTGTTTATTTCCTTCACTGCTTCTTTGATATATTTGCCTTCAACCCAGTAAATAGTATCCAACCGTTCACCTGTTCGCCCCGAATACATCCGGATGCGTCTAATGTCCCCGCCGCCACGAAGGAAACCAGCTGCATGCGTGAAAGTTGGCGCCGCCGTGACTACCGTGGCGGCAAACGCGGTCAATAGGCCACGTCTAGTTATGCTCTCGGAGCTGACTGTACTTGTCATTTCAGCGCTTATCCCGTCGCTTGTCTGCCACCGCGATTCCTCGCAGAACTACTGTCATCCCCAGATGTGCCGTTTGTATTGCACAAAATGATTCGTGTACCAAGCTTAGAATTTACTGATGCTCTCAAATTCTCTTAATTAGGCAATTTATTGCTGAAGACGCATTTAATTGTGGCAGATTAGTCTCTTACGAATGAGCATGTTTAGGGTAACAAGTAATTTCGCCATTGAAGAATTTGTGATTGGACAGTTTCTAGCCTAAATCTAAGTCTTATTGGTGACAATTTGTCTCAACTGAGGAAGATTTCGATGTCTCAATCGTTTCGGCGCAATATTTTTATACCGTCATTTTTAAAAGCTCTAGTTTTAGTCTTCCTGTTACCGGCAAATTTTGCCGCGGCATTTACTGCATTCAAACAGGCTGTTGCGGAAGCTGCTGCCAAAGACGCGGATATTGCAAGATTTTATCAACTCAATAATTACACGTCTCTCTGGACAGGTGGTAGTGATTTGGATCTTGTGCGGCGTCAGGCTTTGATTTTAGCTTTAAGCCGCGTTGAAAACCACTCGCTTCCAGCGTCGCGGTACCAATTAGACCAATTAATCGAACAAATGGCGTCGGCGAATACGGCTCGCGATTTTGGGTTTATTGATGTGACAATGACAAAGGTCTTTTTGAAATATGCACGCGATGTGTCGAGCGGGCTATTTGTTCCATCGCAGTTAAGCGACGGAATACAGCGTGAAGTAACACGGCTGGATCGTGCTAAGATACTAAATGATTTTTCAGTAAGCTTTGAGCCACAAAGATTTATCAATGACTTACCGCCTCAATCACCGGAATATACGCGGCTTATGAAAGAGAAGCTCCGGCTTGAGTACGTTATGAAGAATAATGCGTGGGGGCCGATAGTACCATTATCAAAATTGGAACCTGGCGATAGTGGAGAGAGGACAGTAATCTTGCGCAATCGACTGATTGCAATGGGGTTTATGTCGCGTAGTGCAACCGCAACTTATGACCGATCTGTTGAGAAAGCGGTTCAAAACTTTCAAATTACACACGGTTTACAAGCGGACGGCGTAGCAGGCAAAGGTACTATCGAAGAGATCAATAAATCACCGGAAGCGCGGCTGAAGTCAGTAATGGTCGCCATGGAGCGGGAGCGTTGGTTCAGCAGGGCAAACAAAGGCAGAGAGGTTATTGTTAACCTTACTGATTTTACGGCTAAAATTTTTGATGACGGAAAGATGACGTTCCGTACCCGATCGGTTGTGGGAAAAAACCAGAATAACCGTCGAAGTCCTGAATTCTCAGACATTATGGAACACATGATCATTAACCCTACTTGGAATGTACCGCGCTCAATCGCGACAAAAGAATACCTGCCGATGATGAAAAAGAACCCAAATGCCGTAAGTTACTTGCGTTTAATCGACTCAAATGGTCGGACGATAAGTAGAGAGAACCTTGATTTCAGCCAGTACGACACTCGAAACTTCCCGTTTGATATGAAGCAGGCGCCTGGCAATCGCAATGCACTCGGCTTAGTAAAATTTATGTTCCCGAATAAGCACAACATTTACCTTCATGACACGCCAGCCAAGAAGCTTTTCAAACGTGAAGTGCGGGCTTACAGCCATGGATGCATTCGGTTACACCAACCATTTGATTTTGCTTATACTTTGCTTGAACCACAAGAGGAAGAACCGAAAAAATTCTTTACTGAAAAGCTGAATACGCGGAGGGAAACCAAGGTTGACCTCAATCGAAAAATCCCTGTTCACATTATCTATCGCACTGCGTTCACCGAAGCTAAGGGTCCGGTTCAGTATCGTCGAGACATTTATGGACGTGACGCCACCATCTGGAAGGCTTTAGTCAATGAAGGGGTGGTGCTGCAAGCACATCAGGGTTAGACACGCCTCCAAGATGAACCGGAGAGCGCATGGGTTACACTGTTCATGACATTGCGACTGCGCTAGGAGCGCAGGCCAAGGGAAACACAAGTATTATTGTGGAACGCGTGTCGGAACCTGCTTCTGCTGGACCCGATGATATCGCTCTAATAACAAACCCAAAGTTTGTAAGCGGTTTAGCTCATGGTGGAGCTCGCGTTGCACTTCTATGGCCAAGTGCAGATTGGGAGGAATTAGGTCTCGAAGCTGCAATCATTGCAAAACGTGGCAGGTTCACCATGTCAGGTTTGACAAAGATGATGGACCCAGGGCAGCACTATTCAGACGGTATTCATCCAACATCGGTAATTGATCCAACCGCTGTGCTAGGAACAAACGTGACTATTGGTCCTTTCTCGGTAATTGGGCCACGGAGTTCTATCGGTTCGGAAACGGTAATTGGACCGCAATGCCAAGTGGGTGCGGACGCTCGACTGGGGGCGAGCTGTTTTCTAAGAGATCACGTTTCAATTGGAGCCCGAGTGATAATCGGCGATCGCTTTTGGGCTCAACCTGGCGCGCGAATTGGGGCAGATGGTATGTCCTTTGTCACCCCCGAAAAATCGAACGTTGAAAATGTTCGCGAAACATTAGGAAGCCAGGGCGAAGTTAAAAGCCAAAGATGGACGCGCATTCATTCTTTGGGCGCTGTGACGGTAGGTGATGACGTCGAAGTTGGCGCGAATACTTGCATTGATTGTGGCACTATTCGGGACACGAAAATCGGAAATGGAACCAAGATTGATAATCTTGTGCACATCGCCCACAACGTCGAAGTCGGGAATGACTGTCTCCTTGCTGGCCAGGTTGGAATTGCCGGTTCGACAAAAATTGGAAATAATGTGGTGTTTGGTGGCCAAGTCGGTGTGACAGATAATACTGAGATTGGCGACAACGTGATTGCGGGCGGTGCCAGCAAAGTGATGACACGGGTGGCAGCGGGGCAGGTAGTTTTAGGATATCCAGCGGTAAAAATGGATATCCATGTCGAAATGTACAAGGCGCTGCGTAGATTGCCGCGGTTAGCAAAAAAGATCGCATCCCTTCAAAAATCTGTTTCAAGTAACAGTTCAAATGACTAATCCACGCACCTTTTCATCTAAAAGGATCACACCATGAGTGTTCAGGACAAAGTTATTCAAATTATCGCAGAACAGGCTGTTCTCGAAACATCCGATGTAACGCTTCTAAGCACGCTTGAGGACCTTGGGATAGACAGTCTTGGATTAGTTGAAAGTATTTTTGCAATTGAGGAAGCGTTCGACATTTCGATCCCGTTTAATGCTAATGAGCCAACTGCGAGTGATTTTGATATTTCATCGGTAACATCCATTATTGTTGGTATAGAAAAACTAATCGCTGAGAAAAAGTAAGTGAGCAAATTTGTATGAAACGGGTCGTTATCACTGGTGCGGGAACTATTAACGCACTTGGTCACAACGTGCCTGATACGCTTTTAGCGATGCGCGAGGGGCGTTGCGGTATTGGTGAGTTAGACTTGCGTGATGTTGATCGTTTGGCTGTGAAAATAGGTGCTCAAGTACGCGACTTTCAAGCTGAAAAACTTTTTAACAGGCAGCAGATGGCTCTCTATGATCGTTTCACACAATTCACGCTTGTTGCGGCCCGTGAAGCAATGGCGCAGGCGGGCCTCGAGTTTTCCGGTGAATTGTCTGCCAAGACGGGAGTGGTTTTAGGTAACTCTGGTGGTGGAATGCAAACGCTCGACGAGAATTACCGTACGGTATACGAAGATGGGAAAAATCGTGTCCATCCTTTTGTGGTCCCTAAGTTAATGAACAACGCGGCCGCAAGCCATGTCAGTATGGACTTCAACCTGAAAGGACCAAGTTTTACAGTCGCCTCCGCTTGCGCCAGCTCGAACCACGCGATGGCGCAAGCCTTTCAAATGGTTCGCTCAGGCATGTCACCTGTGATGATTTCAGGCGGCACAGAGTCGATGCTATGTTTTGGTGGCGTTAAGGCTTGGGAAGGGCTGCGAGTAATGTCGAAAGATGCTTGCCGGCCTTTTTCTGGCAATCGAAACGGGATGGTTCAAGGTGAAGGTGCTGGTATTTTTGTATTCGAAGAACTTGAGCACGCACGAAAACGAGGCGCGGAAATTTTAGCCGAATTAGTTGGGTTTGCTATGAGCTCTGATGCTGCAGATATAGTGATGCCGTCGAAACAAGGAGCGGCAAGGGCCATTGCGGGAGCGTTAAAGGACGCTGGTCTGAACCGAGATGAAGTTGGTTATATTAATGCACACGGAACTGGCACCGCAGCGAACGACAAAACGGAATGCAGCGCTGTGGCCGATGTGTTTGGACCTCACGCGGATCGCCTCATGATTTCCTCTACAAAATCAATGCATGGCCATCTCATTGGGGGTACCGGCGCTGTTGAACTGCTTTCTTGTATAATGGCTTTGCGCGACGGGGTAATAGCGCCAACCATCGGCTACGAAGAAGCAGATCCAGAGTGCGCATTGGATGTGGTGCCGAACGAAGCGCGCGACGTATCGGTCAACGTTGTGCTATCCAACGCGTTTGCATTCGGAGGATTGAACGCAGTTCTTGCTTTAAAGAAAGTCTAGAGCCCAATAGGTCAACTGCAGTACGGTCACTTTTGCCTGGCCTAACTTACTGATCTATTGACCGGGCCCCGCGGTATCAAATGCCTTCGTAAAGCCCTTCAAAGACATGTTTACAGTAACACGTTGATCGGGTGCGACNNTGAGCTGCGCTGCCTGCTTTGAATGCGGCAATATCTTCTTCTGATAATCCAATTCGAGAAAAGCACCCAACTTGATTGCAAAACGAAAATGGGTAGCGCTTACCGCTCTGACCATCAACTGCCAACGTTAATTGCCCAGTCAGCAGTGTTTCCAGTGGTACAATTACAGTTGCGCCAGCGATAGCACCACCGGCAGGCGTAGCTAGCTTGAATAGGTTTATTTCGACAATGGCATTACCAGCCTGATCCTGAAGCAACTGGTAAAGACGGCAAGGACGTGGTTCCAGACCGCTCTTTGCGCACTGCAAATCCCAATCCCCAATCAACTCAGACGATAGCTCTTCCGTTTGGGCAGAAGGCGTGACGACAGGCGCAGGTTGTGTTTCCACTTTTTGTCCCATTGACAGCGAACCGTCTGAGAGGGATCCAACGCCTTGAGCAAATGCGGGTATGGTCAACAGCGATACGACGGCGAAAAATGAAAAATTAAGAAGTTTGTTCATGAACTTACCAGTAGTTAAAAGCGAATATTTTGTAGGTATCGTGCCTTAAAGGATTTGTCACGCTAAAGCCTGATAGTACCCCGACAAAGTATCGTCACTGTGCCTTTACTTGGTCAAATTAAAAAGGGGCTAAACAAGCCCCTTTTTAACCGTATACTCCCTGTCGGACTGGCCGACTTATTAATTAGGCGAAACCTATGAACAAATGTGTCCAGCGTCAATAAAAAATAATGACTTTGCGCTGTTCGCGACGAAAAATACGTTTGTGAAAGGATCGCATACTAGCTCAATTATTCGTAAATAAATCTTTATAAGTTAGAAGAAATTGGATAGAAAATTTTTGGCTA